>OJHH01000001.1_pt1 | contig 74989 bp, 98 predicted proteins | sample 1594911 | NCBI WGS metagenome assembly OJHH01 (sample SAMN05416787, study PRJEB24817) | seawater metagenome | isolation source: Sea water | place: Canada:Atlantic | collected 2013-11
TACCATCTTAGGCAAATACCGATTAAAGAAGTCAGCTTCATCAACATATTTTTGTTGATCAGAAATACTAAAATTGGCCAAGCAGTTTTGAATATTCTTCTTGATCTTAGAGACAATTAACGTGTCTGTAATTTCGGTTCCACGTTTTGCGTCAGATTCAAGATCGCCTAAAAATACGGTTAGGTATTCTTTTTCAGTTTTGTTGCCAGCTTTCATGGCCGCAACACGATCAGCTTTCAATTGTAGTAAAAGATCCATTCCAACTACCTCAGTTATAAAATTTTTGATAACACCAAAAGCAAAATAAGGATTAATAGTTCCTCGACATTCACGCATCACACATGTCATTAAGACATCAGCGTCATAAGGGCCTTTATAATAACACACAAGATATTTTCTTATTTCTGCTTCTAATTTTACTTGGTAATGTTTATCCCAATGATCTGGCTTCTTAATCTTTGATTCCATGATCATTCCTCAATTGTTGACGTTTCTTCATTAACATATTACCAAGAACGTTCTTGCCAGTAGCAGTTAAGTAGGTTCCGCCTTTTGGAATAACTTTACCCCAAAACGAATCACCCCACCAGTTATATTCTACAAGTTCTACATCATTTGTCAACAAAAGTCTTTTAGCCATTTCAGGAACATTAAACTTCTTTTCCAAAGCAACTCCCATCGCATATACCTTGGCATGATCAGGAACCACAAATCCTTTCATCAACTTTTTAGACTCATGTCCGTTCTTACTAAATAGAACCTTTTGCTTGAGGTCTTGATCTTGGAGATATGATGCTTTGAGGTATTGGTAGATGTGTTCTGATGAATGCATCTTCTTGTCGCCTAACATAAGCTCAACAGGATACATATTAGAAAGGAAATCAAACTCTTCACGAAATCCTTTTGTAGTCTGTTCATACAACATGATTAATTTCCTAGTGTCAACAGTGCATTAGTTCATCGTATATTTGTTGAGAAACCGAGCATTTCTAATAAACATATAAGGCATATTAGATTTTATTTTCTTTAAGCTGTCAAGTACAAGATTTTTAGTTATGTGTTTTCCTGACATAAATTGTCGTTCAACATCTTCAACAACATCATCCATAAATTTCTTGTGTTCTTTATTTCCTGATTTATGTGCAATCGATCTATCATTTTTAACAGAATTAAAAACTTTCATATCAGATATCCAAGGCGAAAGAACTTCTTCTATCTTAACCCAATATTCATGATCTAAATTGATTTTGCTGAATCTAGTATGTAACCCGCTTACAGATGAGTTGTAGCCACATACAGATTTAAAACAAGAATCTATATCATTCGATTGTATCCATTCTCCGTTAACTATAAAATCTTTATACATTGTCAGTGCATTTTTCTCGAACAGCTTTCTATCATTGATTATAGCATATCGAAAAACAGAAAAATCTCTAAAAGGCGAGCATACTTGGTATTGATTTAACCTGCTTTCTGAATCTTGGGATTGCCCAAACTTATAATAACCAGGAAATGAACTACTTTGAACGACGTAGAAGTAACCAATGTCAGTGTCTATGTTGTTCGCAAATAGATATAAAATTAAAGACGCAAGAGCCCTTTCATAACAATCAATAAACATCCGATACATATTATGGCTTCGTTTAAAAGAAGCAATTCGTTTGGATGTTAGTTGCTTTTGTTTGAATATCTTCAATGTTATATAATCTGCTACCTCTAATTGATAGGCCTTATCATGTAATATGCTCTTATCTATTTCACCAGAACATATCATGGTTTCAATTGACTGTACCTTATCATCTCTATTATTTTTCTTCAACTTCATATTATTACTCTTAAATGGCACCCCGAGAGGGATTCGAACCCCCAACCTACTGATCAGAACTCAGCAGCTCTATCCAATTGAGCTACCGGGGCGTTATAGTTTAAATATGCTTGATTGGTGCGGGTAGCGAGACTCGAACTCGCAAGACCATTACGGTCGAACTACCGGGGTACGTTGTTATTCCTTATTCATATGCCATTCCTTTATCGACCTACTTATATTTTCTTTATGCTCTTTGGACTTGGGTTTGTTTTTATTCCCTTTTCCTGCTACTGATGGATCAGATTTTCTAGAGTTCATAATACATGCTTCCTCATATCCGTATTTTTCAACCATTCTGCTCCATGGATCAGCCCACGTGCCATTATTCTTAGAGTCATCCATATTATCTTTGTATGAACCCCAATATAGATGTTTAGGATTTGAGCATTCACCGTCATGACAAGCATGACACAACAATACAGGTTTACTGAATATGCCAGTGTTTAAATATTGAGCTAATACACCTTTGTGGTGTGTACTACTCCCGCCTCTTTTAATGCAATCTTCTTCTAAATTTAAGTGTTGTTGTCTTTTGCTTTTTGATTCTTTTAGTATGGTCTCTTGCATTTAATCTGTGCTCGTATAAACATTTTATATATTTATACACACGGAAGATTAAATGCCTGCGTTTACCTTGTTTCACCATACCCGCATAATTGGTGGGCCCAACTGGATTCGAACCAGTGACCAAGGGATTATGAGTCCCCTGCTCTAAAACCAGACTGAGCTATAGGCCCGATCAACTTAGTAATTATACTAACTATTTATTACTAAGTCAATATTTTTGTGTGAATAACTCACATCGTGTCGGTTGAGGTTCCATCTACAGCTCCTTTGATTTGTTTACTCTTCATGACACCTACCACAACACCTGCACCAAACCCGATTAGCGTTAGTAGTATTTTGACACCAAAGATCAGAAGCAGTAAGACGATAGCTACAATACCAATGATTGCTTTATTCTTCATAATAATTCCTCATTGATGACTTCCAGTGCATGACCGTATTCTTCAAGCAATTCTTTGATCTTTTCAACTTTTTGTTTAGGAGTTGTATCAAAAGCATCATTAATTCGTATAAGATTCAATGCTAATGGTGTGTTTTCATTATGCTCATTAATGAATGAAGTATCATACCTGTTATTAATCGTTTTACTAACAGTTTCTGGAGTACCAAAATTCAATAACTGTTTATCAGTTACTCCACAACCTTTAGCAAATTGACCTAAACAACACATACAACCTTCTTCGTTAAGCATTGCAGTACCTCCTTTACCTAATTTGTTAGGTCCGATATCACCACAACGCCATTTCGCAACGTCTAGTATATATTCCATGTTAAAACTCCATCTCATGTTTACTGAAACTTTTGATAGTATCTGCATCCCAAGTAATATAACTCGGTGCAGATGACGGTTCATATCGATTAGTATAAACATATCCTTTGATTGAGTCAATCTCTTTCTCAAAAGATTTAGCCCAATCATACCCATGATCAAACTCTTCTACAAACGAAGACGTATCTAATTCAACTGTGTATAGCCAAAACTTGGCAGGTCGTGCTGATTCGCCATGAAGTTCAACGATCTGCTCAGCCTTTCTCTCAACTGCAACCAAGGCTGATTCTTTTGAACCAAAGTGAATGCCTTGATCGGTTACCTTGAATTCATCAAAGCTGTGCAAGCTAGCATGATATACAATCATTCTAACCACCCCATCTTATCAATTATCTTAACAACAAAAGCACACAATAGCCCAAGAACAATAATCCACGTCATCAGAATAACCATGGCCGTTACGCCTTGGCTTGCTTCTGATGACAATGAAAATAGATTGATTACGAAATTTGAGATATCTGCTACAGGATTGAATGTCATGATATAAACTCCTCTTCATAGTATGAATATATTTTACTCTACAAAAAGGATTGTGTCAACCATCATATTCTACGACAAACAGATCGAACGTACGATGTTCTAGAAAAGACGTTTTGAAGTGCTCCTCAATGTTGTTGATACATTTCTTAAAATCAGCAATATTGCCACCAGCAAGACCACAGCCAATGTATGGGATAGCCATAGAGCTACGCTCTGCCCATATTGTTGTGTGAATAGCTGCTTTTAATGCATCTTCAAACGCACCCCAGTTCACGTAAGTTAACTTGGCATTCTTGAGGTGACCGCCATGAACATATTGTGTGTACAAATTAAAATAACCAACACCTTCATAGTAAATAAACGTTAATTTGCCTAGGTTGTTGATGTCACCATATGGCATGGTTTTATCAACTTCAAGCAACTTGCCTTTAGTTGCTTGATTAAGCTGCGGAGCAATCCCAGACCCCATCGCGTGAAAGCAATTGCAGCCATGGGCAACCGCATCTACTGCTTTAGTTTTAGCCAACTCAATTACATTACCTTTGATGTACTTTACGTTTAACATTATTTATACCTTATATCACTTAGAGAGGATGTCTAACAGGGTTTATAAGATTATATGTAGTTTGATACGTAGCTCACAAAACCCCTGTTAGAAACGATTTTAAAACAGTCCAGGACACTCTGGCTTCATGTTAACTGGATAGATTTTGTTATTAGCAACAACGTAAGCATTTTGCCATGTGTCTCGATCTTCTTCAATGACTTCTTTGATGGAATCAATATTAATTGACACACACGCTGGTTCTTGGAAATTAAACCCACTATCATTACTAGCTTCCGCTAAGGATGCTGGATTATTATCACGGTCATGCATGAAAAGGACGTATACAGTAATAACACCCTTTTCACTAGAAGCTGTCGCTTCATCTTCCACTAATATTAAATTTTCTTGATCAATTGAAATTGACCGGCCATTGTCAAGCCGAACATTAAATCTCAGCTCGTATGGCCACCTGCATGTAATTATGCCTTGTTGTCCATACGTTTTTAATTTTTCTTTACTAACCATTACACGATCGTTAATTCTCATAATTTTCTCCATTAGAATAATCCAATACCGCGACAGTCATTATTGTAAAATTCAATGACTTTCTTGTCAACAATGATATCAGAGTACTTTAGCTTACTAATCAACCCAAGACCTTCTAGAGTACGCAATCTTGATAATGCTACGTATGTTTGCCCACTTGTGAATGCTCCCAGGCCCATATCAATCATGGCATTTGCGATAGACATGCCTTGGCAGCGATGAACAGTAACAGCCCAACCATGTCGTAATGGAAACTGCTCATATGTTCCTGTTGGGAATGAACCTAGAGATCCATCTGCTTTAATAGCATATTCACGATCTTCCCATTTGTTCTTCTTAACAAAAACAGTTTCTTCGGTATCTTCTTTAATTACTTCAACGTAATCACTACCAAACCCTACTGCATATCCTGTTTCACCATTTCTAAAATTTTCAGTATTTGCTGTAAAGATAACCTTAGTACCGTATTTAAGATCAAGATACTCAGGAGAAGGCCTTGCATCAAACTTACCAGATATTTGAGCTTTATAAGTTTTCTCAGGACCATCTAAATCTTTATAATTGGATACGTTAATAGTATCAGCAGAACGATTAGTAGAGCAGATAAACACAGGATCGTTTTCTAAAATTTCTTCAGTATTTGCAAAACCTACTTTATTAAAAAAGTCAACTGAATCTTGATAACCTTGCTCTTTACGACGTATTGTCTCTAAATGATGTCTAAATGTATTATCAGACTGTCGCATATTTTCTACTAATTCAATGTATTCAAATCCAGCTTGAGCCCATGTCTCACCAGCAAAACAAAATGGAGAATCATATTGAGTATAAAATACTTTCTTTTCGTTTTGACTAACTACACTTGGTAATTGAAAGAAATCGCCAACTACAACAACCTGAAGACCACCAAACGGAATATTAAGTTTACGAATTCGTCGTAATTGTTGATCCATCACAGTTAAGATATCCTGACGAACCATTGATACTTCATCTACTACAATACGTCGCACAGGGCCATTCTTATCAAATAATTCTTCTGTCTTTTTGTTATATCGAGAATAATGCTTTTTGGTTAAGATAGAAATCGGAAATTTAAATGTAGAATGAATTGTGGCTCCGTTGATATTAAGTGCAGCAATACCAGTAGGAGCCATTAAGATTGTGTCTGATGAATAAGTTTCCATCAGGTGTCTAATTAAATAAGACTTTCCTTTACCACCTGATCCAGAAATAAAAACGTTCTTTCCTGCACGTACTTTTTCAAACGCTAAAGATTGTTTTTCATTAAGCATAATTTACCTAAGTTCGTTTTCAATAAATGATCTTCTGCAGCCCGTTATGGCAGTTTGTAATGAGCAATTAACAATATCAACATCGGACATATGTAACAATAAATGGTCAATATCCGTTACCCACTTATCAACATTGTCTGCGTTTTTGCTAAAAACTTTTTTATCGTGATCACCAAACCAATGCCGTTTGTTGTCAGTATGTTGATGATCAAATCCAATAAGGATAATCTTCTTTGCCCCTAAAATTCTAGCAACTTGAATTGCTACATAACCAGAATTAGATGCATGATGTACCTTATCACTATAGATACCAAACTCAGTTGTATATGGTATCTCATTTAAAATAGGACGATCAAATCTTTTATTAAAATGACATCCAATATCTTCTAGTGTCCAACAATTAGGATGATAAGAGATTCCTTCTCGATTATGGATCCACCACTTAACATCACAGGCAAATACCATATCAGCCCAAGGACAGAGTTTATATGAATCATTAACAGCAATTACGGTCGCTTCAGATTCATAAACGTAATCAACTTGAGCTTTAGTTAAAGAAGGACCACTGCCGATAATGACAGTGGTTTCCCAATTGTGATTTAACTTAGACATTGTTCAATCAGAAAATTTGCTCTAGCTAATTGTAAGCTAGATTCATACCAATGTGCTAATACATCAGTTGGTGTATTCATGCTGCTACACTCCGTTTGTTGCCAATAGAATATTTCTTAACGATTTCCCATTCATCCTTTTCAGAATGCTTGAGTACCTTGACCATTGAGGGGGAACCAATCGGTTGAATGACATTATGGTTGGCAGGAAGCACCATATCCCATTCAACTAGGTAAGATAGAATAAGATTACGACGAGCAAGATCACTTTCTGATAGTTCAGCTTCTTTACCATCTAGTGCAAACATTTCTTTAAAATGACACAGGTAATATTGGCCTTGCTTGTGTAAAATATGTGCAGTTTGGAACAATTTGTTTTCACGACGTGCTGGAATGCCAATACGTTCTAGAGTTTCTTTTACTTTACGGAACCCGTCTTCAGAATTGTCAGTAAATTTAATTTCAATCATATTAGACAAAACAACAGAACTAGGAGTTTGACGATCATATTTCATAACTTTCCACCTTTTGAATTAAATTTTTTAAATAAGTCTTTAAGCTCTTTTTTATCACTTAACTGTAAATATGTATATGCAACTTCGGTATTAACACAATATTGTTCTTTAAGAAACTCTATTAGATCTTCATCCTCCACTTCAGATTTAACCCATTTACCATACCTATTCTTTGCATCAATGCTATAAAATAAAAAATCATGATGCATACGTTTAGAAATAGAAGGACGCTTATTCATTTCATTAGCTAACATAATAGTATCAATATGTTGAGCTAAACCTTTATTTAATATAAACATATTATAATTCTTATTCGCATCATCGTCAAACAAATATTTCTTATTAGAAGATATATCATTGAGATAATCAAATAAACTTGGTTCTGTATTACTACTCATTTAAAAACAACCTGAGTCATTAATTCTACACCCATAGATGCCAAGTGTAACTCTTTACTAGGTACTGAAGAATCATGTCGTTGATATTCTTCTAAAATCATAATAGCATCTGGGATAGAAGACTTATCTACAATATCAAATAACTCTTTATAGATATTCTCATAAACAATAGAAGTATCGTTATTAGAATTATCAGCACACCATTTTAAAATATTCTTAAACTTTTTATCACGAATAGCTTTAATCAATGTATCAACTGAAGCATTCTCAACTTGCATTAAGATTCCTTCATTGATTTGATTATCGCCACGAGCGTACTGCTGAAGATGACTTAGAATCTTCCGATTATCAGGAAAGAACTTTTGAACTACAAGAGCAAGTACTCGTTCATCATAAGTTACATTTTCATTTTCAAGAATCTTACAAACTCGATAAAAGAACTCAGCCTGCATACGATCCTTTTCTTTTACAGACGCAGAAAAGTCAATCTTAGCTAATCGTGAATGTAATGGCTCTATTAAACGATTAGGATGGTTTGCGGTCATGATAAAAGAACAAGTTTGAGAGAATCGCTCGATTTCTGCCTTAAACGCATCTTGAGTTGCAGGTAGTAAACGATCACCTTCATCAAGAATAACACACTTGGTTGACTCACCACCTAAAGATGTTGTACTAGCGAATGAAGTAATACGTTCTCTGATTACGTCAAGACCACGTTCATTAGAAGCATTGATAATAATATAGTCAGCGCCGATCGCATTACACAATGCTCGAGCAGTTGTTGTCTTACCTGTTCCGGCAGGACCGTGCAATAAAAGATTAGGGATATGTTGCTCTTTAACAATATTCAAAAATTCTTTTTTAGTTTGCTCTTTTAAAATACATTCTTCAATACTAGATGGACGATATTTTTCCACCCACAGATGTTCTTTTGGATTATACTTCATTTCTTCTCCTCTAATTCACATGCAGTGGAATATAAAATCTTAAAATCAAGATCACGATAAATTGACTTCAAGTGACAGGCCCGTACAAGGGCCCTCCACTTAATCATTAGAGATTTAATAATTATTCTCCGTATTCGCTCTTACTATCCATTGTAATCCAAAACGTCTTACCTGTTTGAGTTTCAATTTTGGAAACTTTCTTATTACCGTCAATGACAAACGATAGATCGCCTTCCCCTGAAAGAACCTTCAAGTTATTAACATCTAACTTATAGAACATATTAAATGTCTGTTCAGTATCATCAATCTTAACATCAAAGCTATTAGTTAATGATTCCTTACCTTCATTTTTACCAAATGCGCTAATCTTGGCAGTCTCGCCGTCTCCAACAAAGCCAAGATATTCAAGCTTCATTGTTTGGGCTGCAGTGAATACTGAATCAAACAACTTAGAACTAATATTGAACTTTAAATCTTCATTAGAGATAGGAACATCTTTGGCCACATATGATGTAATCAATACTTCTTCAGCTTCACGATAACGTAATGTCTGTTTACCATCTTTAGAAACAATAGTAATTGTATTTGATTTAGATAGGTCTAGTTGTGGTTCATTAACAATATTAATGACTGAGATGAATTCACGAATATCATAAATGTTCACATCTCGTGGAAAAACTTCATTAATCAATACTTTGCACATCATTGTATTATTTTGAGATTTTACACGAAGAATAGTTTTTTCTACTGTATTACCGTCTTCATCTTCAAATTCAACAACATCGTCAGCACTAATCTTTAATGTCATATCAACATTGAAAAGAGCCTTAAATACGGAAAGTGTTTCATTACTAATAGTGATTTTATCGGACATATATTTTAAATTACCTTTTTTAATTTAACGGACCCTTCACAGAAAGGATTTGTTTTGAACTTAATTCTAAAGCAGTTAACCTTCCACCTGGATAACAACAACCAGAATCTATATTATAACACTCATTCTTATTACTTAACAACTGTTCAGATATCGGAGTATAATTCCAATGTTGATGACCATGAACACAATGAGTGTAGTTGTCATCATAAGGAGTATTCCCCATGCAGTAGTTTGACGCATTTCCACAATCATACTGTTCATTGATTGGCGTCATTATAGGAGCATGACTTAGCATCCATATCTTGCCATCAACTTCCACCGTAGCATAGTTGTGCATCTTTTGAATGGATTCAATAATAAAGTGCTTTTGACTAAAAGGAATCATTTCAATTAATTGATGGTTTTTGGCTCGTTCTTTTGAACGGCAATGTTTATATCCATTCAATTCTTGAATAAAATTCAGGTCGTGATTACCAATAATTGACACTACATTATAGTCCTGAGTTATTTTAAATACTTCATATAAATCAGGACCACGGTCAATCAAATCGCCCAACTGAAAGATCAAGCAGTCAGGTGTCTGCCTTAGGATCAAATCAAGTAAATCCTTATACTGCTGAGAACAACCATGAACATCACCAATACACCAAACAGGCTTATCTACTACAAAATGATTGCTATAAACCATTTCATAGATCTTGTCCTTCATTTCACGATAACTCATGCTTCACCTTATACTGTTGGTCAATTTCAATAAAAGTACACAAAGGATTATGAATAGCTTCTTTATGAAAATTCTCTAAGTTATTGTAATAACGTTCATGATGTTTTGTTAACACAGATTCAGGAATATTCATGCCAGTCATCAGCCACCGTTTACGGTTCCTTTCAACTAACTCTTCAACAGAAGGAGGTTCGATCGAAATGAACGTAAACGGCACATGGTGTTTCTTACACAACTCAATAACTTGATTACAGTCCCTAATCCTCAAATGGGTGGCATTTAGTACCGTCCAGTTGACTTTATTGATAAAACGGATTTCCAATATCTCAGTCATCATATCAAACACACGAGCATTGTGTTGCTGAGAACTTCGGTCTCCTAGCAGCATTTCACGGAAGTTGTCGGATGACAAAACATGATTTTGATTAGGAAAGTGCGTATGTATAAACGTGTCTTTACCAGAACACGATGTTCCTCTCATTATAAAAAGCATTAAAATTCTCCATATTAATTTTATTCATTATTACATAAACACTCCATCGAGTCAACAATAGATTCCATTTTAGCAGATAGTTGGTCTAACTCTAAAGGATGATCCATGCAGTACTCGTAATAATGCTCACGAACATCACCAGACCTCGCAGCTACCTCATATACGTTCTTGTTGTCTGCTCTTGCCATTAAGAACTGTTTTTGAGGCTTGGTGAAGTTATCAGACTCCATGATTTCCTTACGAAGTTGATTAGTCACTTCTTCACCAGATCCCATCTTGACACTCAACTCTTTTAGTTCCTGATTACCCATCACGTTATAGTAATGTGCAAACAACCAATCTTGAAATCCTTCTTCAATAATATCGTGTACTTTTGAAGCAATCTCTTCCGGCAGCTTCAATTGAAGACGATCATATCCACCTTTCTTAAACTGCTGTAAAGCAGATTCAATAGTTAAATCTTTCTTAAACCTTAACTTCCAGTATTCTTTTGTCTTGATTTTAACTCGATGACCATCCATGAATCGGATAACGTATCCTTCACGATCAGTTTCGTTAAACCATGTATTGACATCTGTTATAGAAGCCTGTTCTAGTTCAGGAAGTCGTTTAACGACCTTGAATCCTAGCGTGCTGCCTAGTGGTTCAAACTGATCGTAAGACAGTTCAGTCCAACTATTATCCGGTCGTTGAACCGAAACGCCTAGCAATACAAACTCGTTCTCGCCGTATAGTTCGGATTGCTGATCCCACATCGTGTGCTTGTCATGAGAAACAATTGCTTCGAACATCCAAGTAGAGTTAGGCATTGCTTCAATAATATCTACCATCGCTTGGCCGTGCTTCGAATAAAAGATATGAGCATCATCACGAAGCAAATCGTTCTCGGGATTTAATAACGAACCTTTAGTATGCAATACCTGGTGTGGCTCTCCTTCTTCATCAATAAAGCTAGAAAGAACCAATAAATGCCCGTTAGCCTTATCGTATACCTCAAATGATTCCTTTTCTAGTCGGTCTGCAATCAGACTTGTATCAGTAGAAGGATGTTCATCTAAATTGAAGATTTTCGTAAATGGATCGTTGACTTGTTGGCCTTGATAGTACAAAGCACCACGATGAGACATTGTCGTTTCATTCCATGCATTCTTCGCAAAGAAGCATGATTTAGTATAACAAAACAACTCATGTCCATGCTCATCACGTGTCATTCGAAGATTACCTTCTGTACATTCACGCAATGCTCTTTTATAACTACTCATTTAATATTCCTTTGGTTTTAGTTAACTGATACGATTCATAGAACTTATTGCAACCTGAACACCAGATACGGCCTCGATATTCATACAAACTATGTGACGAACTTTTTTGACATTCATATAGATTCGTTTTTTCTCTAGTTACAGTAAACACTCCGTGTTCAATATTTGCTAATAGATTCGTGTAGTACACTGATGGGTATCCATTACGGTATTCAGTTCCTACATGCAAATCTTCAAATCTTAATTTGTCGCCATACCCGTAATATTTGTTGGAACTCCACCATCTCAAGGTTTGTCCTTTGAAATTAAGAGCACTGCAATGATGACGATCACGTTTAACCTCAACAATGTCGTGTTTCATGAAATCTTTAATCAATCGGTCTTTATCATTCTTGGGTTTCTTTGAACAAAAGCGTGCCATCATAATGTAGTATTTCATGATACAAATTCCTCTGATCTCAAATTAAAAGAGTGCCCAGATGCAGAACAATTCTGACAACAAAACACAGTCAAATTTGTGTTTTGTTGTGCCTTTTTCTTACACACAGGACACTTGATATGTGAAGGATGCAAACTAACCTTGTTAGTTTTAAGTTCATCAACAATGTCACGTAACGCTGTTTTAACATATTTTGACGGGTACTGACTACAATATAACCTTTTAGAACAACCATCAGTGTATAGTGAAACCAAATCAAACGAAGTTTCCCATCTACTATGATGATACCTAAACTCTATCATCATTCCCTTTTTGTACAACATTAAATGCGAGGATTCACAATAGTATCCAATAATTTTACTAGAGTCTTCTATAAAAAACTTATAATACAGCTCTTCAGTTTCAGAAAGAGGTTCTCCTTGCATTTTATGTTGCAAGGAGTTTATTAGAAAGTCTAGTTTCTCTGTATGTTCAACAAAACTAGCTTTGCTTGGCATTCTTACTCTCATATTTGTACCCTCACCAGTTTCTTTATAGCTATCATAGTATTTCCATAAATTATTTAACGCATCACTTCTCATAAGATTTTCTCACACCATTTCAGTAAAACCATTATTCAATCTAAAATTCATGCTCGTGTCAAACAAATCCTCGAATTCATTGTGTCTATAGGCTCTATTAGTTCATCATTTTAATAAATATAATTTTAAACTAATGGAAGAGAAAAATAAATGGAAGAGAAAAATATTTATATACACAAAGATAAACGAATACCTTACTTTTATATCATAGAGCATATCAATTCAAAAATCAAGTATGCAGGAGCAAAGTGGGGAAAGGATTCAGATCCAAAGATGTTTATGATTGAGAATGGGTATCAAACTTCTTCAATTGCAGTAAACAATATCATAAAAATGGAAGGTTTAAATGCTTTTAAAATAATTACTATAAAAACAGAAAGCGAATGTAAGATGAATGTATACGAATATGAGACAAGATGGTTACAAGATCACCAATGCGCCCAGTCAAATGAATGGTTTAATAAATCTAATAATCACAAAAATTATCATTTATTTGCTAAAAGAGTATTTACTGAAGATCATATAAAATTCTTATCTAATAGGATGTCTAGATGGCAGCTTGAAGAAGTTAAACCCGGAATGAGTAGAGCAACTTATAATAATATTCAATTGGCCAAAAAATTCAGCCAAATTATAGATCCTATCACTGGATTAAATAAAAACCAATTAAAAGCTTTAAAAACAAGAAACACTAAAAACTCGATGACTGAAAATGGTAGAAAATATTATGATTGTATCGCTGAACGAATATCTCAGGCGTGTAATACAATAGATAGCAAAAGTGGTTTAACAATGGCACAAAAAAGAGGAAAAATAATTTCACAAAAACGATTGAAAGAAGGGACTGCGAAAGGGGTAAACAATCCTAGATATGGTATAGCAATGTCTAAAGAACAAAAAAATAAAATCTCTAATAGTTTAAAGGGAAGAAAGGCATCTAAAGAGACAATAGAAAAACAAAGAAATAAACCAAAGCTTAGATGCCCATATTGCGATAAAAGTGCCACTAAAGGAAACTTCAATAGATGGCACAATGATAACTGTAAATTTAAGCCTTAATCATTTCTGTGAAGCCTTCATTAATTTTAAACTTTAATGAGGCTTCACAGATGTCTTCAAATAATTCAAATCTTTGATCCACAATAAATACATTTTTATCTTTTAGTAACGCTGAAACAAGATCCATAAAGCTATCACATCCTTCTTTATCTAGTGGAGAAGTTATTTCGTCTAAGCATAAGATGTTGATCGAGATACCATTTCTTATGGAAGACACTTCAAGCAAGGCTAGCGTAATGGCCAGATTCACACGCATCTTCTGTCCCGATGACAGATTTTCATAAGTAAGACCCTCACGATTCATGCTATGAAACGATTCTTCAAAATTCTCATTAAGCTTGATGTTCAAATAAAAATCCATTGAGTTCAAGTATTGATTGATCTTTTTGTTAATCACGTTCAAATACTCTGTTACAATAAATGCTTTTACACCATCATCCTTGAGTGTTTCTCTCATCATCTCTAAAGATTGTTGTTCTTCATGTAATTGATCCATGCTCTCTGTAAGAGCTTGTAGAGCCTGTTCTTCTTTATCGTATGCATCCCTATAGGTTTGTACAGATTCTCGTTTAGAAGCAAGATTTGAGGTTTCTAGAGTACGTTTAATCTCTTTTTCTGTAGAAGACTTCTGAAATGATAATGTATTCAGCTCACTTCGTAATTCATTAAATTGATTACTAACTTCTTCAAACCGTTTATTTTTGATAGATAGTTCTTCTACCATGCTAAGCATTTCCTTAACAGTAGTATTAACTTCTTCAATATTAGAATTTTCTTTATCAACTATCTTATCAGTTAACTCTTTAGATAAATCCTGCTTACATGTAGGGCATTTATCATTATCTTTAAAAAACGAAATAGTTTTCTTTGAAGAGCTTATCTTAGTTTCAAATTGAACAGATAATTTACCAAGTTCATTAAGCCTTTTCTTTGTTTTATCCCATCCATCAGTAGATAAGTTAGATAATTGATTGTTTACATTAGAAATCTTTTGTTCAACTGATTCTAATTCTCCATTGAGTTCATTTAAACGATTTTCACTTTGTGATTCTGAAATCTTCAAATCTGATTGTAATTCTTTAATTATATTCTGAATGCCTGTAAGTTCAGTTTGTTTTACAGTGCGTTCTTTTTCTAAATTTGAATAACTACGTTTATTTTCTGCAATTTCATCTTTAAGAATATCGTTCATATAACGAAATACAGAAATACCTAAAGTGTCTTCAATGATCTTGCGACGTTCAGATGCACCCATATCCATGAAAGGAACATACCTTTCTTTATTAATAACGATAAGTTGAACAAACGTCTTGAAATCAACACCTAGAATCATATCCAAGAATTTTTGATCATCTGCTTTCTTAGCACGTTTTGCTTGCTTTTCGCCATTTCTATAAATATCAAACCGAGAAGGCTTTTCACCACGTTCAATTCGCCATTCTTCGCCGTTACGTTCAAATTCAACAGTAGTCAACAATTGCTTATTATTAATTGTGTTAATAATTTGACCGATCTTCATCCCATTAAGAACTTTACCGTATAAGCAATATACTAAACTTAAAAATATTGTTGACTTACCGGATCCATTACGACCACCAATAACTGTTGTTGGTTCAGTATCTAAACGGATCTTAATAGGATGATTGCCAACAGACATAATATTTTTATATGTTAATTCTTTTAAAACAATCATTCTATTTCCTTCATTTTGGTTTTAGCTAATTCATATAAGTTAGAAAATTTATCTTCTAATGAATGTACTGTTTTTTCATCTAATGACAATTGAGTTAAGTATTCTGAAAAATAATCCAAAAGCTCTTTAGACACTACTTGGGATTCTTCGGTGTCATTTAATTCTTCAACATTATCATCTTCTTGAAAAATTGTCAAGTCTATAACATCAACAGAAACTGGTTTTTGTTTTTCTATTGAATGAATATAGTCTTTAAGATCTGAATGTTTAACTTCATCTTCAACGATAACCCTAACGATTTTGCCTTCTAGATCATCCCTATCATCATTGTATGTGATTTCTATAAAGGGGCAGTATGGATTGATTATCTTTTCATAAGAATCGTCTAGAACGTCATATAAAAAGTATCCACGCCAATCATCATAATCTTGCCAATTCATATAATGAGCAGCGCCCATATATTCAATATTTCCGTATACAGAGGGATGATGGAAGTGGCCTGATAATACATGATGAAATTTAGAAAATATTTTGACATCTAAGCCATGTTCATTTAACTTAGAATTTTTATACATTTTCATTCCAGCAAATTCGCCATGTAGACAAAGCACATGATCGTTATTTGCATAATGTGCCAAATCTTCTAGCAGTCGTTCTTGATTCTCATCGTTCAACCAAGGACACATAACAAAGTTCTTATTATCAGTTTTATGAATATATATATCATTCTGAACAATAGTTATATTTTTGCATCCTTGCAAAATAGATAAAGAGTTGACTTGATTAGTATTGCGATAATAAACATCGTGATTACCCGCAATCACAATCATATGTGCGCCACTATCATTCAATTTTGGTATGAACCAATTCATTACAAAATCAATATCAACAAGTGATAATGATGTTCTTGAATCGAAAAAATCCCCCAAATGGAGGATAGTTTCTATTTCTTGAGTTTTAACATCATCTAAAAAATCAGATAAGAAACTCTTCATTTGTTCTCGAAAAATTCTTGAAGAGTTTCTTGCACCGATATGCGTATCTGTAATTAAGGCAATTTTCATGTTAGGTCCAATATGTTCATCATTTCATTTATGTTTGCTTTAGTATTGTTACGGCTTTCTTCTAATCGTGCTTCGTAATCTGAAATAAATTTTAATCTATCATTGTAGGTTTCATCAACAATTTCATCGTGAGCAGATTGATCATTGTCATTTGCATCATCTTCTGCATTAAAACCATGATGTTCATCAATCTGCTTATATCGTATATATAATTGTTTCTTTTCTTTTTTCAATTGTTCTTTAATAGCATTATCACAAATTTGAGTAAAATAAGCAAAAGGATTATCATATAATTCAGGATCAAAATTATGACCACGTAAAGTTGCAGTAACAATGGCATGACCAATCATTTCTTCTTTCCAATTATTAGTATAGCCTACATACATTCTTGAATTGCAACGTCTTGTGGCAATTTGTATAATAGCTGCACCAATAGTATTAGTAAGAGGCGGAATATCTAAACCTTTAGATAAATTTTCCTTTTTCTTTTTATTATATTCTACCATTTCATTATATAATTGTTTGTTATTAATATAACCATCTTTATTATCTTTTTTCATTTTACCTGATTTGATCAGTTCAAACTCAACATCATCAATACTATCTATATTATCTTTTTTTATCATTAATAGTTTAAACCTTTATATTGTTTGTTTGTAAAACTATTATACTGATAATCAATTTTTATGTCAATCTTTATTTTAAATTAAATCTTAAAAAATTTAGATCAAATTGTTCAGATTTATAAAAATTCAATCTTTGATTAGCATGTTCCATATAATAATTAGGTTTTTCATTATACGTTAAATTATCAACCAAATCTAATATATTAGCAGATTTTTTAGAGCTATGTAATCTCATTAAACGTCCAATAGATTGTAATGCTCTAATTTTAGACTTATTAGAACTAATTATAATCATATTATGAAGTTTCTTAATTGAAATACCAGTTGATAACGTTCCAAATGAAGCAAATATAACAGCATTATTCTTATCTTCAATACTTATACGCAATTTTTTACGTGTTTCTGAATCAATTTCACCAATATTTAAATGAGTATCTTTATGTCTTTTACTATATTCTTCAAATAACTGTTTACCATAACTATCAACACGATCAAATATAACTAAAGTATTACCTTGATCTTTAATTGAATCAATTGTATTGTATATAAATTCTCTTCTATATTCTAATGAATTTATGAATTCAACTTCAACATTATATTTTTTCTTAACCTCAACTTTACTTTTTAGTTCACTTAGTAATTCTCTTGAATGATTTGGGTGTTCTAATAAGCACATAGTAATTTCAATATTGCTTGCTCTACCTTCATCAATCAATTCTCTAGCAGTTACTATTCGTTTAACTGGGCCTAATATTCCAGTAATTACCTTTATATCACATTCAGTGTCATTTAAAGTACCAGTAAGCCCATGACGAATAGGACAAGATGTAGCACTTTCAATAATATTTTTAAGAACATCGGCTTTTGCTGAATGTGTTTCATCAATGAATATAGCCCCAATGTCTTCAAATACGTCATATGGAAGCTTAGACATAGATTGCCACGTGGTTATAACAATCTGTTTATCAATGCTCTTAGAATACTTTCCAGATATCTTCTGACAGTGTCTAGCTACATGCCATTCAGATCCATCAAATGTAGAATAGTCTTGAAAGTCATCATACAACTGTTCAACTAAGTCAATTGTTGGAACTGTAATAAATATCGTTTTGCCAACAAGATCTTCCATTAACTGATAGCATCTGACTGCCATGTATAAGATGAGTGATTTACCGGCAGATGTTGCGGCTAAACAAACAGACCTATTCATATTCAATTGATACTTTAAAGCTTCAAGCTGATAATCGTATGGTTCTATTTTAAATCCATCTGAATGTGGATTAATAAATTCTACTAATCCTTGAATATCATCATCATCTAACGATTCATTAAAGTCAGGTAATAATTGCTTATCTACATTATATGTCCAACCTTTAGATCCACATAGATCTATAAGATCTAATAATAACCCGACATAGAGGCGTTTGGTTTGTCTATTATAAAGCTTTTTGATTCCATCCCATACACCTTTTCTTACTCTAGGATCATGGTCTGCATTAGGTACTTTGAATGAAAATTTATCTTGGATGTCCATTTCCTGATGAACTTCTTTACAGACAACTTTCATCCATGTGTCGTTTATTTTTGTAATTACAATGTCAGTCATTGTTAGAGTCCTGGACAAATTTTAAAAGTTTATTGATAGTTAGGTCAATTTGTATTATGTTAATGGCTGTTCGCAATTGTAGTGCAGCAAAATATCGATGATGCCCGTCAAGAATGTAACCATCACTAGATACTATTATATATGCCTTTTTATTATTACTTTGCCAATTTGCTTTTATTGAATCAACTTTGGTTTGATCAAATTCATATTGAGTTGGCTTGAATGATGTGGCTTTAGATAAATATTTTTCATGTTCAATTGATGCTTTATCTAATAATAACTTTAGCGTATTCCATTTTACTTGTGGCATTTGAGATCTAGATAATAGGAATGCGCTAAAAGATATAATAGTTCTTTCTTTAAATTCCATTGTTATTCTCTTAGAAGTTAGTATATAATTATAATTATTTATAAGGTAAAAAGGTATCTATGATAGCAAAAAAAGAAGCTAGAAATACAAATTTTATATTCATGGTAGGGAATGATCGTCAGCTTTCATTTTCCGTGCAAACATCTAATGTGGCAGACGTGAACATGTCTCCTGCATATTGGCCAACTGGTCCTAAACGAATTAAATATCCTGACAATACTGTTGAACAAGTCCCGTTAGTGATTGATATGCTAGTATCAGAAGACATGAATGAGTGGATTGAGATCTATAAGTGGATCATGGATTGCAAGAATACTAATAATGGACTAGACAAAGCAAAACCATGTTTTCTTCAAGTTCTTGATTCTCAGAATAAACCTGGGGTTACATTTCGGTATAGTGATGCTTTTCCTATTGATCTTAGTGGTCTTCAATATGTGACCACAGAAGACGGATCTAGGATTCTGACTGTTACTTGTTCACTAGAGTACAATCAGTTTAGTATTGAACTACCTTCAGGAGAAATTATTGATGAAAGTTACGTTACCGAGTGATGTAAAGGATACGTTTGTTTCCATGCAGTCGTCTATCAAAGAACGACTAACGTGGGTAAAACAACAAGGCGAGAATGATTTAGAGATTGATGATATTGATCTTGATAAGACCTTGTTATCAATTCCAAAGATGCACGGTAAATGGTTAGGTATTTATACGGATGAAGTACACAACTTAAAAAACTTGTATTCTTTAAAAGATAAGATTAAACTAGAACGATGGAAGTACTACTCTGGCAAGCAAACTGATTCGTATATTGCTGAGAATGGTATTGTTCACGAAAAGATCTTAAAAACTGATATTGACAAGTATATGGCTGCAGATCCAAAATTGGAGCTAGTTGATTCATGTATTATGGTTCAGAAGTCAATAACTGATTATATTGAGAAGGTAATGAAAGAACTTGGCAACATGGGATTCCATGTTAAATCAATTATTGAATGGCGTAAATTTACTTCAGGTGCAAATTAATGATAGTATTTAAATATGACAACATCATGGAACCAGAAAGTGCCCATCTTCACTTAGGGTCAATGGACATTCCAGGTGAAGCATGCAATGAAGACATGCGAGATGATATGAAATGCGTATGGCGAGGGGATAAGTTTCTTGCTTTGTATTACCCGTCAGAGAATACGTTAGAGTTGTACGGTACCAAAAACACTAATTCAATTAACTTTTATATTATGAAGTACCCTTCTCTTGATTGGGATTCCTGGCACAAAGTTCAAACCAAACGGTGGTGATATGTCTAAACGACTATATAAAGTAATGAGTTTTATTGGATTGTTTGTTCTTTATGTGGCAATATTCTTGTTGGCATTGATGATGTTAGCAAGTGCATTTACAGGTCAATTTATGCCCTATCATAGTTGGGATGAGCCAATTAGAGTAATTATAACTAGTGGCAGTATGATATGTAGTTTTGGTCTTACTTTATACACAGTATGTGATTAGGAGAATGCATGGCATTATTTCAAACAAAAGTAAAATTTAATACGTACGAACATTTAGTAGATATGTTAGAGTTGTCTAATTTTATGTTTAATCATCGCAAAGAACAGGTTGACTATTCAGGGAGTGTGTATGAGCATGTTCCTAAGTTTACGTTTGGAAGGCAAACTGGTAAAACAGAAGCAGTAATGAAGTATGTAAAGAATCGCAAAGAAAGGAATGTTATTGTCTTTGTCCATAACACGAGCATGGTCAATTACTATATTGATAAACTTCGTGATGATAGTCCCTATAAACAGACGTTTATTGTTAGTCATAACGCTAATTACGTTAATAGATTTAAGGGGATGGATCTATCAGGCTATACTATTATTTTTGATGAGATCACTACATCACAAGTACGAAGTATTCTTGACAATATAGGACCTAACTTGAAAGATATATCTTCTATGAAGATGGCTGCAATAATTTATTAGCAGGCAATAAAAAGGCCCTCAATTGAGGGCCTTTTAGATTGGCTTCATTCTATTTTCAATCTCTTTCTTTATAAAGAAGAACTCAAAGTTAGGTTCTTCTTTTGAATAATCACACCACCAACCATTACAGTTAATCACCTTTTCATTTACATGACCAGCTTGACGAGGTTGGCCGATTACTGTGCCTCTATAGTTCCTCATTCGTTGAGCAGATAAATTCATCATACTACAGAATTTATTAAACGCTCCTTTAAACACGTACACTGTCCCTGCTGGATCTATAAATTTCCAAGTGTTTGCAATCTTTGACTTTGATCCTGTTCTGGATTTAGAGATTGCCTCTTTGGTAGAATCCTTTCGTTTAGCGCCAACATGAACCTCTCTTGATATCTTTCTGTTGGCTTCTGTTATATTCTGTAGATGCTCATCCGTGAACTTATACTTCAGCTTTCCTTGAGATATAGCACTCTTTGTGTGTTCTGATCTCTTTCTTCCAGTATGCATATTTTCGTATTTACCTGATACGTAATCAGGGTCATCTTTATGTATCTTTATAAATCCATTATCTGATTTAACCACTACTAATCCTGTTTCATATACAGGAAATATAGTATCATTTATTCTTCCGTCTGTCTTTTCTACACAAAACGTAGTTCCTGTTTCATCCTTACAAAATATTCTTCCTCGATTGCCACCTATTCCACCATGTACCACATTTGATAAAATTCCCCCTTCACTGATTAAACCAAAGTGATTAGTTAATTGATTTTCTATTTCATAGGTTTTTTCTTCATCACTACTTATTGGGACTATTTCATATGGCAACTCATTGTATTGATCTATCATTTTAAGTATTAGATTTTCTTTAAGCGATCTAGTTCCGCCTTCTTTTTTAGATCTTAATGCGCTGTTTAGATGAACATCTAATCTATGTTCTCCGTAAGATTTGCCTATATAGAATGGTTGAAATAGATAGCTTACAAAGGGTGTTTCGAATCGTCCAGGTTTTCTTAGGTCTAATATTGCATAAATGTAAAACATTTTAACTTCCTGTAATAGTTATTCTCTAGTGGATAAAAAATTGGGGTTACCAATTAAGATAACCCCAATCATCTACTTCTATTTATTAGCCTTGTAGATTACCTACGGCAAATTTTCTAAAATATGAATTTTCGCCTTGTCCAAGACCTTTACCAGCTTTGGTGCTTCCATTTGCAAGAGTACTTTCAAATGGATTCGCAATTACGCCATAACGAGTCTGGAAACCGATACGTGGCTGGAACGAATCCTCACCAACTGCACGGTACATTTCAAGAGGAACGTAAGGGCACCAGTAAACACCAGCATCCCAAGCATTACCACCTTTGTATGCAACAGTGATGTAATCACGAGTAGCATAAGGGTCGATATGAACTTGATAACGGCCAAGCAATACACCAGCGAATGTAGTTGAAGATTCATCAACATTCAGGTTAGCAGCAAGCTGTGGGTTGTAATCAAGAACACCAGCCATGTTCAATGCAGAAGCAACGTTGCTTGAGCAGATTACACGGTTAGCTTTACCACGACGAGTGGTGCGGTTAACAGTGTTAGCTTCAAGTTCAAGTTGGAACAACAGACCTTTGAATTTCTCTACCAACCAACGACCATCAGAGTCAGCAGCAAGGTCGAACATACCAGGTACAGCAGAGTTCTGAGCACCAACTACAGCAGCAACGTTAATGGTACGCAGTAATTCACGGTCCATTTCAGCAGCAATTTCTGTAGAAAGAATGTTAGACAATTCAGTCTCAGCATCAAGACCGTGGATCTGACGTAGATCGTGTTGCAATTCACGAGTGAAAGAAGCTTTCAGTTTACGTGATTTGGCAGATACGTCAACACGCTCAATGGTGAACGACATTTCGTTCCAAGGATCACCAGAAACAGTACCAAGTGCTTCTGCAGTAGAAAGATCCATACCAGTACCGTAGTTGGTGCCAGCAGTTGGGTCATCAGTACCGAAGAAGTTTGCAGGGAAACCAGAAGTATCACCAGCATTTGCACCAGCACCGGATTGACCAGTACGAGCTTCGTTGTAAAGAGCTTCATCACCAGATTGATTGTCGTAACGAGCACGCATTGCGAAGATTGAACCAGTTGGGCCAGACATAGGCTGAACACCAGCAAGGTCAAACGCCATCAACATCGGCATAGAACGACGAACCATTTTAATCAGGATAGGATCCCAATTAGCAACACCGGAAGTACCAGAGCTAGGATCAGCGGATGCTTCGTTAATACCTTGCATGTAATTAATCTGAGTAGTAAGAGCTTGCTCAGTTACATACTTTTTGTAATCGTTTTTGATTTCAGGAAACTTTTCGTTTTCGATCAGTTTCTGAACCTGTTCTTTTAGTTGTTCCATATTAAGGTAAAACCTCTTAAAATTGTTATTTGCTTATATTTATTTATTGCAAGTTAAATTTAAATATTTAGCCGTTGATCTTGTTGAAAAGTGAATCTAAGTAATTTGTGCTTTCTGTTACAACTTGCTTTGTTTCAGGCTCTTCTTTTGGTTTGTTCTGCTCGTTCAAGTCAGCTTCTTTCGGGTGATAAGACTCAAACAAATCTTCAATAGCTTCGTTAAATTGTTTGTCGTCCTGGTACTTAACTTTAGCTGCTACTTTACCGAAACGTTCTTTTTGCGACTCAGACAAATCAGTAGTTAGTTTAGCAGTAATCTTTTCGCGTTTAGATTCAACGATAGATTGCTCAAGTTCAGATTTCTCATCAAGAACTTTGTCAAAACGTTCTTGCATTTTGTCGAGCTTGGTTTGCATTTCAGTAATGTAGTCATCCTTGCCTTCAGGGATCTGCACATTGTATGATTCTGCAATGCCTTGAACACCCTTCAAGAATGATTCTGCAAGTTCTACCTTAGTGCTTGATTCAATAGCAAGTTTGTTCTCGTTCATGAACTCTTTAGTAGCAAATGAGACGTACTTATCGACAGAAGGAATTACTTCTTCTGTAATGTACTCATCAAGTGTTTCTTCGAGTTCAGTACGAACGTATTCTGCATAAGATTCAGAAATCTTTTCGTATTTTTGTTCGATTGATTCAGTTAGTTCCTGTTCTTTTTCTTCTAAAGCAGATTCGAATACTGCAATCACTTTAGCTTTAAAATCTTCAGAAAATTCCTGGCCTTCGAACAATGATTCTATTTGTTTATCCATTATTTGAAACCTTTGTATTGTGTATATTTATATTTATCGAGGTTTATACCGACACTGATCAAAATGCCACCGATTCATTGCTCCTCCAGATCCTTCTTTATTACAATGAGGACAAACAAATATTGGTCGTTTTCTTCCTTTCCATCCATTATTAACTGAAATTTTCTTCTTTGTTTCTTCAGAAAGCTCTCTTCCTGTCAAAGATTCAGACATTTTCTGTATAGATTCTTTTGAAGGTTTATACAATTTTTTACTTTTAGACATCTTTGCTTTAGTTTCTTCTGAGAAAATTCTTCTTTTACCGGCAGCAGAAAGTTTCTTGCGTGTTTCATCGCTTGGTGCGACTCCACACATATTAAAATTAACGCCACTATTCTGTCGGTTGTAGTAATGCTCATCATAAACTGCAAAGTTTTTATCTAAAAGAATTCCTTCTAAAATTAGAGCGTCATGGTTGCTCATACAAGAATATATTTTTACTATTTCAAAAGATCCATTAACCCAATTAATATATTTAGAACTAGTAAAATAATTTTTGCCTAAATCTAACTCTAAACATTTAGAAGCCGTTTTGGATCCTATATAAAGCATTCCAGTATCTATTTCTTCAATTATGTAAACGAAAGGTTCATAAATTCCATCTTCTCTGTATTTCCTTACAGACTTGAAATTATAATCATCATATGTGGTACTACAATATATGTTAGCCATGAGTCCATTCGTTCATTGGTTTAACCTCTAAGTTTGTTTTCTTATAATTATTTATTAATGCTATTATTTAAATAATTTAAATGGCGCGATTAATGTCTTTAATAATTTTCTTGATCTTTTCGCGTGCATCACTGAACTCTTTGAGAGTTTTAACAGGAATATCTTTCTGCTTGCCTTCCAGAGTTCGCTCATCGTTTTCGTAATCTTCAAGAATACCAGCAAACGCATCTAGTTGACCTTCTAGCTTATCACAAGCAGTAGACATTTTCTTGGCTGTTGCTTTGGCTTCGTTGATATTAGTTTCGGTTGATTCTGTTAAAAATTCTTGTAATGATTTCATTTCTTATATCCTTTTAAGATTTGTTCTAGTTTCTCTAGAAACATTTGTTCGTTAGTTTCATCTGATTCTGATTCGCTCATTACAGGAACCCATACACCACTAGATTCATTAAGAGCCCAACGTGTTGATTCCATGATTGCATTTACATGGGCGTCTGGTGCTGATGGATTATCAACACAATCCACAGCAGACATCATGAAGTCGTTCTGAACGTACTTGATGCCGTTCTTTTCTTTCAAAGAACCTAAGCCACGAGTTGATACACCCATAGCAAACCCACCTTCAAGCAATCCGCGAACGGTTTGACCTTTAGGTGTATTTAACACAAGAGCTTTACCATATACGTTGTTGCCATTCATTCGCATTTCAGTGATACGAATAGCAGCTTTATCAGGATCAGGGAAAGGATACTCGGGATGATTAAGTTCACCTAACGCTCTGTTTTTATAAACGTATTGAGCATTGAACTTATCAACAGCAGCTTCCATAATACTTTGTTCGTACAAACGACCGTTGCCATTTCGGATATTTGCTTGAGCAAAGATACCCTCAATGTACATCTGTTTGCCGTTATCTGTTTGTTCTGTTAAGACTTCTACATTATCAGAAGACTCAACTAGTAGATTTAATGATTTTGACATATTATAATCCGTATGACTTTCTTTTGCGCATTGCCTTCAAACGTTTGCGTGATGCACGTTTTTGACCTGCAGGATTTCCGCGTTTTGTTCTAACAGCTTTACGCAAGGCTTTTGTTTTTGTACGTTTTTCTGAACCTGACATAGGAACGCAACGATCGCCTTCGCGTTTAAAACCGGAACGACATTTTAATCGACGAGTCTTCTCGCCTTTCGAAGAAACTCGTGTTACACGACGAGCCTCCTCAATCTGATCTAGTTCTTCAGACATTACTTGTCCTCTTCTTCGTCATCCTTAGACTTATTTTCAGGATCCTTGTCGTCAGATTCTTCTTCTTCTTCCTTCATTTTCTTTTCAACAACAGGGAATCCAACAGACTCTAAAATTTCTTGACGATACTCTAATGTCGACGCAGTGGTAGATTCTTTAAGACCGGCTTTCAAAGATTCGATGGCCTCGTTTAAATTACCTTTGCGCAATTCAGCCATAAACTGTTCTGCTACGCTCATTTTATTTCCTTTCTTTTAGTTAATTAATAATGACGACCACCGAAGTCGTCTTATTCATCCTCGATAGGAGGATTGAATTGCTTGTTTGCCATTTCTTCGGCAATCATCTTGTCTTCGTATTCAATATCTTGTTCTGATTGTTTTAGAAGTTGTTTTCTTACTGTGTCATGGGAGATATATTTGCCAATGTGTGGCTCATATTCACGTACAAGATCTAGGCGATCTCGGAGCATCTCAGATTGTTTCATCTCTTCTAAGTACATATCAAGAGCGTATTTAAATCTGATTTTTTGCTCTATTGCATCCCATTCTTTAGCAGTAATAGTATTTGTTAAAATTAAATCAGTTTTTAACAAATCAAGGAATAACATGTTGAACCGTTTACGAACTTTAGATACAAATTTACTGAACTTGAGTTCGTCTCTTGATATCTCAGCAGTTCGACCTAATGGCATCATGCTATCGGATTCAAGTCTTGTTACTGGGATATTTAGGGAACGGTATAATTCTTTCTTGAAGTACAGCACGTCTTCTATTTGATCTAAGTTTTGACCACCCTGAAGAGTACTAACTTCAGTACCACCTTTTGCGGTTCTTGGCAACCAATAATCTTCTTGCATTGTCTGTAAGTGACGTTGATCTTGGAAATGGCCAGACTCTGGATCATAAGACATACGATTACGATAACTATTTTTCAAGTTACGTAAGTATTGTTCTGCTTTTGATTTAGGAAGATTGCCTGTATCTACATAGAAGATCCTACGTTCAGGTGCTCGTGTAATCCTATAAATTACTAGAGCGTTTTCCATCATTCGAAGTTGATTGGCAGGCTTGACTGCCTTGTGCAGCCAACTAATAGCATAACCAGTTCTCGGGTCAGTAAGACCAGAAGCAACGTATACTACCGATTTAGGATTTAACTGAAGAGCTTCTTTGTATTGAACATTGCGTTCAGTATCTTTTTGTTTTTTGCGACGACCTGCAGATTCATCATACAAGTAATATTCTTCAACACCGTTGATTGTTTTAGAATCTTTGTCGTATTTTACACCACGATATTTAGTTACGTATCGTGAGTCTAATTCAATAGCATTGATCAACCCATTCTTAGGATGATTCTGATCAATTACTTTCTGATAAGCAAGACGACCATCAACATAGAACTGTTTCGCGCGTCTATGTATTGTTTGCTTGAGGTCAAGAATATGAGCAATTTTTTCGAAGGACTCATAAAGTTTGTCTTTCATTGCCTCGGAAAGATCAGCGTCTTCAATACCAGAAAGATCTAATTCTATAGGTTCTTGGTCTTCATCAAAACTAACCATTTCGCCGACAATGTCTTCAACAGCAAAGTCAACAGTAGCATAATTAGCAACTTCACGGTATGTTTCGATAAGATCAGCTTGTGAGGAGAAAGACCAATCAAGATTCATCGCATACTGTGTAAGACTGTCCATATCGACAGTGATAGCACCATCGTCAGATTCTGTAGCAATCTGATTAGAATGAGATGCTTTTTGTTGTTTCTCGTCGTTAAACTTAAATTTATCTAGAAAACCGCCAAATGCTTCGAACATATAAAATTAAATCCTTATAATTGTTTGGAGGGAATATTCCCTCCAAACATATTTATTAAACGGAAATTAGGTACCGTTTCCGTTGTCAATATCGGAATATTGGAAGGTTACTTCGAACGTTTCAATAACGTTATTGGAATCCTGTGCTAGTTCAATAGGTCCGATGTTTGATGGCCAAGCCAGTTTCATTGTTTTTTCTTTGATACGATTGTCCTGGTTGTCCAGTTGATATACTGTCGCAGATGACATGTATTCAATCGGAGACAAGAAACCAGTGTTAGAAACATATGAGTTGTAACCGTTATGCCAACGCTCAAAAGCATCGTGAATCGCAAAGTCAGTATCATTAACGAATGTACAAGTCCATTCTTCAAATGTACGGTCGCCAGCTAGTTTCAGAGGGCGACCACGAAAAGTCTGTTCGATAACACCGACAGTCGATCCAGGCATTTGAGTTGATTGAACCAAGAATGCAGTCTGACGAATAACTTCTGATCCACCAGCAAAGGCAGGAAAGTTAACTACTACTTCGAACCTATTAGGGCGTGCACCACCGCCCTTTAGTTGTCCTAAAAATTCTGCTATACCAGCCATTTATTATCCCTCTACTTCAGTAAATGATACGCTTGCACCAACAGCAATGAAGTTCAAGCGAATGTTGTTGATTGAATAAGTTGGCTTCAGATAGATGTCACCAACGAACTCATTGTTCTGGCGAACTTGCGCATCGTTATTCGCTTCATCACAAACAACTAACTTATCTTCAAGACCGCGTCTTGCTTCTACCTGATCAAGATATTGGTTAGTAGCTGTTCGGAATATGCCACGTGTAATAGCATCATTTAATTCAAACAGTTGATATCTTGCGCTGTTTGCGATATTCTTTTTCAGTACAAGGAACAAAGAACGAACATTGATACGATTGAAAGCACTCGGTCTACGCAATGCAGTCTTGTCACCAAATAGAACAGTTCCTTCACCTTGAAACGAAACGATGCTGTTGATATGATTCTTATACAACGAGTCACGTTTCGTCTTGTTAGGGTTCCACGCAAGCTTGATAACGTTTCTAAGTTGACCACGGTTGAGACCAGCAGGTGAGAACCAAGGTTCATTCTGGATGAATACACGGGCATGTAAAGCAGCAGCATCAGAGTCACAAGGAATCCAGATGTTTTTGTTGTTATACTTGTCGTTGACTAGTTTCCAGTTATCAACATGAAACGCATAAGATGTGTTTTTGTTGATATCTGTGTTAAAGTAAGCAATAATGTCTTCGGTAGCCGATAAATTATTGAAAACAACATCTAATGGCGGAGCGTTGAAAGCTACTGCATCTTCACGGCCTGTACATACATCAATTGCAGTAGATACTGCTGATGCAGGAGAACCTGAAGTAAAGACACGAATAACATCAAATAGTTCTGAGTTTTCAAACTGCAACCAAGCACTTTCAAAATCAGCATTTGCAACAACGTTGTCATCTGCCCCACCTTGAAGTGTAGTTTCATATACACCCAAAGAGTCTGATGCGGCAAACGTAATAGCATCTAAATCACCAGGAAGAACATAGTTTGACTGGGTATTAAATACATCGTTAATATAAGCAGAAGTACCATCGGTACGTTTAGCACCTTCAGTCTTAGAAAGTAATGGGAAACGTTCAATGATAGTACCTGCGGTTCCTGAAATCATACCAGAACCATCAACTACTACTACGTTGAAAGAATCACCAGTTGGTGCAAAGTCGAACTCGTCAGAATATTCCCAATTGTCGTAGTCTTGATCATCAGCAGCAGATATAATAATACCGTTTGCTAATTGTCCAGGGTAACGTCCAATGAAAGATAAACCATCTAACGGCAGAGTGTCGTAATCCATGCTATTCTTAACAAGCATCGGAGTTTCGAGTGTAGGGACAGCATTAAGTGCACCACTACCAACTGTTCTTACAACCATCAAAGGATTGGTGTATAAAAGATAATTTAGTGCTGAGTGAAAGAAGACAGATGTTGCATTATCTGGGCGACCAAAACGACGAACCAACTCGGATTCGTTTGTAGTAATGGTAACTACCTCGTTGGCAGGTCCCCAACGGAACATGCCAACATAACCAGTTGCATTAGCAACTACGTTATTGATAGATAGAGTACGATCTGTCTCTCTAGTTTGAATACCAGGAGAAGCCATTTAAATACCTCGTTATGTGTTAAAAATAATTCTTAATAATATTTATTTTGATACGCTTTTAAAAAGAACCGAATGCCATCGCTGAATCTTCTTGTGGTGCAGGTTTGTGTTTGCATTTATCAAAGTGATTTCTTAAAAAGTTAGGAGAGGGGCTTTTTCTTGTTTTTGTAAGTGTTCCTTTAACATCGCAATATGGGCACATGCATTCACGTGATATAGGATAACATACTCCGATCAATGTTTGTTTATGATCAGGATTCAACAAACAGTTATCTCCGTGCCATCTTTTAAGGTTAGTAGGAGAAACAGTTAAGCAACAATATTCACATTTTCTAAATGGATGTTGAATTTTCTTTCCGTAATTAGGATGATTTTCTCCTTTCTTACAGTCAGACATTCTCTTTATATTTTCTTTAGTGTGCTTCTTTCCGTAAAAGTGATTGCCTTCTCCTTTTACAGACATCGACTGTTTTCTTCTAGACTCCAAGGATCTTTTTGTGCCTGTCCTAATATCAGAAATCTTCTTTTTTGTTTCGTTTGAGTGTGTTAATCCTTTTATCCATCCAGGATTTCCTTTATTAGCTTCTGATATTTTTCTTTTAGCACTTTCAGGGAATTCTTTGCCTGATGTATTGAAATATAGTCCCCCTCTGCTCATGTTATAGTAATCAGAACTTTTTACTGCATCGCATTCTTGTAATAGAAAATCTTCCATCTCAATTGCATGTAAGTTGGAATCACATAATACACACTCTAGTATATCAAATCGATCTACGTCATTTTTCCATAAGTTAGACACTATCTTTGAAGACGTAAAATATCTACTCCCTAAATCAGATAACTTAGCCTTGTGATTTGCATATGATGTCCTAGAACCTATATATTTAATACCGGTATGGTTGTCTTTTACTATGTATACGAATGGTTCAAATACTCCTTTGACTGATTCTATTAGCTCTCTTTTCATTATGAAAAAACTCCTAACTGGTCAGTTGAAGGAATAGATCCAGAATCAAAATCTCCAAAATTGTCGTTTGCGATAATTCCGAATGGACACATTTCTTCGTAAGCGCGTTCTTCTTGATCTTTGATTAAACTTCCTCTAAAGTCTTCATCAGTAAGTTCAATAAAGTATGTCTGTGTTGTTGCCCATGCAAATAACACCAATGTCATTGTTGTATCATCGTTGGCTCCAGAATCTGCCTCGTATGATTTTCCTTTGGGTACAAATGTACCAAGTTCATCTATCGTTACCATGTCATTAATAACTAATTTTTCTTTTTCTAACATAGTGCGTAGAGTTGAACAGCCAATTGCTTTAACAGGTGTTGTTGTTCTAACACCAGGTGTCGCGTCAGGCCCAAAACCAATAACCTTTCTACTTTTCTCAGTCTTGCACATAATAATATTTTCGTATTCAAGATCATAATAAAGTTGATTCGCAACTTGTTCACCGATATCATTGGTCTCGACTAATACTTGCGCCTCGTTATATTCCAAAGCAACGTTATATATAAGGTTAGGATATAACAAAGGAGATAATCTATTGTTTCTGTATGTAGCAACTAACTTATAAGGTGATTGTGTTATATCAATAACACTCATTGCATGGTAGTCATTTCCTGTTCCTCGAGACACATCACAAGTAGCAATGTATACATGATCTTTTACAGGATACTCATATATGTTTAAGTCATTTTTAGTATCAATTGGTGCTTTAGATACCATTGCTTCTAGAATATCACCAGGGAGCAATGAGTTTTGACTTCCTCTAAACTTAACTTCATGCTCTTGTCTAAACTGTTCTTTGGAAGTGTTTGCAATGGTTTGACGTTTCCATTCTTCGTCCCTTCCTGGAACCATGTCCCATGTAACTTCCATTCGAACATAGTCATTCGAACCTGACTCCGATTCACACCATAATTTATGGAATAACCCTCTTGTACCATTAGGTGTACTTGTGACAATTACCTGTGAGTTTTTACCAGAAGCAATAGTAGGATATGTTGATTCATAGAATTCCATGTCTCCTGGAATAAACGCAGCCTCATCAATATAAAGCAATGAAATAGATTTACCACGAATTGAACCAGAACTTGATGCAGCAGAAAAGACAGTCGAACTATTACTCAGTATCATCTTTCTTTTGTTATATGTTCTTACACCGCATTGTAAGAACATCGGAAGTGCTTCATACGATAATTGAATACGCGCCAATATCTCTTGGGCTTGGTCAGCTTTGTTAGCAAGAATAGCACAAGTTTTGGCCTCGTGGAACATTGCAAACCACATTATATATGAAGCAGTTGTTTGTGTTTTTCCTGTCTGTCTTGCTTGCATTGAAATAACAAAACGATTGTTTTGATATAGCTCTAACAACTCATGCTGGAATTTATAAAGATTAAACGGAATGACCCCATCATCAATTGATATAATCTTAACATATTTCTTAGTCATGTAATTTACATCTAATGCACACTTGATCCACTCAAGTTTTTGCATTAGAGTAAACGGTTTATTCTTTACACCATGGCGTAATATGCCTTCTTGGTTTTTATAATACCAATGCTCAGGTACATCCTCGAAGTCATCAACTACAAGACTATAAGTGTTCTTTCTTAGAAACTTTTTAACAAGACCTTTATTTTGCTCGTAGAACTCTTTAAGTTCATATTGACAGACAGGGTATAAACTTTTTATTCTTGTTGTTAAGGCAGCATCTTGATCTAATTCTTGTGGTTCTTCTTTAATCTTCATCCGTATCTGGAAGATCGTCTATTACCAACTCTGCATTATCCTTTTCTTCTTTTGGAGTATAATAGTTATTCACTTGTTGATAAGTAGTTGGAGCTTCCCCTCCTTTTCCTTGTTTTTGTTCTAATTGTTTATGGAGCTGTACTAAATCTTTAGAAATATCAGATGAAGTTTTAATCAAGTTAGCAGCAACTTCTAATGCTCTTGGATGCTCAGACATCTGTGCTATTTTTAATGCAAGTTCAACAGCAGCGTTGGTCTTGCCCATTAAACCATACATATTAGAGCGAGCGGCATCATAATCAGCCTTAATATCTGGGTTTGTTAGCTCAACACTAGATTCCTTCTTGTCATAAACAACTGGAAGCATCGGTCCTGGTTCAGTTTCATGCTCTTCGTTGCTTTCATCTAAATTGTCTGGGCTTTGATTTAGAATCTGATGAAGCTTTTCTTCGAAGTTTGTGCTCATAAATCATCTTCCGTTATAACATCGGTATCTAGTAATTCAAGTGTATCCAAGTCTTTATAGTTAAGATATATTGTCTCAATAACACCCTGTTCTGCAGTGGGCATATACAAGAAGCCTTCTAACTCAAATTGAATTTGAACTACAATTTCTCGGCCGTTCTCATAAAGACCTTCGTAAGCATCTTCAATTGAATTTCCTGTAGGAGAAATTACTATTGCAGATTCTTGTTCTAGATCTGGATTGTCTTTAACTACGATACTAATAGATGGATTAAACTTAACTAGTATTTGCTCGAGTATCTGAAACATATCATCTAGATACTTCGTGGTAACGTTAAGAGTGTAATCAAATATAAAAGGAACACGATTATATTGAGTTTTAACTCCGTTAGCTGTAATCCCAATAGTATCCTTTGATGTCAGTTGATACATTTTGTTCTTTGAACGGCCTGGATCTCTTCTAAGGCCGTTCATTTGAAATGACATTCTAGGTGTTCTTTTCATGAACCTAACAATGTTAGGATCTTCGTCTTGTTCTAATCTAGTGTTGTATTTTTGTTGCGCAGCATAAGCAATAGGAACTTGAATTAAACCGCTATCACGTCTTATCTTTAATTTGCTAAACATTGTTCCAAATACAGACGAATAAAGATGTATAGTTTTATGATAAAATTGATCTGACAATATACCTTCGCTCATTTACTTAACTCCTTTTAATTTGCAATTATCCATATGCCATCTAGAAAAACCACCACCAATCTGTCCGTTTTTACCACAATGTGGGCAATTTATAAATGGTATATTTTCTTTAGATTTTCTCATCTTTTCGCGAGTTTGTTTAGAATGAGTTTTTCCGTAAAAAGGATTTTCTTTACCAGGTCTAGAAAGCTTTCTTTTTGTTTCATCTGAAATTGGCGGTTTATTTTTCGCAGATTCACTCATTATTTTCTTTGTTTCATCTGAATGAGTTTTTCCGTAAAAAGGATTACCTTCACCTTTAAAATTCTCTTTACGCCAAGATGAAATTTTATCCATAGCAAAAGAATATTTAAGTCTTGCTTCTTTAGAATATACCTTATTGCCTTTATTATCTATACTTTCTAGCATACGGTTGAAAGCAATCCACATTGTAGATCCATATGCTTTTGCTAAAATCCAATGAGCTAATATATGTTCGCTATACGTTAATTTTGCACAATTCCAAGGATATTTTGTAAATGATATATACCCAGGAAAAAAGTGTTTTGCTTTAGGTAAAATATGATGCCTATGGAATCCACTTTCTAAATCAGTGTTTTTAGCGTTACAAGCTATTACAAATTTATAATATCTTTCAATGTAATGGGCATTATGTGGTTTAGATTTTAACTTTTTTAATATGTCCATAATTTATTTAACTGAAAACGGATTAGAGGGATCGAAAACTATATCATCGTCCGTGCTTTGTTCAATTTCATCGTTTTTGCCATAGTCTTCCAATTCTTCACCAGGAACATCTATTTTGATTGAGTTAATGATATCATCAAGCTCGGGATCTTGTGTATCAATTTGTTCATAAGAGTATTCGAATGCTTGAGTCTTTAGTTCATAAACATATTGTTTGCCTTTTTCAAAAAAAGGTGATTCGTGCTCTACGAATTTGATTTCCAGTAACGCATTAGTGATCGGCATGAAAATCAGATCGCCTTCTCGTGGACGAATAAAGTCAACGAACTCCTGTCCAAATCTAGTCTTTGACACAACGAATGTTCCCGACTTTTTGAATTCATCACCAAAAACAGACATCAACTGGTCACCATCAAAACCGTCCACGAATATTGGATACATCTCGATAGTTGTATGAGATGCAAAAATATTGTTCGGGTCTTCATTGTACAAGTAATCAATATCAGCCTGTGATCTTGGAATATAGGCAACGTCAATCCCTTGAGCCTGAATTGACTCAATGACTAGACTGTCGATTAAATCCTGTTCGTTAACAGCATTATAATGATTGAAGTAACTATTCGTTGCCATGTGTTTATTCCGCTTAAATCTTTTGTTTAACAGCTTTTATCTATTTATCAATAGTAACATATACATTAACAATAGAGTCGTTTAGAACGCTTGGTTGATCAGCCCATGAAGAATGAAACAGGTTCCTCGTATGTGGAATCTAACTGTTCTTCTAGTCTTTCAATTTCCTGGATAGCATCAGCATACAACTTCTCTCCATTAATCGTAATACCACCAAGCAATTGAATATTCTGAAACTTGGATGTATTTTCACCCCATTGACGTTTAATTAACGCAGTTGAATAAGCCTTTAGCCATTTATCATTATATACATATTCAGCATTTACTAACTTAAACACTTTCATCACAACTGGGTAACCAACAAACAGATCTTTCTTATACAGCTTGACTTTGTTTTCGTGACGAACGTATTTAAATCGTGGATCGGCTTCGAGCATTTGCCGAGTTGATTCTAGGTCAGTCATTTTCATAAAATAATCCAAACTATCAAATGGCTGCCAAGGACTTAATTGGTTAGCGATCATCTGATATTTGAAACTAAACATTCCTTCCCCACCAGAACCAGAAAATAAACTCCCTGGAAGTATCTCAGTCACGATTAAAATATCATCAGGAATAGAAATGTAGCCCGTATCAATATCCGTTTGAGTTAAAGGATAAGTCGTCCACATTTCTTCAGTAGCATCAAAGTGTTTTTCACGATATACTTCTAATGCTTCATTGACTCTGTCCTCTACTTGTTCTGGGGCCACGTTAATGTTAATTACAGGCTTGCCTAACCGACGAAGACAGTACTCTTTATGTTCTTCTTTAGTCATTTTTTGACTCCAATAAAGACAGAATTCGATCCATCTTTGACTCCATGTTTTCAATTCTTTTTTCTAATTTTTGTTGATTATTGTACTGATCTAATAATCTTTTCTTAGCTTCTTTTGCTTTTTTGAATTCAGTTTGATTAACATTCTGAACGACCCCAGTCTGGTCGTCTTTAACAAGACTGGGGTATCCTTTTACCTTATTCATATTTAAGTACCTAGTGCAAGAACACGAAGATTTCTGCAAACCGGAACACGTGTACAGTTTCTTGACTTTAATTGAACCATGATTTGGAAGTACGTATACTCTGATACTTCATCCAGTGCATATTCAATTTCAGCCATCTCATCATTCGTTGTTACGATGTTTCCAGAATTTTCAATCTCAAACCACGCAGATTCTTCTATCTCTTCTTCACTATTACCTAATCTACATGAAACAATAACATCTGAGTTCTGATCAAACACAGTATCCATAAAGATTCGCAGTGAATTTGCAGGATTAGTAATACCAGCAATATTAGTACGATACTTAGCATAACTGTTAGATCCATCTGCTTCTGCTTGATCAATCTCACCATCTATCAAGTAATAAGGGCAAATCAAGTTAAACGAATATAAATCAATTACTGGTGATACGTTGCTGTTGGTTGTTGACAACGTAGTATCAATTGTCATTGAAGGGTTGCCGTTAAAGTTAGCTACCTCATCAGCTTTATTGGTGATCATCCATGGTTGCTTCAGTGACTGCATTCCACCTTTTTCTATTACTTTTGGCTCGGATATTACTTGATAAGGAGTTTCGGATCCATTAATAGACTTACCTGTCATGCCCGTTGCTCTATATCGAATATCAGTTCCAGAGTAGTTGATATCGTTGCAGTTCAAGTTAAAGAATGAAGCAATTGCGCTGTCCGACACGTATACAGATGATCCACCGAAACGGCCAGTAGAAGTTGCTGATGCACCACTTACTTCGATCTTGACGTTATTCATGTCTGTTACTTCAACAACGCTATGCGATCCGTTAATTTGATCAACAGTATAACCATTTCCGGCTTCTACATTTTCTAATGTCAACAAGCTTTCTGTTACAAAATTGTGCTTGTCGATGTTGACATTAACAATGTTTGTTCCATTACTAGAAGACAATATTTGCTTATCGTATCTGATCTTTGGAAGTTCTTTGTTTTGCAACTTCAAGTAACCAGGAGCTGTGCTAAACCGAGCTCTATGTAATACGAATTGTAGATCCGCATTTTGATCGGGAGTCCATGTAGAACTATTCTGAGACTTGAATAGAACACCCATATAAGGCTGCTTGGATATAACCTTTCCTGTAGCCAAATCTGTTTTACCCATCTTAGCAACAAACGCATTGTAGTTAATGCTATTTGCCCAAATCATAATACAGTATTCGCGACCTTCTTCTAAGTAAACTGGATAGTTGAAAGTAAATGTAGATGGAACAGAACCATCTTCAGATTCATTAACATCAGAAGGTTTAAGCAACGTTCTACTTCCTGGGATAATGTTCTGCGTAGGTGTTCCATTCTCCATTTCTCTTATATCAACATGGACTGGAATGCTCTTATCCTTGGACAAGAAGAACAAATCTACCTTAGTTACAAATATACCACCTGTTTCCTCAACCAAGAACGATTGTGCTAACGGATCCCACCAAGTAGTGGTTGTACTATTTGTAGAAGTAATAGTTGCACGTTCAATTGTCCTAATGTGAGTTACTAAAATAGTTCTTTGACGTGACTCTCTTCTTGATGAAGCTGTATACTCAGCATCACCATAAGACAACGATAGTTCACGTCTGTTTTCTTCACTATCCGTAGCAACAAACAACTTAGTTCCTACTGGGATCTGTATTTGATCATTATTAGGAATAACAAAAACGCATCTAAACGAACCTTCAGAATCAGTGATGATATCATCGCCCAATGAACCAGATATTGGTCTAATATATTCATTCATGTTATTGTCATCAAAGAAGAAGTTCAGTTTAGTTTCTGGTTTATGGCCTTCACCAATTACTTCAACTTCTCTTGAACGCATGAACGGAAGCCACTCGTTACCAATAGCACTGTCACCAGTTGTTCTTGAAGATGAAGATGTCGAAACATTCTGTAACTGCTGAGTGTTAGTGCTAGTAACAGTTCTTGACGCAGTAGTTGTTGCACCAAAATCAGTAGCAATCGGGTTAACAAATTTACCATGAGGATGAATCTCTTGCACTGATGTAGAAGTAGAAGAGCTCAATACCGTTGCATTGTTGGTCCACTGCTGTGAAGGATTAGAAACATTCACATTATTAGTAACAGTTCTTGTGATGATTCTTGGTTCTGTATAAACAACATCTACCCAGTTATCAACAGAAGGACTTAGTGTTACTTCCCCTTCCCATCTGAATACGGCATATGGGTTGACATTCAAGTACTCACTTCTCAACATCTGAGATAAGAATTCTTCTTCAGTATAATCCAATGTAGCAATCCCATCAGATACTCGAATGTTAGAAGACAATGTTTCATTGGCACCAAAGTCAACCGCATTGAATCTCATCTCTGGACGCATTTGACCATCGCCGATAGAAACGTGATAGTCACCCCAGCTTGTGTCACCAATAGCATGGCTTTCGAAATTATCTACCAAGAACCCGTTTTTGAATCGGTTTAGACCAGTAACTGGATCAATAATCTGCATATCGGCAGCGTCTTTCTCTAAAAGACTAAGGCTTACATAATATTCAAGGCCATCCAATCTATCTTCTAAACGACCGATGTCATCCATTGTGTATCTACGGATTGAAGACTTGTTTGCTGATACATTATCAACACTAATGGTATAAGGGGGTATATCAAGTTGGAATAATGACATAGCATTAGACGGCGCTTTCGGATATGCCGGATTTAAATCAGGAGCACCTTTTTTAACTCCTAGTGTACCATTTTCATCGATGTATATGACGTCTCTGCGTGGCAAGTAATATTCAATATCAATGCGAACAACAGAGTTAGGGACAGGAACAACAACCTTAGAAGATCCTGAGTTAACAAAATCAGTTCTTGTATCATCGATTCTAGAACGAAAGTCAATTACATCGCTTAAACGAACTCCGTTTTCTACAGGAATGTCTTTATAGTCAATACTTTCATACGAATCAACACTGAAGTAATCACCTACGCCGTGGTTAAAATATTCGAATACTACCGTTACAGGATCTACAAACGACTCAGATGTCTGAACGTAAGAGATGTCGTAAAATGATTTTTTAGCATTATTCACTAACACAAACTGATCAGTAACATCGTTACCGTCATCGTCAGTAACACTTGTTAGTTTAACCGCATCAGCTTTTCCTAAAAACAGCTTGCCATTTTCTACCAAACCAATTTTAGAAGAAGTCAACATTGTTTTTGTTCTTGTTCTAGCTTCATCAATAGAAGTCAGAACATTGATTCTAACTGGGCGATTAGCTTCACTTACCCCAAAATCAATAGTAATATTTCCGCCAACTGGAGTGCCACCAACTGTGCTGATAGAAGAAATATCAACCACGTCATTAGTAGTATCAGTAAACGATGCATAGCTATACAACGGATTCTGTGTTAAGAACGACGAATTTGAGTCCGCTGATATTACTACCTGACCTGAAGAGTTAGTAGAGGTATTGTATTGCTTGATTACATTGAAAGATGAATCTTCTTCTCCAGTATCTGGATTGACAAGGGACTTAACGAATTGGTAGCTTAAACCAAATACAGAACCGCTATCGTTAGTTCCTTTTAGCTCAGCATTCGCTTCGCTAACAACGGCCGTAAAGGGGATTGAACCAGTACCTTCAATACTACGTACGTCACTAATGAAAGACGTTGAGACAACCCCGTTGGTGTCTTTAACATCAAACAAATAGATATTGTATGCAGAAATAGTTGACTCGATTGTTTTGACGCGACCGGTTCCTAGTAATGTACTAGATCCATTATAGAACTCTACAAGTTCATGGTTACTAATATCTGGAATATTAGAAATAGAGCTTGCAGTAATGTAGTAACCAAGTTGAGCACTCAAACTCAAGTTGTTGTCAGTAGCAGTATCTCTTGCTTTATCAACGATTACGTTGGTTGTTGATAAAGTTTCAGCAGAGTAACCTTTTACGTACGCTAGACCTGGCCCAATCCCTGCGACGAATTTTGATTCGTCGCCATCCGGAGCAGGGTATACACCACGGTTTCCATCTTTTAAATGCTCTCTTAAATCAACAGAGAATCCCTTAACTTCATAGTTACCAGACTCATCGTACGTGCGCTTGGCAAGTACATCGCCTAATACATTATAACCAGGACCTCGAGCCATTTTTTGTAAACGGCCTTCAGAGATTCTGAAAATCTCGTAATAATCATCTGGGGCATCTGAAGGACTATCGAACGCTTGTAGATCGGCACCAATGTGTAACCGATGAGCACCAGGCGCTGTAAAGTTTGGAGACCCTTGAGCGTTATCATAAAGGCTGTTATCGTCAATCTCAGTGACAATCTTTTCGTTATAAACAAAACCAACAGATTTAGACGGAGCATTGTTGTATTTGTCTAAAGGAATAGTAACTTCAGGAACAAGAATAAACTTGCCTTGCATATAAAACACACCGCTTTCTACCGTAATCTTTGAACCAATACCAGTATTTAAGACACTAGCTTGTGTCAGTTCTGTTGACTGATTATTAATTAGTACACGAATTGTTTCATCTGTTTGGAATAAATGTGTGTTATTATCATTGCCGCCATTCAAATACATTAGATAAAAAGTATCTGGATCGGTGTCTTCAGCATCAACGAAACCAACGACTCGAGCTTTAAGACCAGTTGTTATACTTTGCAATATAACTTCATTGGTTTTAGCATACTGAGCCATGTTCGAGAAATCTGATGGCAAAGTCATATTAACAGTCACATAACTATAGTTCAGGTCATATGACACGTTACCAGGAATTACAACAGATCCTTCTTCAAAGAAATGGTTACCAATACGTTCTATTTGTTGATAGAACATAGACTGGATTTGATTAAACTCCCGAGTTTGAATAGCAAACCCTGGACGATTTAGAATATTGTAAAACTGCTTATCTTCATTGAAATCATTGAAGTAAGGAGTTCTTGATTGATCTACCTGAGACATAAAATAATTATTCCTTAGAATGATACGATTGCAATGATATCTTCTTTCTGATTATCTACACGCGAGATAAATTCTCTATTTGCAATATAGAGAAGTTCACCAGTGTTTTCTTTAACGTCCGAGTACGGATGTAACTGAGCAACTAACGGCGAATTACTTGAAAATATCGTGTCGATTCCTGTTTGATTATATGATTGTGAAGATATGGTTTCACTTTGTAAGAATTGACCTACAATGTTATTTATATACAAGATATCATTTGTATAATCAACCAAGACAATTTCACCTGTTGCATTTGAAGTACTACCAGTGATAGTTTCTCCTTGTGCATATGTCTTTGCGTTTCCTTGTGGTAAACTTACTGCAAGACCAGGAGAATTAACATCCAAAGGAAGCTGAATTAGTCCAGTTTTTCTATACGTGACACTTGTTGGGAATACGCCACCTTCTGATCCATCAATTGTTGTTTTGATCATCAGATAATTAGCACCAAGCTCTTCCATTGGATTAGCACCATGGCCATGTCTTGGCCCAATAGTGGCAACAGCCTGTGCGCTTGATCCAGAACCTTCTGAGTCATTGATTGTGATCGTTGCTTGCGTATAACCCATTCCTGGATTAGTAACAATGATGTCAGTAATTTCACCGGTCTGGAAGTTGACTTCAGCAACAGCTTCAGCACCAGATCCATCTCCTGTAATGGTAATTGTTGGCAAAGTAATATCACTGTACCCAACACCACTTGATGTAATAATAATATTGTCAATTGTACCAGGAACTGCTGATTGCTGAGAGTTCCATTGTGACGAACCATCATTGGATGTCAATGTATAACATGGCATCCAGTTTGACGTCATGAACTGGAATGCATCTGGAGCCTGAATCGTGTACATGTATTTCCATGTATATCCATCTGGTGTTCTAAATGCTTCAGGGTTTGTTCCGGTAGGACGAAATGTTGATGGTGCGCTATAATAATTAGACAAGCATTTGTATACGTTGAAATCTTCTGTAAGAACATAAAAACGATAGAAATCACCAGTCACTGGATTTCTGGAATTAATTAAATCAACATCTTGCGAATAGTGATCATAGATGGTTCCGGATGCCCAGTTAGTTCTTGGAACAACAGCAACCATATCATTTGCAGACACACGCTTTAATGCTAATACATCAGATAAAGCTTGATTGCTTGTGTCTGATGCATCAACAGGAATAGGTGGGTTGTTTTCATCTTCCCATGGTTCTTGGCCTGATAAGAAAAAATACGTGGGCAATTCGTTGACTTGTTGTCTGAATTGATTTAGCGCTCGTATTCTTAGGTTATTCTTTATGATTGCTGCCATTTATAAATTCCGTTGGTTAATCTGTATTATCCGTATTTATTAATTGTTTCCAGGTTCTGATTGCTTTTAGTTGATCATTGCATTGATCTAACTCAGCTTTATACATTTCAAGTAATTCTTTGGTTGTAATTCCATAGCGCAACTCTACCGTACACTCTTTAGTATATTCTTCTGGAGCGAACGAATAATTGATTGAATAGTTTGGTGTTGGAGTACTAGCGCAAGCTGTCAATAACATCATCAGGAACACGCATGTTAATGCATTGCTGATATTCATTCGAAGTCCTATTTAACGCATCTTGAAATCTTTGAGATCTTTGTTTTGATTTCTCCAGATCCTCAAGATATTGTTGATTAGTTTGAGAATATGCTTCCATTTCTCTATCATATATTCTCTTTTGTTCTTCTAGTTCATCTTGTAGTGAAACAACTGTTTGATTAAGTTCAATATTAGTTTCTTCGAGTTGTTTGTTTTTATTAATTATATTTAATCCATAAAAAACAATGCTCACAACCATTACTACCCCAGCAATAGAAGCAGCCAATTTCATATTAGAAAATAGAGCTTTAAATGCACTAATAATCATTTTTTCTTCTCACTAATTCTTCGGCAAGAGTATTACCAAAGTAGCCTAATAAAACTGCCATTGGAGCACCGTATGACCATCCAATGACAGGACTTAATGCTAAAACTGCGCCAGGACTAAAGATTGCAACAAGAGCCCAGATTGGTGTTTGTATGATAATCCAGGCCAATGAAATATAAGCCATTCTTCGTCTATGTTTCCACCAAATACTCGGATTAGGATGATCTTGATTACTCATGATCAGTAACCCATGTTGAACCGTTATAAAACATTTTAAACAATCGAGGACGAATTGTTGTAATTATGTAATCAGATGCCTGACCTTCAATAGTGTTTCCATTACGCAGTATCGTAATATTATTTATTGACGGATCACCTGATACAATAAAGAATTCAATCAAATCTCCAGTGGTTGGAGTTGCTGGCAAGGTTATACTAAAACTTGAACTTGCATCTAATGAATACCAACCACTAGATAATGCAGCAAAATTCGAACTCTTTAGAACATACTCAGGACGTTTAAACTGACTAATTGATCTATCTGCTAATGAATCTATAGCAGCCTGTACGCTAGTCTCGTTTATACCAGAAGCAGTTCCATCAAACGCTGTTTGTAAAGCAATCGAACTTGATGTAAATCTTATCCAAAAGCTTGAACTCTGATTTAGTTGTGGTTCTTGTGCGTTATTATCAGATGCAGAAATATAACTCAGGCCGTTAGTGTACTTAACGACATCACCTAGGTCATATGTTCCTGCTACCCATGTTCCTCTGTTTTTAAGACCACCACGAATTGCTAGGGATTGAATTCCTGTTTCTAATTCAGATATTCTGGTATCATGCTGTGTCTGTTGATTGTCCAAGCCAGATATTGAAGAATTGATTGACTGAAATTCTTGCTCGGTATCTATAACGAATTGATCATAAGCTGAACTTAGATTATTAAACTCTGAGCTTAAAGGGGTATATGATTGTTCAAGAAATGCATTATACTCGTCAATTAGATTTCTTAATTCGAGGAGATTTAAATCCATCTCCTCGTAAGAAATGTATTCTCCTTTTTCAGCTCTTAATGTTATATTGCTAGCAGTTGCCATATGATTGTATCCAAGTTGGGTCTTATTATACTTCTACTGTTGATGCGTATTCAAACAACTCATCCAATTGTTCATCAGTTAGTTCTAGAAGTTGTGCGATTTGGAGCATCATTGGACTAGCACGACGAAATTCACTTGCTTCAACCCATGCTAGTTTAGCCAACGTAGAGGTAGCAGGGTCGTCAATAATAGCTTGTGCTGCATCCAGGTGCCCAAACTCAGCAAGCGCAGCCTTGGCTTGAAGGCGACTGACTTTGGTTGATTCTCTCCAACTAGTTAGTTTTTCTTGATCTAATTCTTCTTGTGTCTTAAATGTTACTTGTCCCATTTAGGAACCTCCTGTTAAATTAATCGAGTAAGATGCTCTAACTCTTCCAGCATTTTAAAGGTGACGTTTGTCATGATGTTTTCCTTAATGGTTATTTCCAACGGCCGGTGAAACGGGCACCGTGCGAAAGGTCAGTTATCTGCGCTCCATGGTTATTCTCTATGGCGTAGCCGTACATCGTCGCTGTTGTAGTTCCCTGCTCGATGCCACCAGCCACCCTATCGGGGTATGAGCTGCGAACAACCACATAGCCGCTCAAGTTGGTCCCGTTTAGGTAGGGCATGGGGTGCGCAAAAGTAGGTGAGTTATACCTGCCGCTTACGCCTATCACGCCGCTTCCTATCGCCTCCATTCTTAGCGTGTGCTGCGTCCCATCAGCCCATCTAGTCCAGTCACCGTCTGAATTACTTCCAGACTCGACAATCGGAGCACCATCGCTTGTAGGCATAGTCTCGCTAGTTAATCCTGGTGTACCTATTCCTGTTGACCCGCTAATAGTAACTGGCATGTTAAACCCCTACATTACCTTGACGTGTTTTTGCCCATGCAAGTCCTGAATATGCTTTTCCGTGATCAAATTTAACGTACACATTGTCTGGATTATACGAAGTGCTTTCTAACCAATCGCTTTCAGACCAATGACCTGGACCAACTTGCTGACACAACGTTACTTTTAGGACACCATCCGTGCGCTCAACATGACGAATTGCAGGGATACCATCTAATGTATCAGCGCCTTGAAATTGACCACCTTCTGGGAAAGAAGATAGGTCATATTCTTCGCTAATACCGTTGTTTTTATGCGCTGTTACTACTTCACCATCGAAAGTATAAAAGTCTGGTGATTGACCTGTTGCTAATAGTTTAATTTTCATTTATTATTCCTGAGTTATTTAGTTGCGTTATTTGTAGCGGCCAATAGCGATATATCCAGGGCGCGTTGTTACATTGTTGAAACAGGCTAGCCCGTAAACCCCGCCATCTGTGAGGCTCGGCGTAATATCCGACGCACCCCAACTAAGGTTTTGTGTGTTCTCGTAAGAAAACGGCACCATCCTAGGAGGAGAGGAGAAAGCGACGGGGAAATTAACTGGAATGTAAGGCGTCCTATAAATATCAGCGGTGCCGCTAAGATTTGTGGCTGTCGTGACCACTGCCGTAATGTGTTGGCACTCTTGTGTCCCATCAGCCCATCTAGTCCACTCCCCATCGGAGTTACTGCCACTTTCAACGACAGGATCACCGCCCACCGTGGGCATACCTGCTGGAAAGTCGGGAGCCCCGGTGCCTGCTTCGTTATATATTGTATTTGTATTTAGCATTTATCTTATTCCCATTTACCATGCGCCATTGCAGAAACTACAGGTACTGCACCATTAGTGGTTGCCCTGAATGATTTTAGCGAAGCGTCAATGGGGCTAATACCACTATCACCAAGACCACACCACCCTGAATCTACGCCTGTTGCATGCCCACAAGAAAATCCATCTGGTGATTCAGAAAATGGTCGTGGCCAATTAAATGGCCGAGTTGCTGTTGCAAATACACTTCCTAAGGGGCTGTACCCCGAGGTGATAGCAAATCTAACCGAACAAAATTGAGTACCATTTGCAAATCGTGTCCAAAGCCCATCACTATTACTCCCTGACTCAACAATCGGAGTACCATCATTTAACTGAGGCATGCCATTTGAATTAGCCCCAGCAAGATGGGTACCACTCAACGGCAATTCTATTTCTTGATCCGTAGATATTACAGGCGCCTTGATAGTATAATTACCAGTTCCTTCTAACGGCCCTGTTATTGCAATTCTTGTCATTGTTTACCTCTTAAATAATTACCCATCTAGCACCATCGCTAATCGTTACTGTTACTCCATCAGCAATAGTGATAGGACCCGTTGTCATAGCATTTCGGTTAGAAGCAATTGTATAATCACCTGTAACAACCTGATCATTTTCAACAAAGATCTCATTGCCTACAGCACCTGTAGCGCCTCCACCAATACTACCCCAAGCAACCCCATCAGAAGATCCTTCCCAGGTTCCCTGCTCAAGGTTGTACCTCAGATAAGGACCACCAGAAGTTGGTCTTTGTGCATCTGTACCGGCAGGAAATATTGCACCGCCTGTATCACTCGTTTTCCTAACAATAGTGTCAACAGAAACTTCAGCCTTTGAGTTAACATCTAGGTTTTGTCGAGCTGTGGTTGGATCGACGTCATCAAGATTATTATCCTTTGACACATATTGAGGATGCGCATTAGGATTATTGACATGGTTATTTATTTGGGTTGCTGTAGTACCTGCTGATTCAAAATCTTCTGTATTGTTTAAAGAAGCAGTTCCTGCCTCGCCAGCAACCCCGCTTCCTGGCCGATACAGTACATTGCTAGCAATGTCTTCGACATAAGTTGCCGTAACAACTTCTGTTAATTGTTGTTCTATGTCTGTAATAGATTGATCAATTTCAGCTACTTTAGTGTCGTAAACTGTTTTAGTAAGCTTAGTTGCTATCTGTGTTTCGTTTGCTTTTAAATCACCAATTGCTAACTTTAATTGGTTAAAGTTTTCGTCCATTTCAACATAAGTAAGCTTTCGATTGACATCTATTCTTTTTGTTATATTGTCTGCATTAGATACCGACATTATTCTGCGTACCCCTCGTCTGTATATTCAACTACCATATACGTATTTATATAGGTGTTTATAAAAGTGGTTTCATCATAATCTGCCGGAGTAACATATCCTGCTTCCATGTATAACCCATCAAACACGTCTTCTTCAAAGAAATCTTGGTGTTGTCGTATATCAAAATCAGTAAGCGGTGTATAAGTCATCCAGCCTTTTTTATCAACAACGATCGGGTCACCTGCTAGATCAAACGTGCGCTCAAGGCTATAATCACGAAGATCGTACCCTACCTCTCCATCAACAAATAATTGATCCCATTCATTACCTTTATATACTCGGTCACTCATCCACCCAGCTCTATCCACCCAAGCAAAGTTAGGAGCAGCAGGATACCAAGGAATATCAATCTTGCCTAGATTCTGGACATTGACATCAGACTCGTATATATCAATAACGCTATTTATAGTGCTAATGACTTGAACGTTACCAAAGAATTTAAATCCAGCAGGATGTAATACTTGTTTTACAACATCAGTGTATTTTAAAATATCCTGTTGGGTTTTAATAACATAAGAGTATTCTTGATAATAAAAGCTATCAAGAACATACATGTTAGATGATAATTGACCCTTTGTTCCTTGGTAATAACCAGGTACTTTTCTGATAATCCCAACAAGAGCAGATGCTTGTAATCCAGATCCCAAACCGACCGATGTTTCTTCGTCGTAACTCAAAGTTATTTGATCAGGCATTAAACCAATAGGTGGTTGCTCTACAACCAAAGACTGAACAGAACCCTGAAAGTCAACTTGCCCAATCTTCATTGTGCCGACATACACTTGAGGGATAATAAATTCAACATCGTCCCCCAAAGAAAACATATCGCCTGTCAGGAACTGTCCATCGTATTCATAACCTGTAACTGTATTTCCGTTGACTTTTACTTCAATCTCATTTTCAGGAAACAACGTACTGATTCGTGTGTCAATAATCCCGTCTTGAGACACACGAAGATTTGAAATGTTTCTTTGGTCAAATGCATCAAATATAACAATCTCATTATTAAAATAGTTGGTGCCGCCATCTTGAATAACGAATTCTGTAACACTTTTTATTGGCCAAAGAATGGTTGTTTCATCACCTGCAACAATAGGGAATCCTTCTTTGAATTCACCCTCAATATCAATCAATGTTAGCTCAAGAACGTTAAATCCACCTGAATACCTAACCAATGTATTTTCAATAACCGCCGTTGCTGTTTCAAAAATATTGGGAGCAATTTCTCTTGTTTGAGTAATTGTTCTATAAAGCAGGTCTTCTGTGTTCCCAGGATTGTTGGTAATCATGATACTTTGATCTTGAATCCAAACCCCGTCACTTGATCTTAAAATATTTTCTTTTGGTAAGTATATTTCTGTGGTGTCTTCATTAAACATTACCTTGAATAAAAACTTCAAGGACTCATGAGACCCTCTGCTTAGATTAAACTTTTTAGACCATTCAATTAATTGTTTCTTGTCAGCAGCAATATCCTTTGGAATATTAGTAACATACTCTTCCATCATAAAGTCGGTGTACGAATCTAGACTTTTTTCAAAAGACGAAAAATCCATATGATGCTTAACCTGATAATATGGATTACCAGGTTGCTCTAGCCATTCATTATAAGACTTGAGAAATTCAACAAAATTCGGATGAGTTTCTCTTATATGGCTTGGGATTTTTGATGTTATTGTATTGCTTCTATTAATCATTCTGAATTTCCGTTAAGCTTACATTCCCTAGCTGAATTATGTTATTTGTTTTCATGTAAACATTTTCATTTAATGGTTCACAAATAAAAGTTGCATAATTACTAGCTTGAATAAACGTAAAGTACAATTCAACTGACCCAGTAGTATAATCAATTGTTCCTATAGATTTTGTTTTCTTAATACCTGATTCAGTTTTCTCATGAACAATCTCACCATTCAAATCGTATATACGTTCGGAAAGCGATCCATTAGATGACGAGAAGTTAGAGACTTTAAAAGTACCTGGTTTAATAGCATTCAAATACTGTATGTTATAATACGTTTCTGTAAACTGCGTAACAGGTACATTGATATCTAACGTTTCACTAATAACAGCAGTTTCAATGTATCGTTTATTCAGAATATTTGAAATAAGCTTAGATTCGTTATAGTATCTGTTATAGGTTCTAAGAGTTTGTCCGTATTGGTTAACAGTATTAAGGATCTCACTTTCAACGGACTTCTTGTTCTGATTAGTTAGAACTGGATTATATTGATATTTGATACTCAGATTAACATTAAAGATATTAGGCTCGACTACGATGGGAGTAACAGATCCGACGTTCTTCTCTTTAATCATATTTTCAATACGAGATTTTAATGATCTTGTTAAAATCAAACCACGTTGCGGCAACACAGAAATATAAACACTTCCGTATCTTGGGGGATCATTATCTTCACCACCCCAGCACTTGACTGAATCAATAAAGGTAAAGTTCGACTTCACTAACCGTTCGTAATCATATGGAGCCAATGCTCTATCTTGATCTTGGTATGCTTTAGGCGCAGTGAATTGGATAGAAGCAGCATCTTCACGGTCAGAACCACCATATGAATCTGATACATTTCCCAATACGATGTTTGAGTAGCCACCAATGTTAGTTGCAGGAACTAGGTTTACTGATCCATTAACATGTGTGCTTTCAGTGTTGATATAAGATACTGAAACTGTTGATCCAATCGGTGGTTCGGTCCCTAGCACATTTTTACCAAACTCTATCTCAAAACTACCTTTGGTGTTCTCACGTAAAAAGTAAACTGATTCTTGTGGACCAAGATTAACAACAGAAGTAGCTTTCAAGTAATTAAGCATTGTTTGGTCGGTCACTGACACCTTGATAGTACTTGTGTCAATGTTTTTATTCGGAATCTCAATACTTTTTCCATTATAAGAGAAAGTATTGGTAATATACTGCCCTTGATACAAGTCAATATCAATTGCTTTGAATTTCTGTTCGGTTTCACTATACGATAATGTTATAAAGTCCAATGTCGTGAATGTATAGCTTTCTCCACCAGTAGATCCAATAAAAGTCAGACCAGGCGAAGCAGTAAGGATATTAGTATCAATGTCGCCTGAAGGAATGACTTCAATATCAACATTCATTCGAGCGGCTGTTCTTGATTTAGGCGTATACGAAAGCTTCTGTGCATGAGACACAATATTGCTTCGAATTTGTGCAGTAGACAAAAACGATTCATTAGCCAGCATATTGGCTAAATAAGCAGTGTAATATGAATCACGAACCAATAAATCAATGATTGTGTTTAATGCAGAACCTTCATAGTTAAAGTCAGAAAACTCATCCTTAGACTGCAGGTATTCAATCAACGATTGTTTTAGTTGTTTTGGATCAAATGATGTTGGTCTTAGTTCTGGTTCTCTTGACATTATCTTAACCTAGTTAAATCAACAGAAGTTATTTTTTCTTCTGGATTGTTGAATTCTGTGTATATAACGTGAACATTTAATGAGTTTTGTTCTCTTTGTGCGTCTACCACAACATCTATAACTTCAATGTTTGGTTCAAATGTTTTCAATGAAAGATCAATAGATTGTTTAACGGTTTGCGAAGTAAGTTCATCTATATTGTCAAACAGCGAGGGGCTTAGATTAGTTCCGAGTTCTATGTTGAACCCACGTTCATAAAAGTTAGTCAAAACAATATTACGAATTGATTGACTAATTGCACTGGATCCTTTCTTTACTGATAGGTCTCCAGTGATAGGATGTCTGATGAATGAAAAATCTATATCTTTTCTCATGTTACCCTGCATTTGCATTGTTAGATGATTGTTGTGCTGTGGATCCACATTCTGCTATTGGATCTCCTGATCTAACAACTCCTTTCCCATTAATGAATACGGTGCTAGATCCTTCTGTAACCTTCCCTGAGTGCGTTGAACCACAAGTATGTGGTTCCCATAAGTCTTGTTCGCGAACCGCTTCTAGACCGTTTATATACACGTCTGAACTATATTCTGCAGCCGGTCTTGCAGGAAAGCATCCGTGGCCAGAACATAAGTCTCCTTTCCTTACAATACCCATATTATTATCCTAGTTGAGATCGATTCGATTTGCATTCATTTTGATGTTGGCTGCTTTAACATTGAAATCACCGTCTGTATCCACATTGAAATCTCCATCAATTTTAAGATTTACATTACCTCTTACAGTTACTTCTTCGTTGCCTGCCGTTATACTATATTTATTCCCATTCTTTGTTACGATGTCACCATTAGGTTTCATTTCAATATATGTACCAGATGGATGATATACATGTACTCTTTGTTGACCAGGAGTATCGTCTAACTCAATCACAATACGATTAGGGCTTTCATAAACCATGTTGTGTGGATATACGGCCCCATTTTGATACGCCGGTTCGGCATCATCTTTGGATTCGTTCTTCGAAGAGTACATCCAATGGCCTGACTTATCAGATCGTGCCAGTCTATTAATGTCTGATTCGCCTACAGCGTATTCAGGTAATTGTCCTGATGGATCACTAAACCCAACATTCGGATTTGCTGCGGCACCTGTTCGTCCAGATAAAGCACCAAGCACAATTCCTGTTTGCATATCATTTCCTAAGAAATAACCAAACACAGTTGCCCCTTTACGATAACCTAAAGGAGTAACTCCTTTGCCTGACACATTAGTAGAATTAGATGTAACTACGCTTATCCATGGAAGTTGATCTGAAGGTAGTTTATTTTTATTCCGGTCATGGAAGCCAAACATACGAACTTGGAGACGACCAGCCTCTAAAGGATCTAGATCGTTTTCAACAACTCCGAAAAACTCCTTAATGTAATCTGTATGTATCATGACACTCCCTCGTTATACGCATCTTTATTTACTTGCATCACCTGGAGATATTGATTTGGTGTTAAGTAATGGCATATTTTCTTAATCAGAACTTCCCCATCAAACATGGTTCCAATATTTTCTTGATCTGTTACCCAAGTAGGAAAGGTAACTGATATAATGTTACCAACACTAATAGAGCTATCCCCAAACAAAGTTATTTCTGCCCGAAATAAATCAGATCTTCTTAATACCATTTTTGTACGAGAATATGTTCTGTTATTGACGTTATCTGTATTGTTATTATCATAACGTAAAAAAATCTGATCATTCTTTGTCTCAAATGGTCTTACTGTTGGTGTATATCCGAGTGACTTTTCAGGATCAAATTGTTCATTAACTGAATATACGTCTTCTGTATATGTTTTATTTAATATATCAAATAGTTGATGAGAAGAACCGTACATCCCGTCGTTTACAGAATCCATTAACGAGTTCTCTTCAAGGATTTTTACATTCTGAATACTTTCAAACTGCTCAGCATATCGGTTTGATACGTTTTCATAAGTATGAGCTGATTTGGTACCATATGATGCAACTGGTTGTTGTTGGTATAACCATTCTAATGGCTTGAAGTTCCATTGATTAGGTGTCTCATACAATACATAACCAACTTCATTTGAAGTTGAGTATGCTTTTGGAATCATTAGATTGATTGCTTCCAACGCTTCTGTGTTACCAAATGAATAAGAGTAAGTGCCTGCAGTCTCAACAACATCAACAGCCTTATCAGTGTATATATTAAGTATTCGTTTTACTGCGTCTGATATAGTTGTGTTAAATGCTCTTGTTAAGAATTCACGTCTTGAACTCAAAGCCACGTCCGAACAAAAATGAATCAGATATCCAGAAGAATGTTCAGAAAGTCTGTGCCGCTCAGAAAGCTTGTATACTGTTCCGGTATATTCTAGCGGATTATTTTCATTGCCAGAAGTATAGAACGACAATGTTACTTGTTCATTTCCTCCCAGTTGAAGAATGTCAGGAAGATTAAAACTATCAATGACTGTAATCGTTCCCGACATTGCTTGTTCTTCCATTGATTCATATAATGAAAGACTAACAAACATTGAAGACAAATCAATCTCGTCAGTTTGAGTCGTTAATACTAATTCTTCTAGCATGTAACTGCCATGCGAAGCATAAGAATTCATCGTTTAAGCGCCTTTCTTTGAGTTCGTTTGATTTCAACAGCAACTTGAGGTACAGGAACCTTAATACTACGTTTAGAATCATTCAGTTCAATCTCATACTCATAGTTAGTTACTGGCAACAAATCATATGTAGGATGAGTACTATCTACAATTGCATTGGTTTGCAACGACCGATAGAATTTAATGTCATACAAAGACTCTCCATACTTGCTAATAACATACTGTTCAAAATCGTTATAAGAAATTGGCCATTGATCATCAACGTCAAAAATATCATTAAACAAAAGAATTACCCATGAATCATCAGCACTATCATACATACGATCTGCAAGAATCTCAGGAGTTTCATTCTGAATAGTATACGAAAGATAATTATTTGGATTATCTTTCGTGCGTTGGTCTATCGTTACTATTTTAGTAATATCAACAGAAGTAATTAACTGATCGCCAATTTGATAGTCTTGTATTAAAGGGAACGCACTAAAATAACTCATTATTAATATCCTTCAAGGACTCTGGCCTTATCTATAAGTTCCATCTCTGTAAACGAAAGTGTTAATGTAGTAGAGAATGGTGAACCATCTCGTAAAGATGAATACTGACCTTCTGCAGTATACTCGACATCAACGTCAGTTAAGGCACAAGTCGATACACGATGTATCCATGGGTTTTCTTGTCCCTTATACAAATACGTAATATCAAACTCAGAGGGAAAAATCCAATAATTAGATTGCCCTTCGTATTTGATTTCGGGAGCTTGATGAAACTTAAACTGTTTGATAATATTGTTTATCGTAATTTGTTCTTGTTGATTTCTAGGAATCATTTTAAACGTAAAAGCAAATGTCCTTGGATTAATCCCCTCGAACAAAACTTCCATGTACGGGTTGGTAGCAGTACTCGTAATTGCTTGTCTTGCACCTTCAGTATTGGTTCTTGCAATTGTGTCTAGTACTTTGGTACCGACATTAGGAATAGCAGTTGACAATGTATTTTTGACCGCTCTCATTGCTTGTGCAATAGAATCATAACCACCTTCTCCGCCACCGACACCGAATGCAGCATCGATTGCAGCACCCGTATTACCAAGGCTTGTTGTATTCCAATTGCTTGAGTACTTAGTTTGAATAGAAGGTGGCAAAAACAAATCAATGACAGTGTCGGTCCTAACAACATTCTCAGAAAACCGAGAAGCAAGAGAACCATTTTCTCTACGGCGACGTTGTGAAGTAACTTCATTTCCATTAACATCAAGAACTCGATTACCAGCCTCATTACCTAGATATTTTGAGCCAGAAGGAACGTTAACATTAAATCGGATAATATTATCAGTGCCTTCACGACCTAGGTCAGACGGAAACCTTAGAGATTTAGTATCCCTTTTAGATGTCTGTAATTGATCATACAGATTCTGTGATTTTGTCTTATTTAAAGGAGTTGAATATGTTTCTCTTGTATTAGGTACAAAATCAACTCCTAAATCTTCTAATGGTCCCATTTTTACTTCCCGTAGATTTCTTTTTCTGTTAATTTGACAAATTGCCATCCCTTTTTCTTGCAATAGGCTTCAGCATACTTCCATTTTGCTTGGTTAATCTCGTATGTAAGACACTCTTTTATATATCTTGGCTTCTTTTTGCCTTTAGGGGATGGCTTAAATAATTCTCGATACGGCTTTACTTCGTATACGGTAACAACCTTATTACCATTATTTATTGTTACTGTAAGGAAGTCAGGATAATATCTATGAGGGAGACCATCTTTAGGAGAAAGATACTTAATATCAAATGGTTCACAGCACCATGCTTTAATTGATTCTGATAGGTCAAACTGTTGACACACTTTTAATTCCCAAGAAGAACGATAGACAATATTGTTAACATCGCCTATGTACTTTGATGGGTTAATTGGCTTGTATTTACCTTGTTTGAATCTTGATCGAGATATTTTGGCTGGATTGGTAGACATTTATTTTTTATCCTCATCTATTTGTTTTATTTATTGATGAGGATAATCTATGCTTAGAAGGATTAATAATGAGATTTAAAAGCTTTTATATTAGAATATGTATATTGATATATCTTGTTATTAAAGTCTTATACAGGCTCCATATCTTTTGCTAATTTACAATAATAACCAGCAAGGTTATCAGCCATTTCATTATATTCAATTCCTATATGACCTTTCACCCATATAATTTCTAATTTGATTTGATAAAGATTATAAGCACTTTTAATTTTATTAAATTTTGCCCATAGATCAATATTCTTTTTTCTACTCCATAACCCTGTTGCGCAATTAACACACCACTGACTATCAGAATAAATAATAACTTTATCTGGAATAATATCTACAATAGAAGGTACATGTTTCATACTTTCGATAATAGCCATTAGCTCAGCTCTATTATTAGTAACAGCATTTCTATTATTAATTGGCATAGAACCACCATTTTTAATAATATCACCATTATTTAATATAACATAACCGTAACCACCATAAGAGTGTGGTTTACCATTATAAACATTAGATCCATCTGTATAAATTTCTATCATATCTTATTCTCTTTTAATTAAAATCTTTTCTTAAAACTATTTTAACTTCAATCAATTTTATTGTCAACTAATAATTTTCTTTGATAAGTAATAATTTTTAGTATATAATAGTCTTATAAACAAACAAACGGTATATAAATATGAATAAGCATAAAATATATATGAACATGGTACAAGAATATTCTCAATTTAGTAAATGTCAGTTTACTAAAGTTGCATGTTTTTTTGTAAATGAACATGGTAAAATTATTGCATCTGGCGTAAATGGAACAATAGCAGGTGACGAAAATTGTTGTGATCATCATTTTGAGACAAGAGAAGAGCATATAAAATATACTAGAGATAATGAAATTCATGCAGAACAAAATTCTATTTTAGAATTAGCAACAACTCAACCTAAGTTTAATACTATCACAGTATATGTTAATTTGTCACCATGTTATGAATGTCTTAAAAATATTCTTGGATTGACTAGACAACTAGGTTCAAATAAAATAAGAATTGAAAAAATTATATATTTAGAAAAGTACCATCGTACATCAGATGATGAACTTTTAATAATGAAACAAAAAGCTAATAAATTTAATTGCAAACTAATGTCACTAGAAGAGGCAGAAAATGAGTTTTAGTCGTCGTTCCGTAGATCACAAGAAAGGTAAGTCACGTAATTTAGTTGCTCGTGATGATACTAACAAAGGTGGCGTGCACGGAAAATCTATTAAGGCACAAAGAACAAACCTAAAGAAATCTCTTAATCAATACGATATCGAAGATTTCTTTGAATCCGAAAACAGTTTTGATCAAGACTATCAATAAAGGAACATCATGGCAGTATTTAATTCAAACAGGACTATCCCAGAAGTATTTGAGTTAGTTAATCAACAACCTACAAATGAAGACAAAGTAAAAGTACTTCGAGCATATGAATCGAAACAATTACGTTGGTTTGTATACAATATGTATTGTGTTGATTGGTCTGATGTTAAAATACCCAAGTACAAACCAAATCATCGTCCACCGGAAATTTGTAATGCTTCAATTAAATCATCGTTAACACGATTAGAAGCTGCTTACAAAAATAACAATAATAATCCTAAATTGACTAACAAACTATTAGATCTTATTTTACACGAAGTATCTGCAAAAGAAGCTGAACTTCTGGTTGACATGATCAAGGGACGCAAAGTCAAGGGGGTATCCAAAAAGGTATTTAAGACTGCCTTTCCCAGCTTTTTTCAAGAAGATCAGGACGGAGATACGGAAGAATGAACTTAATAGAAAGAAAAGGCGTATAAAATGCCTGTTTATCAATATAAGTGCCAAGATTGCCAGCATGTTTTCGACAAAAAGTTAAGGATATCCGAACGCACAGTGCCTATTGATGATGATTGTCCTTCATGTGATTCTAAAGGACATATCCAACAAGTAATAGGGACCCCGTTAGTTAGCTACTCCACAAATCCTGGAATGCGAATAACTTCGTCATTTAATGATCGGATGAAAGATATAAAGAAAACGAAAGGGGAAGGATGTACAATAGATCCTAGAGGCGTATCATAGCATATTTGATTTTATGTATTGTTCGAGTAAATCGTCATTAAAAGGATTATATCCATTTCTGAATTCATTAGTGGTAGTTTCAGAAAAGTTATATTTCAGATCTGGATAATCCTTTTTTCGAATATTTTCAAGTTTATAAGTCGATAACTTAGAATTTTCTTTCCATACAGTGTATAATGGGTATATGTCTTTTAACCTATCGATGTTTTTGTAGTATCGGGATTTAATCCAGAACGGAGCATCAATATGACGCGAAACATCTCGTTGAGCCGATTGGATTTTCTTTAGCTTCATGTCTTTAATATCAAGGACATCTATTCTTCCTTTGAGAACATAACTATGATATTGTGGGTCATAATCATCCCGGTGAATTCTAATATATTCGTTGTCAGAAATGCGTCTAACTGTTATTGTACCGTGGTGTATTCCTGTTTTCTTGAGATCATTGTCGATTTGGTATTGTTCTGTGACGAGTTTAGTTACTCCGTTTTCTTCAACAAATACTTTTCCTTTGTTTAATGATGTATACTTGTGTCTGTTGTCTTGGTATTCCTTACCAGTAACAATTACATGTTGTTTGAGTATGTTATGCCACACTCTCATATTTTTGACGTTTTTCTTTTCTTCGATCAGTTCTTCGGAAGACCAATAGTCATTTTGAGGTATTAATTTTCCTTTATGAGGAACAAGTCCTTTTCTTAGTCTGGAATACTTTTCTCTTATGCTAACAGTCTTTGCTGTCCTCATGCGCTCTCTTGTTTCTTCAGATACCAGATATCCTTTTGGTCTCCTGCCAAACTTTCCATTTGGAATTGCATTGCTCATGTTAATATATAAAGGATTTTTTGTAACGTTTAAAGTCAGATGAAACATGTTTTCTTTATTTAAAGCTTCTTGTCTATTAACGTGGGTGGTTAGTATCGTGGTATTAAATAGGTGATTGTTTAATTTTTGTTCGCTGTTCCATATTTGTTTGTATTTTTCTGAGGATACAGATCCATTATATCCACTCTTGACTCGTTTAATCGTAGAGGATCCAATGTAGAAAGGAGGTAGTTTGTTGCCTTTATATGTAGTTAGGTACGTACAGTAAACATTATCATTCATTATTTGACATCCTTAGTATGGTTGTTATATTATTTATTTCACAGGTAGATTAAATGAAATCAAACGAGATGAAAAAAAACAAAAGGTGCCGGATGCACAATAGAGACGAAACGGTAGAGCACATGGAGTATCCTAATTGGAATCTTATGGCAACTCCATCTAGCAAACAAGTAAAATCCTTTGAATATGATGAATTCTTTGCTCTTCGAAATTCAATGATTAACAAAATAGTTAACACAGACCACGACAACGATGAAGTGGTTACTCATTTTTGCAAATTAATACAGAATGATAATTTAATGAAGATGATGTTTTTGACTTGGTTATCAAAACATCGACCTGATGACAAGTCGGGGTCATTTGAATACACTGAGGTTCTTCAATTCATTACAAGTTACATGGAGGCATTAGATAGGCAACGAAATGGTATTAACAGAACTGCTAAATAAATATTGATGTAGGTGAAGGTTATGGCTTTTGCCTTACTATCATTAATAATAAAGGAATCTTTATGTCCAAGAATAATGCCCTTAAGCGTGAAGCCAAACGTCAAGCAGGATCAGCAGTCAAAACCTCGGATGTAGTAGAATACGAATTTAGAAAGAACAAATTAGAAGCTAAGAACTTTTCACAAGAACTTTTCATCACCTCATTACGACATAGCGATGTCTCTATTGGCTCAGGGGCAGCTGGTACTGGTAAAACATATCTTGCATCGCGTGTTGCCGCAGAACTTTATTTAAACAACGGTTCTATCCACAATATTATTCTTACACGACCTAACGTAGAAGCAGGCGAGAAACTTGGATTCCTGCCTGGTGAGCTTGAAGAAAAATATGCACCTTACTTGCAGCCATTTGAGAAAGGACTAATGGACGGTCTTGGTAGCAAATTCAAGGCTGATATGAATAAAAAGATCTTTCCTCAACCTTTAGGCTACATGCGTGGCAAAACGTTTGACAACTCTATCATTATGTTAGACGAAGCGCAGAATACCACTATCCCTACCATGAAAATGTTTTTAACAAGAGTTGGTACCAATTCTCGTGTATTCATTACAGGTGATTCAGACCAATCAGATCTCCCTCCTAACAAAACAAACGGTCTTGAATGGCTTATCAGAGAAGTTCGTCGTCAGAATGTTCCTGTTGATATTATTGATTTTGGTTCGAAAGATTGTGTTCGGTCAAATACTTGTAAAATGATGCTTGAGATGATTGACAAATCAGAATAATAAATATATACTACAACTAAATTAACAGGAAACAGAAATGAAAACGTTTAAAGAATACATAACAGAATCAAAAGTAAATTTAAAAGATTTATTAAGTAAAGAAGAATAAAAAAGTTAGAAAAGCATTATGGTGGTAATTCTGGCACAAAGAATATTTACCAGGATATTCAAGCGTATAAAGGCGATTATGCTGCTTTTGTTAAAGATCCAGACGAAGTTGCTGATAGAATTAAAACAAATATGTTGAAGACTGCTAAAAGTTTACGTGCTATGGGTAAGGATGACGGTGTAATATGAAAACCTATCGAGAAAATTTAACTAACGATATAGGAGAAGGGGCTTAGGTCCCTTTTTTTAATGATTAAATTTAAGAACTTTAAGTGGGCCAACGAAGTATTTGATGAGATAGAGACAATAGAAGGCACTCCTCGTGTTTACCTAACACCAGATGGTAATTTCCCATCTATGACATCCATTCTCAAGGTACTAGATGATGGTGGCATTGAAGCCTGGCGTCAACGAATCGGTGTAGAAGAGGCTGATAAGATAACAAATGCAGCCGGTGATCGTGGGAATGCTTTACATGACTATAACGAAAAGTATCTTCAGAATAAACTTGACCGCAAAGAAATGACAGGCGAAGCAAGGACATTATTCAACCGTGTTAAACAGTATCTTGATGAAATTGATTTAGTAGTCGCTACTGAAGTACCATTATGGTCAAAAGAACTGCAATATGCTGGTCGTGTGGATTGTCTTGGTGTAAAGCATGACAAGATGATGGTAATTGACCATAAGAATTCGCGTAGGCCAATTAATCTATCGCATGAATTTGGTATGAAAAAAGCACTGAAATATTGTATCCAAACCACAGGTTATAAAAAAGCATTACTTGAGATGACTGGATTGGATGCAACTCATGGCTGTCTAATCGTTGGAAACCATTTGACATCAACCTCTAATCGGTTTATATTTCCATTAGATGTTTTTCAAGATGAATTGAAAATTGTTGCAGAAGCGTATCATACTGGAAAAGGTGTTGACAGGTCGGCATTTTTTTGCAATAATAAACTTGAGAATTTAATGAAATATATTGAGGTGGACTGACATGATGGAACGTATTGTAGTAGAAGCGACGAATCCTAATCCGATGATTGGTGCTACACAAGATTGGATTCGTCAAGTGATAGTAAACGATGATGTTGCTTTTGCGTTTTCTTTAAACCGAGCGAATGGTCATAAAGAAGAACGTGGCACAATTCAGTTTGCTCACTTTTCTGACATCGAACAATCAATTAAAGACTTCACTGAATACAAAGAAGAGATGTTCTTCTAAAGGATTATATCATGCAATCAGAAATTCTTACCAAATTCTATGTATCATATTGAGTCCAGTAAAGAAGAGTGCCATCTAAATAAAGCTCGTATTAAGTGGGTTGTTGATCATCTTCCATCTAAGGATATTTCATGAGTCAATCTAAAGAACTTGCCAAGAAAATTAAATTAGAATGTAAGAAGCTAGGCTGGTCTTATTCTGTCAAAGACTCTGTCCTGACCATCAACAAGTCTATCAAGACAATGGAAGAATATCACGAGGCTGATCGTGAGTATTCCTCAATCCTTTCTGTCGTGCCCACAACATCTAAAGCAAAAGAATGGGGGACTGATAGCTCTGGTGTTGGTAGTGTTCATGCAATGTATGCTAACATGTTTTCGATGAACAAATCAGGATGCAGCAAACTTGTTCTAAACGCTTTAGCTAAACTTTGAGGTAATAATGAGCAACGTGCATCACTTTCCTAGCTTCGAAGATCAGTATAAACGCAAATGCGCTGCTGACAACAATGAATCGTCTACTATCTTTGAGATCGAACAACAGTTGAAGGATAATGGTTGGCAGATTATAATGTATGACCAACATCTTTTTGAGTGGTCGGCTTTAGTTGATTACACTAAAAAGACGGTTCGTATGTTGATTCCTACGGCCTATCATGCTTTGATTCTAATGAAGCGTGTCCAACAATATCAACACAAGATCGTTGGTCAATACGATTATCGGTTTGTTAAATCAGAAGAATCTGTTGAAGGCCACCAATTTCTCCTATTGTCTGTACATGAAAAGGTTATAGTAAATGACTGAACAACCATTGAATAACGTATTAGAAACCTTAGATCGTCGGTTCCAATCAGGTAATCAAACACCTGTTACAAGTACTCGTATTACGAAAGAGGAATATGAGATTCTTGTGGATAAACTTGAAGAACAAAATATGATCATTGCAGGTCTTGAAAGTTACTTGGCATCGTGGGAGTAGGTTATGAAATACGAATGGGAAATGGAAGATATTAGAGTTGGTCGAAGAGTAGAATCACCAAATAGATCAGAGCAATATATGATTGGTTATGACCCTTCTTCGATCAGCAGTAATAACTTAATATTAGTTTCGTTGCTTGATGGTATGATGACTACGTCTAGCATCTCAAAGGGAAATATGGCTATTCATTTTAATGAATGTAAAATGATACCAATGTCGCTCGACGAGGAACTGAAATGAGCGGAACGTATAAGTATGACTTCAAGCCAAAACCTTCTCATCCTTGTGATGGATTCAACATGTTCTCATTCAAGAGCTGGTTGGTCGAGGATGGTTTGCTTAAATATCCTATTAATGAACTTGATGAGGCAGTCTATCAAGAAACAGGAAAACCGCCTTCTGGCAAGTATGCCAAGATGTTAACACGCGCCACACCTTTAGTCGATCAGATTTGGCGACATTGTTTGCAATTCAAACAAACGTTTCATGATATTGAATTTCTATTGAAGTTTCCTATTACAGAACGTGTCGTATACTGTTTTATTGAAAATTGTGTTGTAATTGACTTGAAGATGCAGATCGTTATCAAAGCAATGACCAAGGCCAAACAGGAAAAGGAAATTGAAGAGTACTACAAGTCTGATTATGAATTTCTTTCTGGGTTGAATATATTTGATTTAACTTTTATTGATGTTGAGCGTCTATTTCAAGAACAGAAATTTGACCTTGACATCAACGAGCTCAAACAGTATTATTCTAGTTACATGAAAAAAGTGAAAAAGGACGTGAAATGACTCTCGCATTAAGAATGTTTCCCAAAGAAAATAAATCTCCGTTCAATGAATGGAACGTTGAAATAATGCTAAACGGGACAACCAATATGATTAGGCTGCTAACCTTTGAGCAAGCACAAAATATATTGAGTGTTGTTGAAAAGGTTCATTCTGAAGCAGTTAATAAAACTAAAGAACGTGTCTTGATTGATATCTCTGAAATGGTTGAACAATACAAATGAATATTACTCGGACATCACCAGTATCTGGTATTACTCGTACTATGGATTTGGATGTAACTCAAGAACAGCTAGACGCATTAGAGCACTTTCATATCCAAAACGTGTTGGGTCATTTGTCTGCAGATGATCGTGAGTTTATTCTGACAGGGATTACTCCAGATGAATGGGAGTCACTATGGGATTCAGATGTCCCTTATGAAGAATCCGATGCATTTGAATTTTTTACTATTGATAAAGGAATTGAATGATGAGCGATGATTATGTAAATCGAACAAACAAAACTTTGATTGCACTTGGACATAATGACGTTACAATCAAAGATAATTTGCGTGAGGTATTAGATTCTTTGGATTGGGTTGAACTGGTGATGGGGTTAGAGGAAGAATTTGAAGAGGAAATTGCTGATGAAATAGCAATGGCAATATGGGAAAACTCCGAAACCCTTACATGCGTTGATTTAGCATCAAGTCTTCGTAATTATATTGAAGATGAGGTTATTCCCGTAAAAAAGGTTGTTCCTCGAGAACACATTGAAATATCTTTTAAGGTCGAGCCTGATATGACACCTAAAGAAAAGCAAACTAGTCTTGTAAGTATTCTTGATAACTTATCTAAATTGCAAGGCGCTATTGATCGAGCAGATAATAAACAAGCAAAACGCATCCAAGATCGTGACCGTGCTGTTACTAAAATCAACAAAATGCTACCCAAAGGATGGTCGTTAGTTAATAATCAACCACCCACTTTTGATCCTAATGAGATCGAAGAAGGAAGTACTTGGGAATGCATTAGAGATACGTCAATGCCAGTTCGCGATTGTACGGTTGGTGGTCATTATGTTATGCATTGCCACAGCCAAGAAAAATATTATTTCAATGATGATAAAGGTCGTGTGGTAGTGTGTGGTAGGATGCCTATTGTATTAAGCTTTAAGCGAGTAAAGTGATGAAGTGCTTAATTACGACAACCTACCGTGAAATTAGTTCATCGTGTACTTCTATCTCATGCTCGGTCTCTACGGATGTAGTGCACTTAACACACGAAGTAATTCGAATAGGAAACTACGACTAATTAAAAACCCTGTATACACTACAGGGTTTTTAGTTTAATATATAAAGGAAATAATTTATAAAGGAAACATATGACTGATTTGTCAAAATATCAGAAACTCTCAGAGATCGATCACATCTTGGCCAGGCCGGGGATGTATCTTGGGAGTACCACAAACACCACAGCAAAGTCCTTTTCAGTTATCGACAATAAGATGGTCGAAGAAGAATTAACCTATTCTCCTGCCCTTTTGAAGATGTTTGACGAGATCATATCTAACAGTGTCGACGAGCACATACGTTCTGGTAAAGTGACTAGAATTGAAGTTGACTTGTTTCCAATGACTGGACAAATTCGAATTAAGGATAATGGCGGGATTCCAGTTAAGAAACATCCTACCGAGAAAGTATGGATTCCCTCGTTAATTTTTGGGGAACTAAGAACAGGATCTAACTTCAGCGATGAAGAACGATTTTCAGCTGGTTTAAATGGTCTTGGTTCTAAACTGTCGAGTGTATTCTCAACAGAGTTCAAAGTAGAAACATCTGACGGCGAAAAATCGTTTGTTCAAATCTTTAGAAACAATCTATCAGAGAAGCTAGAACCTGCAATCAAGTCATCTACCACGAACGGTACTGTTATAACGTATATTCCAGATTACGAACGACTCGGATGTTCTTTAGACGAACAGAATACGAAGCGGATCGAAAAACGTGTATATGATGTCGCTGGGTGCAATCCAAAGATCAAAGTATTCTTTAACGGAAATGAAATCAAGACTAACAAGTTTAAAGACTATGTTGGACTTTATGTAAATGAATCAATAGAGGATTCTAACGAGCATTGGACGGTTAGTGTTGCTGCAAGTCAGGATGATACGTTCAAACATGTGTCTTTCGTTAATGGTGTCGATACGTTTAACGGTGGCAGTCACATTGATTACATTGCTAATCAGATTACAAGCAAGCTGCGTGATCACATCAAAAAGAAACACAAGATTGATGTAAAGCCAAACAATATCAAGCAACAGCTGTTTCTTTTCATTAATTGCAAGATCAATGCTCCAATGTTTACATCACAAACCAAAGAGTTCATGTCAACTGACATCAAAGACTTTGGGACATCTTTTGAAGTGACGGATAAGTTTATTGCAAAGATTATTAACTCAGAGGTAGTTCAACGAATCCTTGATTGGGCAGAAGCCCAAGAACGTCAGAAAGAATTGGCTGAGCTGCGCAAGATGAACAAGCAAACTCAGAATAACAATTTCCTTAAAAAGATCGTGAAGTTTGATGATGCTACTTCAAAAAATAGGCAAGAATGTATCTTAACATTATCAGAAGGCGATTCTGCAGCCAAGACTATTCTGTCGGCTCGTGATCCAAAGACTGTTGCTGTATATCCACTGAAAGGTAAACCGTTAAACGTAAGAGACATTAAAATTTCTAAATTGACAGGTAACGATGAGTTTGCCAATATAATGGCGATCATTGGGTTGAAGCTTGGTCATGATATTAAGAAATCCGATCTACGATTCGGTAAGCTAGTGATTGCAGCAGATTTTGATCCAGATGGATCTCATATTTGTGGACTTGTTATTAACATGTTCCAACAATTTTGGCCAGACTTGATCAAAGAAGATTTCTTGTATCGACTTAAAACTCCGTTGATAGTAGCTGCTCATGGGAAAACAAAGAAAGAGTTCTTTAACAGAGCTGACTATGATGCTTGGGCAACGAATGCACCCAAGCATACGATGAAATACTTTAAGGGGTTAGGATCGTTTTTAACCAAAGACTTTATTAAATTTATGAATGACCCTAAATACTTAGAGCCATTGTTATTTAAAGATGATCAGGACTTTAAATCAGTAGATCTGGCGTTTGATAAGAAAATGGCCGATCAACGAAAAGATTGGCTAGCGGAGGTTGTTTAATGAAATTAGAAACATTTTTTAACACAGAGTTCAAGACATTCTCTTCTTTAGATAACGTTCGATCAATACCAAGTGTTATTGATGGGTTTAAAGATTCTCAGCGTAAAGCCGTATATGGTATGTTGATGAATGGACAAAATGAGATTAAGGTTGCCCAAGCAGCAGGTAAGTTTGCGTTACTTACTCATTATGCTCATGGTGAGAATAGTATGGCTGACACAATTGTTGGGCTTGCTCAAGATTATCCTGGCTCTAATAACGTAAACTTATTTGAACCATTAGGCCAATTTGGATCTATCTTATCTTCTGAGTCATCTTCACATAGGTATATCTTCACAAAGCCAAGTAAAAATCTTCGTGAGTATATCAAAACTGAAGATGATTGTATTTTAGAGCATCGATACGAAGATGGAGATAAAGCAGAGCCAATCAACTTTTACCCACTCTTGCCTATGTGGATTGTAAATGGATCTGTTGGTATTGGGACAGGGCATTCTGTTAAGATTCTGCCTAGAGATCCAAAGAATGTTAAGAAGTGTCTAGAGCGCCTTCTAAAAGATTCACAACCTAGAACAGATACAATTGCTAAGTTATTAATACCAGCCTTTAATGGATGGTCTGGTGAAGTTTTAGATGGTGATTTGCCAGGTAAGTATGAACTGCATGGCAAGATAGAAATTATTAATACATCAACATTACGGGTTACTGAATTACCTGTAGGGTATGGTGTTGATAAATTCAAGGCAATTCTTGTTGATCTCATGGATAAAGGTAAGGTAAAGGATTATGATAACAATTCTACAGAACAGGGATTTGATTTTGAAATTAAAGTTCCGCGTGAAGTAGCTCGATTATCTGTAACTGAGCTTAAGAAACTATTTAAGCTTGTATCAAGACAATCTGAAAATATCACTCTATGGAATATTGACGGCAAGCTTAAACAATTCAAGACAGTATATGATGCTTTAAAACAGTTCCTTGATTTCCGGTTAGAGAAGTATGAAACAAGACGTATTACTCAATTAAGTATCATTGAAAGTGAAATTGATTTCTTGTATGCTAAAAAACTGTTCATCAAAGAATGGAACGAATTAGCCAATCCAAATAAGACTAAAATGTCTGATATTGAAAAACTAATGATTAAGAAAGGGGTTAAAGAAGAGTATCTTCCAAGACTAATGTCACTACGTATTAGTTCTTTAACATTAGAACAAATAGAAGAGTTAGAAGATCAAATTGCAACAAAAGAAAAACGGAGAACGGATCTTCAATTAACAAATGCTAATAAAATGTACTTAACTGATCTTTCTTTAATATAATAAAATGGGACCTTAATATTAAGGTCCCAAGCTTTTTGTTATAATCTTTTATTCTTGTTCTATAGGTATTTATTAATGTTTGAAAGATCTTTTTTCGTTGACCTAGACTATATGCATAGCCTATCGTTTAAATTGGATGGATTTAAAAGAACATCTCCTTCATCCCATGTGTACGCCTGTCGTTGTCCTTTATGCGGTGATTCACAAAAAAGTAAAAAGAAACGACGTTTTTACTTTTATACTAAAAAAGGGAATTTGAATGTTCATTGTAAGAATTGTGGTTATTCACATTCTTTTTGGACGTTCATTAAAGAAGTATTTCCTAATGAATTTTCTCAATATCAAAAAGATCAAATGAAACATCGTTTAGGGGGCCTAAATCCTTCATCTAAACCTTTAACAAAAAATAACGATACAATATACACCCCTAACATTAATGATGACTCAAACACATCTACAAAGATTCTAGATAGTGTTGTATCTTTAATAGAATTGCCTGATAATCATAAAGCTATCAAATATTTAAAGAATAGAAAGTTTACTGAAGATATGATATCAGGTTTACTTTATACTGAAGACTTTAGAAAAACATGTGAGTCTCTTACTAAAGAAGAGCTTAGTGAAGGGTTTCCATCAGATAAAAGAATAGTCATTCCATTTCGTGATAAAGATGATAATATAATTGCATTGCAAGGTAGAGCGTTAGATCAAAAAAGTTTACGCTATATTACTATTAAAGCTAATCCAGAAATAGACAAAATTTATGGCCTTAATACTCTTAATGAAAAAGAAACAACGTATTGTGTAGAAGGTCCTTTTGATAGTATGTTCTTGGATAATTGTTTGGCCGTTTGTGATCCTAACTTAGCAAGATCTGGGGCCGATGTTTTAGTATGGGATAATGAACCACGTTCTAAAGAAATTTGTAATTTTATGGCAGCTGCTATAAGTAATAAAAAGAATGTCGTTATATGGCCAACATCACCTGATGAAAAAGAAGACATCAATGATCTTATAATAAATGGATATACTCAAGAAGATATTATGTATATAATTAAGTCACGGACATTCTCTGGGCTCAAAGCTAAATTGGAGTTTCAGAAATGGAAGAAAGTCTAATTAGGAGACTCTATGTCATTAGAACATAACTCAACAAAAGTTGAGATTTTAAGGTTAATAAATGAAGGTGTTTCATTACGAAGCATTGAAGAATCTGTAGGTGTATCGCGTAGTGCTATTAGTAAATTTTTACGCAAAGAATCTTATAAAGATTGGTGGTCTCAAAATGAAAAGCCAATTGCATCAGGGACATATTTAGATCATCACTCAAATGTTAAAAAGCTTAATAAGAAACGATATATTCTTACTTCTGCACAAAATAACACATTTGTTCATCCTGGTTTTTTATCTGCGTTAGAAGTAATGGCTGAAGAAATTGATGCTCAGATCATTGTGGGCACATATTCTTACAATACAAACGGCTTTCAGAATTTAGAAAAAAGTGATGGCGAATGGTTTGATCCAAAGATCTCAGAGTATATCTTAGATGAACCTGCAGAGCTTGCTAAAGGATTAATGTGGCTTGGGGAATTGAATATACTGCCAACTGCAGTAAGTCCTCTATCAGGCCTCCATTCATATTCAATGATGAACTCTGCCATTGTTCCACATTCTAAAGTTCAACTAGAAAGTCTGCCTACGCATAAAACTGAATCTACACGTATGATGTATACGACAGGATCTGTTACTAAGCGTAATTACATTCAGAAGAAAGCTGGACAAAAAGCTTCGTTTCATCATGTGTTTGGTGCTTTATTAGTAGAGGTTGATGATGACGGCGATTGGTTTGTACGTCAATTGATTGCGGACTCAAAGACTGGATCATTTCAAGATCTAGACACACTATATACGAGTAATTATAAGGTTGTTAATGCCCCTGTAGAAGCAATCAATTGGGGTGATATTCATGTTGAGAAGTTAGATTTTGACGTCGCAACAGCTTCATTTTTCGATCCAGACTCAATGTTAAATGTCCTTAAACCAACTTATCAGTTTATCCACGACGGGATTGATTTTGAGTCAAGGAATCATCATAACATCAAAGATCCTTATTTCCGATTTAAGATGTATCATCAAGATAAAGAGTCAGTCAAAGAAAACATTGAGATGTTGGTTTGGTTTCTAAATAATGTTCATAAAGAAGGAACTAAAACCGTTGTGGTTGAATCAAATCATGACTTAGCGCTCAAGCGTTGGTTAAAAGAAGCTGATTATAAGACAGATCCAGCCAATGCCATCTTCTTTTTAGAATGTCAATTGTTAATGTATAAATTGATAGAAGCTGGTAAGGATGATTCGTCAGTGCTTGGGGAAGTGATTAAAAACGTAGTTCAGGGGTTAGATAATGATGCTGTTTTCTTAACTCAAGACGAATCATTCAAGATATGCAACGATAACGAAAATGGTATTGAATGTGGATCGCACGGCCACTTGGGTAATAACGGTAGTCGGGGCGGAATCTCTTCATATCAAAAGTTAGGTGCAAGATCTAATATCGGTCACAGTCATAGTGCTGGAATTAAAGATGGTGTTTATCAGGCAGGAGTAAGTGCTGAATTAGATATGGGATATAATACAGGAGGCTCAAGTTGGTCACACAGTCATATAGTAACTTACCCGAACGGGAAACGGACAATCATTACTCTCAAGAAAGGAAAATGGCGCGCATGAATAAAATGTTTAAATACCCAGGTGTTTCGCAAGTTTCATTTCCAGCAGTTGCTAGTCATACATTTTATATTCATGGTCCTATTGAAGAAATCTTTGAATACCGTTCTGTAATTGCAACACTAGACAATTGTCAAGAGAATGATCTAGTCAATCTATTCATTAATACTCCTGGTGGATGTCTTAATACAACGATTTCAATCCTTCATGCGATGATGCGTTGTAAAGGCACGATCATTACACATGCGGATGGTCAAATTGCATCTGCAGGCACATTACTATTCTTAGCAGGTACTCATAAGATTGTTTACCCTTATTCTTACTTTCTGTTTCATGATGGTAGTATGGGTAATATGGGCAAGATCAATGAGTCTCTGAAGAACATCTCTGCTACCAGTGAACTTCTAGAACAAATGGCTTATGCAATTTATAAACCATACTTTTCTGAAGAAGAGATTGATGATATTTTAGAAGGCCGAGATTATCATTGCACTTCAGAAGAAATGTATGATCGAATTGAGAAAGGTATTGAAATTCTAAGCCAACAAGAAGACCCTCTGAAAGAACTAAAAGAAGCCACAGAAGAACCAGAGGAAAAAGACATTTTACGAGGGGATACCGTTAGAGTCGACAATGCTAGGCTTGCATCTAATGGTCAGTTTGGTGAAGTTATTGGGTTTACTGCAAATGGAGTACCCAAGGTTAAACTTGATAGTGGGCTTATCGTGACCATTAAAGAAGATAATCTAACTTTAATAGAATACGAGGAGGTTTAAAATGGATTTACAGCCGCATTTTTACAAGGAACAAATTAAAGATACATTATTTAGATCAGTAGTAGAATCGTTCCTCTAAACGCTTTAAAACTCCCTTAATAAAATAGTATACATGCTATTAATTATTAAGGGAGTTGTATGTTAAAAACCGAAGTTATTTGTATTGATTGTGATAATCAGTTTATAATCGTTTCTCAAGATGAGGACGGAGCGCCATCGTTCTGTCCTTTTTGTTCTTCTCCGATCATGGACGAAGAATAATTCTCAACAATTAAAGCATACCAACCAATAAATCTAGAATTATTTTCTCTATATGCTTTCTTTCTTGATAAGTTAGAAAGCATAATGGGTTTACCATCATTTTTATAAGAAGATGATAACGGTTTAAAAGGATACCCTTTTTCGATACATAATTTATTAAAGCCGCCAAATGAACTATCTATTAAAGAGCCGAAAGCATCGTATATATTAATCCTTTTGGCATTAGAGTGTTTAAACCCAGTATTATGTTTTTCTCTTCCACAATTTTCAAAGTGGTGGGTTTTCATAGCTTGGTGTTCACCAGTCTTTTTGCAATTCAGACAAGAAACTTGAATAGAGTTAGCTTTCCTTCTAGCTAAGCTCATTTTCATCTTTTGTTCTTTAGATTTTGGTTTGTTATAATGTGGACTTAGTTTTCCTTTTAAATTATAATGCGGGTTTTTAGCCCCTGAGTATTTTCCTTTGTTTGCTTTACTAATCTTTTCTTTAGTTTCTTGTGAATGCGATTTGCCGTAGAATGGATTATTTTCGCCGCTTCCTGTTTCAAACCCCATTATAAAATTGACTTTATTTATGAAACAATTATTATGTATTGCATTTGATTCTTTTAAGAGAATAGTTTCTAATATAAGAGCATCGTGACTAGATGCGCATTTATATATTTTTAAGATATTATAAAGATTAGGATCATTTTTCCAAAACTTATTGATTTGGTTGGAAGAGGTAAAATATGAATGCCCTAAATTATTTTCTAAACAATTCTTAGCAGTTCTAGAGCCTATATAAAATTTTTGGTTTTTAGTATTCTGTATAATGTACACAAATGGTTCATATTTATTATCTATTCTCCATACTCTATTAGATATAAATTTTTTCTTAAATATGTTATAATTTTCATGCATCCATATCATTTTAATACCCTTAATAAATTAGTATACAAATATTTATTAGAGAGAGGTATTAAAATGTTCTGTGGTATCGACTATTCGCTTACGTGTCCTTCTATTACTGTAAGTCGGTCAAAAGATTTCAAAAAGTGCCGTACATTTTATTATACTGACAAGAAAAAGGTTGTTGGGACATTTAATAAAAACATACATGGAATGCAACATGTTCCGTATGAAGGGGATATGGAACGAATAAATAATATCTCAGAATGGGCAATGGCTATTTTAAAACAGCTTAAAGTAACAACCGCATGTATAGAAGATTATTCATTTGGATCAAAAGGCAGAGTGTTTCATTTAGCAGAAAATACTGGATTACTAAAATGGAAAATGTGGATGGCAGGTATAGCATTCACCACTCCTAAACCGACAGAAATTAAAAAGTATTTTACTGGAAAAGGTAATGCAAATAAAGATGCAATGTATGCATCATTTCTAATAAATACTGGTGTTGATTTAATATCTATTTTAGATAGTAAATCGGATTCTAATCCAATAAGTGATATTGTTGATTCATATGCTATGCTATGCTATTGTATTGATAAGGAAGGTGGATTGGTATGATTGTGTTTTTTTCTACTAAATCAAGTAATACTAAAAGATTTGTAGAACGTTTAAATTTACCTTATATACAAATACCATTAAACACAAATGAAATAGATGATATAATTATAGATCGTGATTTTGTATTGATTACTCCTACATATGGTGGTGGTTATTTAAAAGGTTCAGTACCTAAACAAGTTATTAAATTTTTAAATTCTTCTCATAATCGTAACCACCTTAAAGGTGTTATAAGTACAGGTAATAGAAATTTTGGATCTGCTTTTTGTTTAGCAGGTAAAATCATTTCAGAAAAATGCAGTGTTCCAAATATTGCTTCCGTTGAATTATTTGGAACAAAAGAACAAGCCGAACAAGTAAAAAAAGATATTTTAAATTTATTTAAAAAGGAAATAGAATGACCCAGCAAGATCATTTTGATTTAAATGCAATGCTCAAGTTGTATGGTGAAGACGGAAAGATGCAACTTGATAAAGATAAAGAGGCTGCTCGTCAATATTTTCGTGAAGATGTTAATCAGAATACTGTATTCTTTCATACTCTAGAAGAGAAGTTAGAATATCTTATTAAAGAAGGTTATTATGAAGAGCGTGTAATTAATCAATACGACCCTTCATTCGTTAAAAAATTATTTCAAAAAGCATATGATAAAAAGTTTCGTTTTAAGTCTTTTTTTGGTGCTTACAAGTATTATCAATCTTATACTTTAAAAACATTTGATCTTAAACGTTTTCTAGAACGGTATGAAGATCGAGTGTGTATGTGTGCATTATATTTGGCTGAGGGAAATGAGAAGCTTGCGATTGATATAATGGAAGAAATCATATCCAATCGTGTACAGCCTGCAACCCCAACGTTTCTTAATACCGGAAAAGCATCACGCGGTGAATTAGTAAGTTGTTTCTTGCTTCGTATAGAAGATAACATGGAAAGTATTTCACGGTCAATTAATGCGGCCCTTCAATTATCAAAACGAGGCGGTGGTGTTGCTTTTGTGATGACTAATATTCGTGAAAAAGGATCTCCTATTAAGAAAGTAGCCGGGCAGTCGTCTGGTATTATTCCTGTTATGAAATTATTTGAAGATGCTTTCTCATATGCTAATCAATTAGGTGCCAGAGCAGGTGCAGGTGCTGTATATCTAAATGCACATCATCCTGATATTATGTCGTTTCTTGATACTAAGCGAGAAAATGCTGATGAGAAAATGAGAATCAAGACGCTGTCACTAGGCGTAACTATTCCTGATATTACTTTTGAGCTTGCTAAGCGTAATGAAGATATGTATCTCTTTTCACCATATGATGTTGAAAGAGTATATAATAAACCAATGAGTGATATTGTGGTTTCGGCTCTTTATCATGAAATGGTTGATAATCCTGAGATTACCAAGTCAAAGATTTCTGCACGTTCTTTCTTTCAGACATTAGCAGAACTTCAGTTTGAATCAGGTTATCCGTATATTATGTTTGAAGATACCGTCAATCGTGCAAATCCGATTGACGGTCGCATTAACATGTCAAACTTGTGTTCCGAAATTCTTCAGGTGAATACTCCTACAGAATACGATGAGGATCTTGGATACAAGTCAATTGGCAAGGATATCTCGTGCAACCTTGGATCGATGAATGTTGCTTTATCTATGGAATCACCAAACTTAGGCAAAACTGTCGAGACATCCATTCGAATGCTAACATCAGTATCTGATCTAAGCAATATTAAATGTGTTCCT
>OJHH01000004.1_pt1 | contig 46079 bp, 41 predicted proteins | sample 1594911 | NCBI WGS metagenome assembly OJHH01 (sample SAMN05416787, study PRJEB24817) | seawater metagenome | isolation source: Sea water | place: Canada:Atlantic | collected 2013-11
ATAAACGTGGGTCCGGTCCACAGCCCGAGCCACAACCTTAAGGTCAGGGTATTGGTGGTGCAAATAGCGGGCCAATTCGGTGATTTGTTCTTTGCCATCAATGGCTATGACGAACAGTTTGGCATCAGCGACCCCTGCCGCATGCAACAGATCAGGGCGGGTAGCGTCACCGTAATAGGCATGCGCACCGAACCGCTTGAGAAACTCCAATTGCGCGGAACTAAAGTCGATCACAGTTGGCGCATACCCTGCCCCGTTCAGAACCCGCGACACGAGGCCACCAACACGGCCGTGCCCCGCGATGATGATCTTGCTGCCACCATCGGGCATCGCGTCGGCCTCGCGGGTTTCGCCCACAACAAAGCGCGGAACAATCACGCGGTCAAAGAAGATGAACAATGCAGGCGTCAGCAACATCGACAAAGCGACAACTAGCAGCAACTGGTCAGCCAACGCCGTTGGGATCACGCCATTTGCCACGGTGAACGACAACAAGACAAAGCCAAACTCACCGGCCTGCGCTAGGCCGAGCGCAAACAGCCAACGGTCTGCGCCTTGCACTTTGAATACCACCGCAAGCACATACAAAACGCCAGCCTTCAGCGCGATCAAACCCAAGGTCAGACCAACTATCGACGCGAGATTTGCGTTTAGCAGATCAAAGTTGATGCCTGCACCAACGGTCATGAAAAATAGTCCCAGCAATAGCCCTTTAAACGGGTCAATATCACTTTCAAGCTCGTGGCGATATTCAGAGTTCGCAAGAACAACGCCCGCAAGGAACGTGCCCAGCGCAGGGGATAATCCCACCAGCGACATCAGCAAGGCAATCCCGATGACGATCATCAACGCAGTGGCGACGAACATCTCACGCAGGTTTGCCGCAGCAATGAACCGGAAAATCGGGCCAGTCAGATAACTGCCAACAACGACCACAGCCGCAATCGCGCCCAATGTGACAAGTGCCACCTGCCAACCAACCAGACCGGCAACAAGGCTTATGCCACCGTGATCATCGACTTCTCCGTGCGACATTGCCTCGATCAATTCCGGCAACGCCAGCAGCGGCACAAGGGCCAGCATCGGGATGACCGCAATATCCTGGAACAACAGGACCGAAAAACTTGACTGCCCGCCGTCAGATTTCATTAGGCCCTTTTCATTTAAAGTCTGCAAAACGATGGCCGTGGATGACAATGCGAACACCAGACCGACAGCCAATGCGACTGTCCAAACCAGACCAAAGGCCATGCCAACCGCCATAACCACGAGCGTGGTAATGCCAACCTGCCCGCCGCCGAGACCCAATAGCTTGGCGCGCATGCTCCATAGCAGCTTTGGTTCCAGCTCAAGCCCCACAAGGAACAGCATCATGACAACGCCAAACTCGGCGAAATGCTGAATTGAAATTACGTCCACATGCAGCAACGCCAAAATCGGGCTGATGAGAATGCCTGCAATCAAATAGCCAAGCACAGATCCAAGTCCCAGTCGGGATGCAATCGGAACGGCGATGACGCCAGCAATCAAAAATACAAAAGCGAGCAGCAGAAAATCGGTCATGTGGGAAAATCCATATATGTACAAATCCAAGTTAACGGATCGACGCGTTGAACACCATAAGGTCTATCGCGCCTTCCCACCTGCCTTATGAGGCTAAAAACTGATGATAAAATGGGCGCCCGACCCGTCAGTCAACGCAATACGCGCGCTCTGTGCTGCCAACATACGGCGCACAATTGGCAACCCCATGCCCGTTCCACCAGCCTCTCGGCGGGTCGTAAAGAACGGATCAAAAATGCGATCCTGATTACCCAAACTAATCCCCGGCCCATCATCATAAAACAGAACACTGTCACCCAGATGAACCATCGCAACGCGACCCGCGCCATGCGCGCGCGCGTTGCTTGCAAGATGCCCAATCACCAACCGCATTGCGGCCGCGTTAATCGGAACAATCCCGTCAACGTCAACCGTGACACCTTGCGCAACGTCGGACAGCAAACAGGTTCCCGCCGGCATCGGATCTTGGGCCGCAGCAAGCGCGCGCTGTGCTGCGAGCAATGCAGCCATACGCGCGGACGCCTCAGACACGCGCGCAACCAATGCCGCCCGATCAGCTGCGGGCAGTTGTGGGTCAGATAACAGCTCTGCTGCGCCAGAAATCACGCTCAACGGCGATTTTAACTCGTGGGTTACGTGGTCTGCATAAGACCGCAGCACATCGGCGCGGCCTTGCAAAGTTTCGGCCATTTGAAACACGGCTCCTCCGAGTTGGGAAAATTCAGGTGTGCCAAAATGATCGGGCGGTGCCACGGTGTCCGCACCCCGCGCAACAGAGCGCGCATATTCAGTCAACCGACGCACAGGCCGCAACACAAGACGCCAAAGCAGCACACCCAACACGGTCGTCGCAACCAACGCCATCCAACCGATCATCCAGCTTGTTTCAGCCCAGCCAAGCACGCCGCCAGCAATCCGGAAATACCCGACGCCAAGCAACGGCAAAAAGAACACCGCCGCGAGCGTGCCCCCTAAAACAAGGGACAGCGCGGGCCGCCATTTGGCGATTACGCGGCGCTGCATTGGCCCATCCGAACACCAACGCCGTGCACCGTCTCAATCGCATCAGTACAGCCCGCATCCGACAGTTTGGCGCGCAAGTTCCGTAGGTGGCTGTCCATCGTACGATCGCTCACATGGATATTGGTCCCGTAAACCGCATCCACCAGCGCAGGGCGCGGCATGACATTATCGGGGCGGCGCATCAGCTGAACGAGCAAATCCATTTCACGGCTGGTCAGCACAACATTGGCCTCGTGCACGTGGCAAGCATGGCGATCAGGATCGACCGTCAGCACGCCGCGGCGCAATGCAAATGTCGACGGCGCAGCCACCACGGTGCGCTTCAGAATGGCCCGAATACGAGCAACGACTTCACGCGGTGAAAACGGCTTGGACACATAATCATCAGCCCCCATCTCAAGGCCTACGATCCGGTCAATTTCATCGCCTTGGGCGGTTAGAAATAGGATCGGAACAGCACTGGTCTTGCGGATTTCACGGCAAACCGCCAGCCCATCCAATTCAGGCATTCCAATATCGAGTACGATCAGGTCCGGCTGCAAACGGCCCGCCATCTCAAGCGCTTTTTGGCCATCTGCAGCCATCGACACCGTGAACCCCGCCTGCTCACAAGCCATGCGCAGCACATCGCGAATACCTGCGTCATCGTCGGCAATTAGAATATGCTGGCTCATGCGCCTGCCTCCGCTTGGGTCGCGGCAAGGGTATGGCGTAGACGCGCATTTCGGAACCCCCATTCGCGCAGATCGGACGGGGCCGTCAATTTCGGCGTCCGAAAATATCCATCACACATCGTATTATCGTGACGGGCAATTACGACCGTGGCACCGCTGCCAAGCCCGCAAACATAATAGGCGTCCAACGGACCTTGGGTCAGTTGATGGTTGGCGACAAACCCAGTCACATTTGTCAGGCTACAGACGTAGACCGCAAGCGCCCCAACGCCAAAGGTGCGGCGCAGCATCCATCCAGCATCATGACGGCCTACGATCTGCAAGATCAGCACCACCAACCCAAGTGCGACGACAACCATCCAAACGAACGCGGCAAACCGCATCTGCGTCAGCCCGTAGACATCCACATACAGATCCAAACGCAGGATCGATGACATCACCAGCAACAACGTCTGCGCAATCCATACCAGCAACAATCCACGCATGAACCGACCATCAAGCCAAGGCTGTGCGACCAATGCAAACGCCCCCGCCAAAAGCGCGGTCATCATCAACGGATAGGCACCGCGATGCGCATAATTGGCATAGGTCATCCCCTCTGGCAGGCGGACACCGCCCCACAGAAATCCAACATCCATGACGGTCTGGACCGCGAACAGCACATTGAACACGACCAGCGCACGCATCACCGACCGGACATTGACCATCCCAACGCGGCGGACATCGGCCCGCGCGCGCGCTGGCAAGGCATGTAGCCGCATCACACCAATGCGCAGCAATGGCCATATGACCAGCGCGGCAATCGTCCATGCGATGATCCGCCCAAGGCTCGGGGCATTATCGAAGCTAAAGCTTGAAAGAAACTCGGTCACAATCGGATTGGCCGCCACAAACAGCGCGGCAAAAATCGCACCTATGCCAACAGGTAAGGCCCAGTCGATAAGGCTGGTCTTATTGGTCAAGTTCAGGCGCGTATTCCCAATATCCGTCAACGTCTGAACCACCCCTGCAAACGGCAGTCGCATCACGGCGGCTCCAATCCGGTCACCCGTCAGTATGGCTGCAAAAACTGTCAGCCCCGTCCATGCAATGATGAATGACGTGAATTGCACAACATCTATTGCGGGGATCAAAGACACAAAAAGCACGGGCCATGCTGATAGCGCACGGGTCAGGCCAACGTCACCGCGCATGACCCAATGGGTCGCACCTGCAAGAATGCCGATCAGGAATACAAATCCCAAACCAGGCATTGTGCGCATCACCAATATGTCCGCACAGACGACAAGCAAGACCAGCAACCATATCGGACGCGGCTTTGGCTTGCCCGAACCACGCCCAACACCGCTCTGGGCATCTGCCGCCATCCACCACGCATCGCGCTGCAATCCGCGCGGCAGGCCGCGCACTGTCATTGGGGTCATTTTCACTGTCCTTACGTTTGTTGATTACCAACAGGTCTAAGGATCAGCCGTGCACAGGCTTTGCGGAGTTTGTGCAGTTTTTGCGCAGATTACTCGGCGGCGTTTTCTGTTGCTACCTTGCGAATGTTGCGAATGTTTTCGCCGTAAGGGGCCGGATTGGCCACCGACCCACCACGAAACACAGCCGATCCAGCGACAAGCACATCAGCGCCAGCAGCCGCCACCAAAGGCGCAGTCGTGACGTCAACGCCGCCATCAATCTGGATATGCACCGGACGTTCACCGATCATGGCGCGCAAATCAGCAATCTTAAGCGACATATCGATAAACTTTTGTCCGCCAAAACCGGGATTCACGGTCATCACGCAAACCAGATCAACCATATCAAGCAGTTCTTCGACCACCGACGCAGGTGTTCCTGGGTTCAACGCGACACCAGCCTTACACCCTAGATCACGGATGTTTTGCATGGTGCGGTGAATATGCGGACCAGCCTCGTAATGGGCCGTAATGAAATCGGCGCCAGCATCCGCGAACCCTTGCAAATACGCATCAACAGGCGAGATCATCAGATGCACGTCCATGATGGTTTTGACATGTGGACGGATCGCCTTGCAGGTCTGCGCACCAAACGTGATCGCCGGCACAAAATGACCGTCCATGACATCGACGTGAATCCAGTCGGCACCTTGGGCTTCTACGGCTTCAATCTCGGCCCCGAAATTGGCAAAGTCGGCGGCCAGAATAGATGGCGCAATCTTAATGGAACGATCAAATGTCATGGCAATAGAATCCCCTTGGTGCGGCAGCGTTGCCCTCACTTAACCGCTTGAACCAGCGGCGTCCAACTTTTCCACCCGCATCGTGCAAACCTATGCTAATTTGATCCCATGACAGATTTGGCCCTTAGATATCGTGACATACTAACAGGTGGTGCATCCGTGCATATCGCACGCGCACAAGTAACGCCTGCGCGACCCAAAGACTTGCATGGGCATGATTTCTTTGAGCTGTTTTGGGTGCAAAACGGACAAATCCGACATCATACGCCGGATGGCATTAAAACCCTGCCCGAAGGCAGCGTCGGCTTTATGCGCCCCGGTGACACCCACGGATTGCAAGGGCGCGGCGATCATGCGTTGGTCGTGTCGCTCACACTGCACCCCAGCCTAATTGATGCACTTGGCAAAAGACACGCGGCGCTTCAAGGACAGTTTTTCTGGGCGGATGCACCAAAAGTCCTGCATCTTGATATGCAAGCGATGCTCGGGCTGAACCAAGCCGCATTGACGTTAGAGCGCAGCGCATTGGACCGCCTATCGACTGAAGCATTCCTGCTTCCGATCTGCGCTGGCCTGTCCAAACCACCGCAACCAGATGCGCCCGACTGGTTGTGTCATGCGATGGCTGCAGCCAAGTCGGCCATGGTATTCCGCCAAGGTGCAGCAGGTCTTGTGGCCGCAACGGGCCAAACCCACCCACATGTCAGTCGGACGATGAAGCAGGCAACCGGAATTAGCCCATCCGCATATATCAACGATCTGCGCATGACCCATGCCGCGCGTCAACTGACGGGCACGTCTAATGCGCTCGCAGACATCGCCGCCGAGATTGGCGTTCCAAACCTATCGCATTTCCACAAAACATTCCTGTCACATCACAAAATGACGCCGCATCAATATCGACGCAAATTCCAACGTGACGTCATGCAACCGATCAAAGATTGACCAAGTGGTCAAAATTTGGCATGACAGGTTGAAACGGCACCCAAAGGAGGCCAAGTTGCAAACAACTCAGACACCAACGATGACCGCGCAGCTGCCCCAAGTGCACGAGCCGCGCAATGATGGCACCGCGCTTGACCTTGATTGGGTTGCGTCCGTGCAGGCCAATACGTCGGCGATTGAACGGCGCGCTGCGTCACTTCCCGGACGACGGAGCGTCAAAAAAGACTATCAAGCCGCTTGGCTTTGCAAAGCCGTGAGCCTGATGGACCTGACCACCCTATCAGGTGACGACAGCGAAGGACGCGTGCGGCGTCTATGCGCCAAAGCCCGCCAGCCAGTGTCGCAAGGTTTGCTCGAAGCGATCGGTATGGAAGGCCTGACAACTGGAGCCGTTTGCGTCTATCACGACATGGTCGAAACCGCCGTGGACGCGCTGCGCGGGACAAATATCCCTGTGGCCGCCGTTTCCACAGGCTTTCCGGCTGGGCTGTCCCCGTTCCACCTGCGCATCCAAGAAATCCGCGACAGTGTGGCCGCTGGCGCGCAAGAAATAGATATCGTCATCAGCCGCCGCCATGTGCTGACTGGAAACTGGCAAGCCCTGTATGATGAAATGTGTGAAATGCGCGCGGCCTGCGGCGATGCCCATGTCAAAGCGATCTTAGCGACGGGCGAGCTTGGCACGTTGCGCAACGTTGCCCGCGCCAGTCTTGTCTGCATGATGGCGGGCGCAGATTTCATCAAAACATCCACCGGCAAAGAGCCAGTGAATGCGACCCTGCCCGTCACGCTCACGATGATCCGCGCGATTCGCGATTACCGCGACCGGACAGGCGTTAAGGTCGGCTACAAACCTGCGGGCGGAATTTCCAAGGCAAAGGATTCACTGGTATATCTGTCGATGATCAAAGACGAACTGGGCGATCGGTGGCTACAGCCGGATCTGTTCCGCTTTGGCGCGTCATCGTTACTCGGCGATATTGAGCGGCAGTTGGAACACCACGTTACGGGCAGTTATTCCGCCAACTGGCGTCACGCAATTGGATAGGGTGATGCAAGTGAGTATTTTGAACAAAGCGAGACTGGAAGGTACATCATGACCATCAAGGATATTTTTGAAACGATGGAATATGGTCCAGCACCTGAAAGCGCGTCCGAGGCACTTGCGTGGATTGCTGATCGTGGCGGCATTGCAGGTCATTTTATTGGCGGCAAATGGGGCGCACTGCGCGATGATTTCGCAACGACCAATCCGGCAACTGGCGAAAAGCTGGCGGGTGTGACTAAAGGCACCGCTGGCGAGGTTGCGTTGGCGGTCAAAGCTGCCCGCAAGGCGCAAACCGCTTGGGCAAAAGATGCCCATGCGCGTGCGCGTGTCTTGTATGCAATTGCCCGCTTGATGCAGAAACACTCCCGCCTTTTGGCGGTGATGGAAACGTTGGATAACGGCAAACCAATCCGCGAGGCTCGCGACATTGATGTGCCTCTCGCGATCCGGCATTTCTATTATCACGCGGGCATGGCCCAGCTGATGGACGACGAACTACCCGGCCGCGAAGCGCTTGGCGTGTGCGGCCAGATCATCCCTTGGAATTTTCCACTGCTGATGCTCGCATGGAAAATCGCGCCCGCGTTGGCGATGGGAAACACTGTCGTGCTGAAACCCGCTGAATTCACGCCGATGACAGCCATGGTATTTTGCGAAATCTGCACGCAAGCTGGCGTACCTGCTGGCGTTGTGAACATCGTGACCGGCGACGGCGAAACCGGCGCGGCCCTTGTGGGCGCCGACGTCGATAAAGTCGCGTTTACCGGCAGCACAGATGTTGGTCGCATTATTCGCAAACAGACGGCTGGATCGGGCAAGGCGCTGTCGTTAGAGCTGGGCGGGAAATCCCCGTATATCGTGTTTGACGACGCGGATATCGATAGCGCAGTTGAAGGGCTGGTTGACGCCATTTGGTTCAATCAGGGCCAAGTTTGCTGTGCAGGGTCCCGTTTGTTGGTTCAAGAAGGGATCGCAGACGGATTTTATGCAAAACTTAAGGCGCGCATGTCGGGCCTGCGTATCGGCAACCCGCTCGACAAATGCATCGACGTCGGCGCCATCGTGGACCCAAGCCAGCGCGACATGATCGCCAAACTGGTCGCCGACAACACCGAAGGTGAGACATTTCAAACAACCGCCCCCGAAGGTTGCTACTATCCGCCAACATTGATCACGGGCCTGCACTCCGCGTCGCACTTGATGCAGACCGAAATCTTTGGACCAGTTCTTGTGGCAACAACTTTCCGCACCCCAGCGGAGGCTGTGGAGATTGCGAACAACACGCGGTACGGCCTCGCGGCATCCGTCTGGTCAGAAAACATCAACCTCGCGCTTGATATCGCACCCAAACTGGTCGCGGGCATCGTCTGGATCAATGGCACCAATATGATGGACGCCGCGGCAGGCTTTGGCGGGGTCCGCGAAAGCGGCTTTGGGCGTGAAGGCGGCTGGGAAGGGCTGGCTGGCTACACCAAACCCAAAATATCAGCCAAGCCGCGCAAATCGGCAGAGCCGTACGCTGGTGCCGACACCCCAACAGATCCACTGGATCGGACCGCAAAGCTTTATATTGGCGGCAAACAGACACGCCCCGATAGCGGATATTCAGACGCAGTTTACGGGCCTAAGGGCGCATTGCTTGGACACGTATCCACCGGCAGTCGCAAGGACATCCGCAACGCCGTCGAGGCAATGAACGGGGCTAGCAAATGGTCCAAGACCACCGGACACCTGCGCGCCCAAATCCTATACTTTCTTGCTGAAAACCTGTCTGTTCGGGCGGACGAATTTAGCAAACGGATAGGGGCGCTCACTGGGAAATCCGGAGCCAAAGAAGTCCACGACAGCATCAAGGCGCTCTTTACCTATGCGGCGTGGGCCGACAAATACGACGGGCAAGCGCACGGCGTTCCCATTCGTGGTGTTGCACTCGCGATGAAGGAACCTGTCGGAAATATCGGCATCCTATGCGGTGACGCCCCCCTGCTGGACGTTGTCACGCCAATGGCTGCAGCGATCGCGATGGGCAACCGGACCACGCTGATCCCAAGCCACGCATTTCCACTTGCGGCGACAGATTTGATCCAATTGCTTGAAACCAGTGATGTTCCAGCCGGCGTCGTGAACATCGTGACCGGCAATCCGTCAGAGCTTGGCAAAACGCTGAGCGATCATTTGGATGTGGATGCGGTTTGGAACTTGGGCTGCGTCAGCAACACCGCGATGATCGAGACCAATAGCGCGGGCAATCTCAAGCGGACATGGGCCCCGTCAGGGTCGCCGATCCCGCGTGACTATTTGATGTCCGCGACAGAGGTCAAAAACATCTGGATCCCATACGGCGAATAGCCGCCAACTATATATCGGTCGGGGGCCTCATGCGGGCCCCCAAGGCCAAATATATCGTGGGCGCAGCCCGCCTTTAGGTCAACGCTTGTCCTTGGCGCGCCACGTATCAAGCCAGCGACGTACACGGCCGCGCCGTTCTGCCACGCCCGCACTTGCCTCGTCATAGCGATGACCTGCAGTGTCCAACAACGGGTCAATCGCGCGTTCACGAAACTGCATCCACATAGCGCGCAAAAACACGATCCCGACGACCAAGGAAACAAAGAAAAAGATGTTGAACCACGGGATGATGCGCACATCAGGGCTGTCCACAATCCGAACCGCAATCGCATTGGGATAGATCGACGCCCAGCGCACACGCCAGCCGTAATGGGTCAAGACAGCCCAACTTTCAGCAAGCTTTGGGCTGCCAGCCTCTGCCTGTAAATCGGAGCTATCAAACTTGAAATACGGTGGCCAAATCCAGCCCGTATCCTCGTTGCGGTAGACCATTACCTCAGTGGTATCGCGGGCAACAAACCCCAAAAGAAACGTCTTCTTCTTATCAGTATTGATTAAGCGCAAATCGCGGGTTGGTTGTTCAACACCACCGCTATCGGCTTGGGCATAAAACATCCGGTTAAATCCACTGAAATCGGTACGGATAATCTCGGTTGAACCGATCCGAACGATGTCGTGCTGAGGCAGCACATAGTGTAAAAACAGACCCAAGATCAGGAAAATCAAAACGCGAAAGGTAATTTTCAAACGTAGCATTTTAAGACCCTCAATTCGTATTTGTTATATAAACGATGCCAGCCACGATCACCGTGGGCACCACATAAACCAGCGCGATCAGCTTGGGGCGATAAGACGCATTATAGTCCGCAATCCCTTTTGCAACGAATGCATCGCGGGCGGACGTATCGGTGCTGGCCGGGTTCTCTTCAGCCCATGCCTTTTCCAACTTTTCACGCCGCACTGACCGCGAATAAACCGCTACCGACAGGTAAATAACGCTCAGCGCCAAAAACCCGAAAACAACCAACCGTACAAATGCCATCACTTACCTCCTGCGCACTGCGCCCCACGGACCAACCGCTTTGATCATATCACGTTTTCGCGGCGCGGGCTCTTCCAGCGGCGCATCATGCCCAAACAAAGCGGCGCGTGTGCCTGCCTTATCGACTTGGTATTCACGATCCAAAAAGTCCACCACATACGCGCATTTTTCATCCGGCCATGTGGCATATGCCGCATAAAACGCGTCCTTATGGCAGATAAACAGCTGGCGAACGTCCAACGGGCACAACTCCGCCAACAACATATTCACCAAATCTGCGTCGCCGTGGTCACGGGCGCGCAGCGTATAAAAATACGCATCGTGATCTGACGTGATGCGCGGCCAAGGACCGTCTTCCTCAGCCCAGCGCACAAGCGCCGCAAGTCCCTGCCACGCCGCAGGTAAATCGTCTGCATAACGCCGCCCAAGCTGGCGCAGATCACGGCGGGTGGCCCCCGATAAATCTTCACCCATCTCAGCGGCAACAGAGGCCACGATGAAATCCATCTTCTGATGCAAGATCGCAGCGGCGTCCAAACCGCGCGCCTCGACAATCGGCTCGACCAAATCATTAAGCGTCAGGAACTTTGCAATCGCCGCGCGGTCCGACACATCAAACACGTGGTCCATCGGTATCTGCCCCAGCGCATCCTTGTCACCCACCGCAATCACAGCCGGATGCTGCACGCCGCGAAACACATACATGCCGCCAAAATGCGCGGTCCAGAAATTCATCTGGTCAAAGCGCATCTGATCAAGCGTCACAGGATTGCGGGTCACATCCCCGGTTTCCTTGGCCAGCCCAATCATTTGGCCAATCAGCACGTCATCAAACCAAGCATCATCCTCTGCCTTAAACTGATCGATTAAACCGCGCAGCTTGGCCGCCGTGCGCACTGTTCCCTCGGTCGTATCGGCCTCAATCGTGATCCGGCGAATATCAAACAAACGGGCAGCGCTATCGACAGAATACACCGAATTGACCAACTCGCCCGCCACCGCATCACGGGTGGTCAGCGCAAACAACTGCGCACGGTTTTGCGCGATAAACTGCTTGAGAATCCCACGGCTGGTCGAAAACTTCGCATCCAACAACGGAGCCGTCTCCTGCTCGGTCGTCAGCAAAATAAACTGCCGGTTCACACCCTTGTGGTTCAGATAAAGCGGATCATCCAACTCGGCCCCCACCTCAGGACTGAACCCCGCAATATCAACGTGAAACTCAACCAACGCCGTACGCTTACCCGTCAAAGACATCAGCGCACGATTATACCGCTCCACCAAAACCGGACTATCAACACGGATCAAATTGCCAAACATCAGGCCTTTTTCGATTAGTCTATGCATCATTTCACCATACCGCCCTCACCCAACTACGCGGCAAGTTCGCCACCGTTAACACCATAATCGGCGCCCAGATCAGCCCAGCAATCAAGCCCAGTTTTCCGAAAAATACGATATTCGCGAATGCGCCAAAGCCTGCCAATTCATCCCAGCCAACGCCTTTCCACACATAAAGCAGCGAAAAGAAACCTGTGCTCAGCGCGAACAATATCACCGTGGACAACAGCGCATTGATCATCAGCGGGCGCACCCCTTCGGGCAACACCATCGACAATAGTTTCGGCACCAGCCACGCCAATAACGCAAGACACGCCGCAGGCAGAAAAAGACCGTCCACGATCAGGTTCACCCCTTGCCCTCCAGATACCGCTTTTTGGCTTCTTCTTGGCGGGCAAAATCACGGACCATCTGATCAATCGCGACCTCGTCCGACTTATCTGCATAGCGGAATTCGCTATCGGCGTAGCGGTTGATTTCCTGCAAAACCATGTCGGTCGTAATCGGCTGGCGCAGATCAGAAATCATCGCTTTCTTGGTGTCGTAATCTTTGAACATAAACAGATCAGGATTTTCCATCCATTCATCAGGCAATTCAAAGTCCATCGCACGGACTTTCACCGCATCCGTGATGTTCTTAATCGCACGCCCCGTGAATCGGTCATCAGCCTCCTGAATACCCTTCAGATACGTCCCCATCTTGGCAATCGTATCCAGATCGCCGATCTCGGATTGGACCTTATCAAACACACGGATCAGCCCTTCTTCATGCGGGCGAGCATGGCCCGCAAAGCTAGCGGCCACCGCCTTTTTGATCTCTTGCGCGCTAAACACCTCGTGGTCGCCCACCGGAATGTCGTGGTTCTTGCCCATCAGCAAATACAAAATATCGATATAGTCGTCGCGCGTCTGCGGACCATCAACCAAGAACCGCGCCCCTGCCCGCTGGCGCAGCGCGTCGTCCACATTCTCAGGGTAATTCGAGAACATACCAAACGTGCAGTTGCCGCGCACAACCGTGTTGGCCCCCGCAAAGCTTTCCATTAAAACTGCCGTAATTTCCAACTGCCCCGCGCTTGACTGACGGTCGCCGCGCTTACCTGCCAACTGGTCAATATCGTCAATCGTACCAAAGCCAATCACCGACGGATCAAGGATATTATCAATAAATGCCTTTGCGTTCTGACCCGACTTGCCTTGATAACTGTCGATATTGTCGGTGCTCAGGTTCTGATACCGAAACGGATAACCAGCCACCTGACAATACTCATTCACCAAGCCCGCCATCATCTGGATCAGGGTCGTCTTACCCGTCCCCGGCTTACCGTCACCCATAAATGTAAAGATAAAACCGCCCAGTTCGGCAAACGGATTAAGCCGCCGATCAAAGTCATAAGCCATGACCATCTTGGCCAGTTTCATCGCCTGATATTTGGCAATGTGATTGCCCACAACCTCGTTAGGTTTCTTGAATGTCATGGTCAGCACAGACGCCTTGGCGCGTGACGCAGGGCTAAACCCGCGCACCGCAAAATCATCGGCCTCAACACGCCACGCGGCCTGCACAAATGGCGCGAGCGCGGGGGCCGTGCTGGCACGCGCGGATACTTTAGCCATCAACGCCTCGGCAAAAGCCAGCACAACAGCAACCATCTTTGGCTCGTCGGCGCCAAGGGCGGCAATATCGCGGTCCAACTCCCAAAGCGCGCCGTGCAAAGCCAACTGACCATTATCGACCAAAACCTCTTCGACCTCGCCAATCTCGACGATCTGCTCAGACGCATGATCCGCCAGCAAAAATGCAGTCGCAGACCCAAACACATACAGCGTGACCAGCGCCTCGGCTGTCAACAATTCGGAAAACTGCGACTTTGATCCAGCAGGCAACGCACCTTCCAAATTGGCGCGCTTCATGTCTTTCAACGGTGTACGCTCCGCAAACTGATCGGCCACGGCCAGCGCTATCGCAATCGCGCGGCGCAACCCCTGCAACACATGCGCCTGCAACGGTGACGTCAATCCATCGCCGCCCTCAACCGCCTCGATCCGACCCGTCAGCTGAATACCCTCAGCACGGACCACACGGCGGGTCGATAACCCCGGTGTGGTGGATCGAAACCGACGACCAGCAGAAATCCCCGGTGACCGTTCAGCCACAGGTGCGCCACCACCAGATGCAATCCGTGGGCTATGGTCAAACCCATCCAATAGGTCCAACGCGGCGGCATAATGACTACGGATTTCTTCCTCACGCAGTTCCATCTGATCACTCGACTGACTCATCGTTCTTCAATCCCTCTTTGGTTTCCAAATATCCCCGCCGGAGGCACGGGATTGCAAAACCCGTTACTTACGGCTCAACACACGCCCATGATCGGACACGACAAATTTACGCACGTCAGCAAACCCCGGCGGGTTGCGTTCGGCCAGCGCCTGATAGGGGCGTTCGGGCATAATTAAACTACGCTCCATGCGGGTGGCACCTGTGTCAGCGCCAGCACCCGCAAACGGATCAAGCGCGAATATCTGACGCTCCACAGTGCCAAACCAACCGGATTTGACACGTTCAACGCGGTCGGCGATCAACTCTTCTTCAGTCCAAACCATCGCCCAATCTTCGCCCACAGGACTGTTCGCCGCCTCAAGCACCTCGCGCAATGGGCCCGCCTGTCGGGTAAACGCGTTGGAATACATCGGGCCAATATGAAACCGACGCAGACGGGTCGGGTGCAGATCATCAAAGTCTTCGTCAAAGCCACGCGCGATGGTCAAAAGCTTCAGCCCGCCAACGGCTTGCGCCATCAAATGCGCCTGTACTTCAGGCCAGCGGCGTTCGTCCTTTGGCAGACCTGTGCGGCCCGTATCAGCCACATCCATGATATAGATCGTGGGCAGGTTCACCTGACTGTCATAGACGGCCCAGTGGATCTGAAAATGACGCCGATCATCCTCGTTTTTGATCCAAACCGCCTGCGGATCATTACGCGCCCAGAACATGCCACCCTTGGCCAACTCCTGATAATACAGCCGCTGAGACAAAGCATATTGCAGCTTGGTCGGGATTTCCTGATCAGCCACAATCGTGCGAACCATCTGATCCTTCAGCGCTTCAACCGATGGCATCGTGTCCAAATGACGACCCGCCTGTAGCGTATCATTCGCCATCTCAAGCAGCTCTTGATAGACAGGAAAACCGCTTTCCACGCGGTCAAATGTCAACTGGCCCGCATGGGCAAAGCGGCCCGAAAAATGGTACTTATGCGCCAACGCGCGAAACGTCAGATTAAGCCCAACCAGATACCGCGCAATCACCGTGATATCGCGGCGACCCAAACGCCCCTCAGCCTCCATCGTGCCGGCAACACGGGTCATATGCTGCGTGATCTTTTCAAACTTACCAAAATACCGCCGCGTGATGCGGGTATCTTCAAGCTTAAAATGATCTTGAGAGAGGTCAGTCATCGTTTTCGACCTTCGGCTTCCCAGACCGCGAGTTCATCCAAGAATTGTAAATCCGCGGGCCCAAAACAAGAGAGGCGATTGCGACCGGAAGAGCTTCTAACATTCTCTCAGCAATCTCTGGCAGGCCCGTCCACCCAAATGGGAAAATATATATAGCATCGGTTATCGCCATGCCGGCAAAAAGACCTATAAAAAAAAGCGCTAGGCGCGACACTTATTCAGCCCCATACTGATTGCTATCGTGCTTCTCGACAATCTTGGCGAACCTGCGCATGAACCGCGCGTCGGCTTTCGCCTTTTGCTCCAGCACTTCGCGGGCGAACACCATGTGGTCTTCGTGGGCTTCCAGCATGTCGGCCATGCGGGCGTTTGTGGCGGACCCGATTGCGGCCATTGCTGTTTGTGCCTCTTGGTCGGTTTTCACGCCAATCTCGTTGATTTTATGGGCGACGTCTTGTTGTTGCGCAGTTTTCAATGACTTGGACAGGGCATCATACAGCACAACACGCTGCTTGGTGTCTGTCTCCAGTTTATTGATCAAAACCATCTGCGTCGCGGCTTGGTTCTGCAAACTATCGATCCAGGTTTTACCCTTTTCGATATAGCGTTCCAGCGTCTGGGATTTCGCCAGCTTAACCTGCTCCATTTGGACCATCTCGTTATAGCTGGTGTTCAGCGCGGCCAGCTCAGATTCCAGCTTGGTGCGGGCTGTGGCATCCTGTTCAACTGAAATCTTACCCTCAATCGTAATAATCTGAGGATCAATCGCCAGAATATCAGCGCGCACTGATTCCAGCTCACCCACAGTCATTTCACGTTCATCAAGCGTACCCGTCAGGTTCGCTTCAACCTTGGTCTTTTGCTCGTTCAGCGTGGCAAGCTGGCCCTGCAACAATCGCGTAATCACGTCGGACTTGGAGATCAAATCCTGCAACTTGTCGTCGACAGAGGCGCTGCGCATCCGCTCTTCACGCATGCTGTCGGACTTGTTGCCCGAAAACCAACCAACGACGCTTTCCATCGTGGTCTTGGACCGCATTTCGTCGAAGTCTTTGGAAAAGGCGGATGTGACATCATCCAGCCCCATGATCAGCTCGGCAATATTGGCGTTCATCAATTCGGTATGGGCATGCACGTCCTCAAGGGACGCATTTTCAATATCGACAGAGATATCCGTACCAGCCGCCATTTTCTGGCGGGCGTTTTCAATCCGGCCGGTCAATTCAGAAATTTTGGATTGCGCCTCAGCTACTTGTGCTTGGCTTTCTTGGATCTGCGTGTCGAAATTGGCCATATGCGAATGTCCCTCGTTAATGTTACGTCTGTTTACATTTAGGTACTATCTAACGAATTTTCAAATACCTGTGATCTCAATTCGCACGAACATGCACCAAAAATTGGGCGGCGTCATGGCCAAGCACAAAAAAAGCCCCGCAACCTTGGGGCTACGGGGCTTATTTATCAAAGTGGGACGTTAGATTCTTCAATTGGTGCATTGGGGTCCACTGCATCAAAATCCGGCGGCTGATCGTTTGCCAGCGCCTCTTCACCATAAATCGTGTCTGGGTCGATCTGCTTGGCAGGCAATTCCACGCCGCGGTTATAGTTTTCGGGATCAACGCGCAGCGATTCGTCTTCAGACCGAACCAATACTTTGATCCCTCTTTCGACCGCATCATACAAATGGATCATGTCTTGGTTAAACATACGGATACAGCCCGCGCTGCCCGAATTACCAATCGACCCAAGATCGTTTGTCCCGTGAATGCGGTAATATGTGTCGCGCCCATTGCGGAACAAATACAAGGCCCGCGCGCCAAGCGGGCTGCGCAAACCACCCGGAATACCGCGACGGAATGGGCCGTAAACATCCGGCTCCGTGCGCAACATGTTCTGCGTCGGCGTCCATCCAGGCCACTTCTTTTTCATCCGAATGACGCCAGTTCCGCTAAAGCTGCGGCCTGCGCGCCCAACACCAATGGGGTAACGCACTGCGGTCCCGTCACCTTTGACGTGGTACAAAAACTTCGCATAAGGATCGACGTCGATGGAATTTTCAGGTGCCTCGCCAAGGTAAATCCCCGACATGCGCCGGTTGATCCCCATTGTGTACTCTTCCGGAATGCCCGGAAGGTCAAAGCCGGCATCAAACAACGGCCCGTACCCGTCCATAAAGCTTGGCAAGCTGATCTTGACAGGGGCTGGCACTGACTCCTGCGACGCACAAGCTGCGGTCGCCCCAAGCATCAGCGCTCCGAATGAACGCCGCGTGAGATTTGTAAAAATGGTCATAATCAACGGCTACCGTAATAATTGTTAGCCCTTGCGATAGCATACAAACCGCCAGTTGCAATTCACCGCATAGTGAGCGGCGTGGAACACGGGGCACCGTGACGCCGATGCCCCAATTCTTAGTTCAGCCAACCACGTTAAAGTCAGGCCCAAATGGGTATTTGGTGATATTCTCGTTTCCGTCCTGCGTAATGAACAAGATATCATGCTCGCGGTAACCACCGGCACCGGGCTGGCCTTCTGGGATGGTCAACATCGGTTCCATCGAAATCACCATGCCAGGTTCCAGCACTGTGTCGATGTCTTCGCGCAATTCCAGCCCCGCCTCGCGGCCATAGTAATGCGACAGCACGCCAAATGAATGGCCATAGCCAAACGTGCGGTACTGCAACAACTGGCGCTCTTCAAAGAACGTGTTGATCTTAGCGGTGACTTCGGCGCACGACACTCCCGGTTTTAGCAGGCTCATCCCGTATTCATGGGCGGCGACATTTGCCTCCCAAATACGCAAGCTCGCCGGATCAACTTCGCCAACAAACAATGTCCGTTCCAGCGCTGTGTAATACCCGCTGATCATCGGAAACGTGTTCAACGACAAGATATCGCCGCGTTGCAATTGTCGCGCGGTCACAGGGTTATGCGCGCCGTCCGTGTTGATTCCAGACTGGAACCAAACCCAACTATCGCGGTATTCCGCATCGGGGAACCGCTTAGCGATTTCCAGCTCCATCGCATTGCGACCAGCCATAGCCACGTCAATTTCGCGCGCGCCAACTGCAATCGCATCACGAATGGCATAGCCACCAACGTCCGCAACACCAGCCCCATGACGGATTAAATCCAACTCTGCCTGCGATTTATGCATACGTTGCACCATCGTCATCGGCGCAATATCGACGACCCGCGCGGGCTGCATGAACGCTTCAAGCTTTTGGCTTTGCAGCAATGTCAGGTGGTCACCCTCCATGCCGACAACTCCACCAATCCCCGCAACAGACACGATAGCGCGCCAATAATTGTCACGCTCCCAATCGGTATAAGTGATGTTATCGCCGTGGCAGCGACGCCAAGGCTGCGACGCATCAATGCCCGCAGAAATCGTAACACTTTCAGTGGCCGTTACGACCAGCGCATAAGGACGGCCAAACGCACAATACAGAAAGCCGGAATAATAGGCGATGTTGTGCATCGACGTGAAAACCGCCGACTGCACGCCTGCATTGGACATGATTTTACGCAGCCCCGTCAGACGGGCCTCGAACTCAGCATCAGAAAACTGAAGCTGCTTTTCACCTTGGTGAAACCGATAGAATTGTGGACGCGTTGTCATTGCATAGACCTCACATAGATGGGGTCTGATGTGCAGACCCCGAAAGGTCCCGGCGTTCAGGACGAAGGGGTCAATAAGGGCCCCGAGCGGCATTAAACCTGTGACGACGCCATCGCCACGTGCTCAAGCGGACTGCTAGTGCAAGAAGTGCCAATCTGGCAAGCGAAATTTTGGGGGCTGACAACGCTCCACTTGGGCGGCACGATACATGTCATGTATATATGGACCCGCCTACGCACCCTGATGAACGGGGACCCCCAGCCAGAACTGCCGCCAGCCTTGCCCGAAGGCAAGCTGCGCATCCACCTGCTGTCGGCCGATTTCGCGGATACTGACGCGGCAATGGCCTATTGTTTTCACGCCGACGGTGACACCCCCGAACAGATCACCTTTGATCAACCCGGCGCGTTCATTGATACCGGTTTTGTCGAAGTCGTGCACCGCAACCCCGCCGCCCGCCTCGCCGATTTTCTGCCCGCAGCCGACGTTAATCGAATGATCGCCAAGATGAAGGGCACCAACACGCTGATCATCATCACCGAGGACGCGTTCGGCGGCTTTCCCTACGTGCTGACGTCCAACAAAACCGTGTATTATATCGGCCCGGTTGTGGTCGACGTCTGATGGATAAGGTCAACCTTGCGGATAAACTGGCGACGTTTTCCAACCACTGGTCGCCGCACATCATCGGCCAATATAATGACAACGACCTGATGGTCGTCAAAGTCCAAGGCGAATTCGTCTGGCACAGCCACCCCGACACCGATGATCTGTTTCTATGTCTGTCCGGTTCGGTCGATATTGAACTGCGCGACAAAACGGTAACCCTTAACGCAGGTGAACTTTGCGTGGTCCCCGCTGGCGTTGAACACCGACCCACAGCGCGCGGTGAGGCGCATCTATTGCTGATCGAACCCAGCGGCACACCAAACACTGGCGACCCGGACACCGCCGTGCACAAGCCCGCCATATGATGCGCAATCTGATCACCGATGTGCCCGGCATTCTGGTCGGCAATGCGCATGACACGCATGTCAAAACCGGCACCACAGTCCTGACCGCTGCCCAGCCGTTCACCTGCGGCGTACACATCATGGGCGGCGCACCTGGTACCCGTGAAACCGATCTGCTTGCGCCCGATAAACTGGTTGAACAGGTCGACGCACTTGTGCTGTCTGGCGGGTCTACCTTGGGGCTTGATGCGGCATCGGGCGCGGCAAACGCGCTACGCGCTGCAGGGCGGGGCTTTGCAGTTGGCGATCAACGTGTGCCCATTGTGCCCAGCGCAATCTTGTTCGACCTACTGAACGGCGGCGACAAAAACTGGCTTGAAAACCCTTACGCAACCTTGGGCGCACAGGCACTTGCATCCGCCAGCGACAGCTTTGACATCGGGACCGCAGGCGCGGGTTTCGGCGCAACTACCGCCACGCTCAAAGGCGGGCTTGGATCGGCCAGCATGACCCTGCCAGATGGCACCGTCATCGGAGCGTTGGTCGCGGTCAACGCCGTCGGATCAGTGACTGTCGGCGACGGGCCGCATTTCTGGGCAGCACCATTTGAGCACGGCGGCGAGTTCGGCAATCTTGGCCCCTCTCCGACCTACCCGACAGGGCGGCCCACAACCAAAGGACACGGTCGCAACACCACCATCGGGATCACCGCGACCAACGCAAAACTGACCCAAGCACAGTGCACGCGCCTTGCAACAGCAGCCCATGACGGGATCGGACGGGCGGTTGTGCCGGCGCACACACCAGTCGACGGCGACCTGATCTTCGCGGCCAGCACGGGGAACGTGAAATGCGACGACCTACTTTACCTCGGCCACGCAGCGGCCACCTGCATGGCGCGTGCAATTGCGCGGGGCGTCTATCTCGCGCGGTCCACCCCGTTCGAAGACCCGCCGTGTTATGCGCGGGCGTTTAGCTAAACAGGGCTTGTGTCAGCGGGCTATCCGCGTCCGCCAACCCATCAATCACATTGAAATGGTGCTGATCAGGGGCAAAGGTCACGCTGCAACCCCACGCCGACCCCAACGCTTGGGCTTGCTCAATGAACACCGGCCGCTCATCTGCGCCGACCCAAACCGACACGGGCACATCAGGTGCTGCGGCATGCACTGGGCTCTCAGACATCGCCTCGGCCTCGGTTAGCTGAAAGTCGTCTTGCATCTGCGTTTGCATCAATGGGACCAAGTCCGCGACCGGTGAAATCGGCACTACACGGGCCAATCGGCCATCCCAATCCATCCCAGCAAGGCGGGCAACTATCTGTCCGCCAGCGGAATGCCCCGTCAATCTAATCGGCCCGGGCACACGGGCAGCAGCCAAGCGCACCGCCGCTGTCATCTGCTCGGTGATATCCGAAATCCGCACATCGGGACAAAGATCATACGACGGCATCGCCACCGCCCAGCCATGCGCCAAAGGACCAGCCGCCAAATGCGACCAGCTAGATTTATCGAACATCCGCCAATATCCGCCATGCACAAACACAACCAAGCCCTTGGCCAAACGGTTGGGATGAAAAATATCCATCACCTGACGCGGGCTTGGGCCATATGGCACATCAATTTCGGCTAAAACACTGTCGCGAAAACCCGCCGCTTGCGTGTTCCAGCGATCTGGATAATCCGCAGCACCATCAATATACGCGCCATTGGCAAACCGATCGTCCATGTCCATGTTTGGGCCTTTCATAATGCCAGCGTCGGTTTGCGCTTTACCAACGCAACCGCGCAAGGTCAGATGGGGCAAACTGAATTGGAGCTTACCATGCTTGACGACATCACCAACCTCAAATCCATGCTGACGCGCCCTGATCTGGTCTGCGAAGACGCGTTTATCGGCGGCAAATGGTCTGCGGCCACATCTGGCAAAACCTTTGACGTGACCAACCCCGCACGTGGGGATGTGATTGCAACTGTCGCCGACCTTGATCGGGCCGACGTGGCACGGGCCATTGACGCGGCCAAAAAGGCGCAAGTTGGCTGGGCTGCTTTGGCCGCCAAAGCACGCTCCAATATTTTGCGCAAATGGTTCGATCTTCTGATGGCCAACCAAGAAGACCTCGCAATCATCATGTCCGCCGAACAAGGCAAACCAATGACTGAATCGCGTGGCGAAGTCGCTTACGGCGCGTCGTTCATCGAATGGTTCGGCGAGGAGGCCAAGCGCAACTACGGCGAAACCATCCCTGGCCACATGGCTGACAAACGGATCACCGTGATCAAACAGCCTATTGGCGTGGCGGCGGCAATCACGCCGTGGAACTTCCCCAATGCAATGATCGCGCGCAAAGTGGCGCCCGCACTGGCCGCTGGCTGTGCGTTCGTGGTGCGTCCTGCATCCCAAACACCACTGTCCGCGCTCGCCATGGCGAAACTGGCGCAAGAGGCAGGCGTTCCAAAGGGCGTGCTGTCCGTCGTCCCATCAAACGACGCGGCGGGCATCGGCAAAGAATTCTGCGAAAACCCGACTGTGCGCAAACTGTCGTTCACCGGATCAACCCAAGTCGGGCGGATCTTGATGAAACAAGCGGCCGATCAGGTCATGAAATGCTCAATGGAACTGGGCGGCAACGCGCCATTCATCGTGTTTGACGACGCCGATCTGGACGAGGCCGTCATCGGGGCCATCGCCTGCAAATTCCGCAACAATGGGCAAACTTGCGTCTGCGCCAACCGGATTTACGTGCAAGCGGGCGTCTATGATGCCTTCGCGCAAAAGCTGAAAATCGCGGTCGAAAACCTGCTCGTCGGCGACGGCCTGACAGACGGTACCACCCTTGGGCCACTGATCGAACCGTCTGCGGTGGTCAAAGTCCAGTCGCACCTCGATGACGCCTTATCCAAGGGCGCGACCGTCCTGACAGGCGGCAAACCGCACGCGCTTGGCGGCTTGTTCTTCGAACCCACAATCGTGACAGGGGCGACCAAAGACATGATCGTCAGCACCGACGAAACATTCGGCCCCTTTGCGCCCTTGTTCAAATTTGAGGACGAAGACGACGTTATCGCGCTTGCCAATGACACGATCTTTGGACTGGCATCGTATTTCTACGCCAAAGACATCAGCCGCGTCGCCAAGGTGGCCGAGGCGCTGGAATACGGCATCGTCGGGATCAACACGGGCATCATTTCAACCGAAGTCGCCCCATTTGGTGGGGTCAAACAGTCCGGCTTAGGGCGCGAAGGCAGCAGACACGGCATGGATGACTACATGGAAATGAAATACATCTGCACGTCGGTTTAAACAAAAATATTTTGCAGCGGGCCAAGGATTGACCATTGGCCCGCGTCGAACCACCGTGATGCGTATGACAACAACTGACGAAGACTTGGCGACACAGGCTGCCTGCGGCGACGGGGCGGCCTTCGGCGTGCTACTGGATCGGCACTATGACAGGTTGTTTGCGTTCTGCTTTCGGCTGACCGGATCGCGGGCAGAAGCCGAGGATTTGACCCAAGACATCTGCACCGCGCTGCCAACCAAATTGCGCAGCTATCAGGGGCGCGCACGGGTCACGACATGGCTTTACCGCGTAGCCGTCAACGCCGCCCATGACCGCAGGCGCAAGCAGGCAACATATGCACGCGCGACCAGCGGCTGGGGGACTTGGGAAATCGGGCGGGTCGCCGACATCGCCGAGGACGCGGATAAATCCGACTGGCTGACCAACGCCATGGGCACATTGACCGATGACCTGCGCGACACGCTCGCGCTGATCCTTGACGACGCGACCCACGCCCAAGCCGCCGAGGTGCTGGGTGTGTCCGAGGGCACCATCAGCTGGCGCATCTCCGAGGCCAAGAAACGCCTCAAAGCCCACCGCAAGCAGGAGGACACGCAATGACCGATGATTTTGATGATCTGAAATCCACAATGAACGCGGCGGCCCCTGCACCTGATGCAGCCCGCAGACAAGCAAACTTGGCACGGGCCCAAAAAAACTTCGACAGCCTCCAAGGATCGACGCAGCAGGCGCGTCCTACTTCTGAAAACAGGGCAACCGCCCTTTTAACAGGAGTGAAAACAATGCTGAAGACACTGACATCACGCGGCGGATTGACCGCGACCACAGCCCTCGTGGCCTGCGGATTTCTATTTCTAACACCCGTTGGACAGGACTTTCGGCGCAAACCCGCACCTATTCTGGGCGCAAGTGAATTGGAAGATAGCCGCAACCTTGATGCGGAAATCGCGACTGCCCCAGATGGCACTACAACGGCCCTGAACAACGGAGTAATGGCCTCGGCAGAAATTGCATTTGAATTCGCAGATACACGTGCAAGCAACGGTTTTGTACAACATGAGCTTGGTTTTGGGCTTGGAGCATTGGCCGCACCAATGCCTTTCTCGGCAGACACAGCCAATATGGCAATTGCGAACACCGATAGCTTTGCCAATGCAACGGCCAATGCGGTCAAGATCGCCGCCGATGAGCCAGTCTCGACGTTCTCAATTGACGTGGACACCGTCAGCTACAGCATTGTGCGGTCACACCTGAACGCCGGATCTTTGCCACCATCCGACGCCGTGCGGGTCGAGGAATTGATCAACTATTTCCCCTATGACTACGCAGGACCAGCGGCAGGCCAAGGGCCGTTCCGCCCCACAGTATCCGTCATGCCAACACCTTGGAACGCCGACACACAATTGGTTCACATCGCGATCCAAGGCGAGAAACCAGCGATCGACGACCGCCCGCCGCTGAACCTCGTGTTCCTAATCGACACATCAGGATCGATGGCCCAGCCCGATAAACTGCCCCTGTTAAAACAGTCGTTCCGGCTGATGCTCGACAATCTAAGCCCGCAAGATCAGGTTGCTATCGTCGAATACGCAGGCAGCGCAGGCGAGGTTTTGACGCCGACAGCCGCATCAGATCGAACGACAATCCTACAAGCGATCAACAGCCTTGGCGCAGGTGGGTCAACGAACGGACAAGGCGGGTTGGAACAAGCCTACGCCGTGGCCGAAGGTATGGCCGCAGACGGGGACGTTTCCCGCGTAATCCTTGCAACGGATGGCGATTTCAATGTCGGCTTAAACGATCCAGATGCCCTGAAAGACTTCATCGCAGACAAACGCGACAGCGGCACATACCTGAGCGTACTTGGGTTTGGGCGTGGCAACTTGGACGACGCAACCATGCAAGCCTTGGCGCAAAACGGGAACGGGCAAGCGGCCTATATTGATGATCTGTCAGAGGCGCAAAAGGTGCTTGTCGATCAGCTGTCAGGGGCTCTATTTCCAATTGCTAATGACGTGAAGATACAGGTCGAGTTTAATCCGGCAACCGTCGCCGAATACCGACTGATCGGGTATGAGACACGCAGCCTGCGCCGCGAGGATTTCAACAACGATGCGGTCGACGCAGGCGAGCTTGGGGCCGGACACAGTGTGACTGCCATCTACGAGGTGACACCTGTCGGCAGTGCAGCAATCCTGAGCGATCCGTTGCGATACGGCACGTCGGATACAGTTGAAGGGTCGGTCGAATTAGGCTTCCTCAAACTGCGGTTCAAAGCCCCGGGCAAAAGCCAAAGCCAATTGATCGAAACACCAATTTCAGCTGATTTGACAATCACATCAGAGGCACAATTTGCAGCAGCCATTGCGGGCTTCGGGCAGCTGCTGCGTGGTTCAGATTATCTGGGGGATTGGGCCTACGACGATGCAATCACACTTGCAAATGCCCATCGCGGGGATGACGCGTTTGGATACCGCACGCAAGCCGTTCAATTGATGCGATTGGCGCAGTCCCTATCGGAGGAGTGATGGGTTAAAACCCATCCTACGCAATCCATCCAACGCTTTGATTGGTGCGGGCGGCGGGGGTATATTCCCCGCTGACCCACGCGTCATATCCATCCGTATCAAGGGCTGTGAAAAACGCGGCAAAGTCGATATCAGATTGATCCGGCGCCGTCCGGTCCGGCGTCTGCGCGACCTGCACATGCACCGTGATGTCACGCACACGCGCCCACGTTCCCAGCACATCCCCAGTGATCTTCTGTGCGTGATAAGCATCAAACTGCAAGCGAAGATTGGGGGCATCAATAGCGGCAATCACCTCAGCGGCCAAATCAAAGTCCGACAGGAAATATCCGGGCATGTCGTTTTGGTTAATTGGCTCGATGGTCAACGACTGTTCGGGGGCCTCTGCAGCTGCCCAGCGCAGGTTTTCAATAAAAGTAACCTTGGCATCCGGCCCTTCCGCGACCCCTGCCATGATATGCAAATGCTGCGCACCGAGCGCCGCTGCATAACGCAAGGACCGCTTAAAGTCTTGGCGGAACCGCGACCCCGGAACCGCAGCAAACCCGCGCTCACCACCAGTATAATTAGGGGGCGGACAATTGATCAGCGCCAACGGCAAGTCATTGCGGGCCAGCGCGTCCAACATATCAGGCACAGCAACATCGTAGGGAAACAACACCTCTACGGCATCAAACCCCGCAGCACGGGCCGCCGCAAATCGTTCGATGAACGGCAACTCCGTAAACAACATCGACAGGTTGGCGCAAAAACGTGGCATCAGGGCAGCTCTGCCGCTGGAATAATCGCGAAAAACGCGCCCTTCGATCGGACACCAAACCAGCGAACTCCGTCCACGTCCGCCTCTTCGCCCTCATCAACCAAGCGGTAAAATGACTTGCGATCAATCAACGCCTCAAGGTTGGTGCGGACCAAAACATATGGCGACGGCTCGCCGGTTTGCGGATCACGAACAACGCGGATCGGATGCTCAGGGCCTGCGGTGAAAAAGTCACCAACATTTGTTTCAAATACCAACCCGTCATCCAAACGGTTGAAATCTACCGCCACAAACGGAGCATCATCCACCTTGATCCCGACCTTCTCAACTGGAGTCACCAGGAAATAATCGTCACCATCACGGCGCAGAATCGTCGAAAATAGCTTCACCAGCTCGACCCGACCAATCGGCGTGCCAAGGTAAAACCACGTCCCATCCCGCGCGATGCGCATGTCCAAATCCCCGCAAAACGGCGGATTCCACAAATGCATGGGCGGCAATCCGCCTTTTTTGGCGGCGCGCGCGGCTGCAGCAAGGCTTTCGGCGCTTGGGGTCACGTTCTTTTGTTCAGTCATTGTTTTTGCCATTGGGGTCATTGGGGTTATCTGTTGTTATAAGCATATAGGTGAAACAGGAGCATTGTCATGGCAAACCCCGATCAATTGGTCGCAGACATCGAAATTTTGCGCGCAAAGCTTGCCGAGGCAAGGACCAGTATCGCCGCGCGGTTCATCGGGCAGCCCCGTGTTGTGGATCTTACATTGACGGCGCTCATATGTGGCGGCCATGCCGTCTTGGTCGGGCTGCCCGGTTTGGGGAAAACTCGTCTTGTCGATACCCTGTCCACCGTGATGGGCCTGCATGGCAACCGTATTCAATTCACGCCTGACCTGATGCCTGCCGACATTCTTGGCTCCGAAATCCTTGATACCGCAACCGACGGCACCCGCAGCTTTCGCTTTATCGAAGGGCCGGTGTTCTGCCAGCTGCTGATGGCAGACGAGATTAACCGCGCGTCGCCGCGCACCCAATCCGCCCTCCTGCAAGCCATGCAAGAACAACAGGTCACCATCGCAGGCCAACACCGCCCGCTTGGGGCGCCGTTCCATGTGCTCGCCACGCAAAACCCGATTGAACAAGAAGGCACCTATCCGCTACCAGAGGCACAGCTCGACCGGTTCCTCGTGCAAATTGATGTGCCATACCCTGATCGCGACACGGAAAAAGACATCCTGATAGCCACCACAGGTGCGACTGAAGACGAAGCAACTGCGGTCTTCACTTCGCAAGAACTGCTCGACGCGCAAACCCTGCTACGGCGCATGCCTGTGGGTGACAATATCGTTGAAATGATCCTCGATCTGGTCCGGTCCTGCCGCCCCGATGATGACGCATCTGCCGCGATCCGCGACAACGTCAGCTGGGGCCCCGGCCCGCGTGCGGCCCAAGCGCTCATGCTCACCGTGCGTGCGCAAGCCCTGCTGTCTGGTCGCCTTGCACCAAGCGCCGAAGACGTCATGGCCATGGCGGTGCCCGTCCTTGAACACCGGATGGCGCTGTCGTTTTCAGCCCGTGCGCGCGGGGTCAATATCACCGATATTATCAACGACGTCGCAGCCTCCGTCACCCAAACACAGGCCGCCGTCGCGTGACAAACGCGCTAACGCTCAGATCAGCCGCCGAACAGCTCGCAGGCCCGATGCCCGCGCTGTTGGCCGCCGCAGATCAATTGGCATCGACGGTCATGCTGGGCGATCACGGGCGCAGACGCGCAGGCATGGGCGACACGTTTTGGCAGTACCGCCCCGCGCAACAAGGCGATGAAGCACGCGCAATCGACTGGAGACGCTCGGCGCGCGCTGACAGCAACTTTGTCGCCGACAAAGAATGGCAAATCGCGCAATCCGTCCTACTTTGGGTCGACCAATCAGCCGCGATGCAATTCACATCCGACGACAACCTGCCCACCAAATCGGCGCGCGCACGCACGCTTGCACTGGCCACGGCAATCCTGCTGACACGCGGCGGCGAACGGGTCGGGCTGACAGGCCTACGTCTGCCGCCAAAACGCGGCGCAGGTCAAATCCGGCAAATGGCCGCGCTGCTTTGCGAAGACAACAACAGCGATTTCGGCACCCCCAACACCCAAGGATTATTGCCCCACAGTCGCGCCCTTTTCATCAGCGATTTTCTAGGCGACATAGCCCCCACAAAAACGGCCCTCTTTGAGGCCGCAGACCACGGCATCAAAGGCTGCATCCTGCAAATCCTCGACCCGCAAGAAGAAGCGTTTCCGTTCAGTGGCCGCACCAACTTCCAGTCAATGGGTGGCGGCATAACCCATGAAACCCTATCCGCAGACGGCCTTAAACAACGTTACCTCGACAAACTCGCCGAACGCAAAGACGCGCTGCAAACCCTTGCGCGCCAAACCGGTTGGCAGTTCCACACACACCACACAAACGCCTCCGCCACATCCGCCCTGCTCTGGCTTTACCAATCACTGGAGGCGCGATAAATGTGGACGCTCGGCCCCCTCGGCTTCACCGCGCCCTTGCTTTTGCTTGGCCTGATCGTTCTGCCAATCTTGTGGATATTACTACGCGCAGTACCCCCCGCCCCCGTCAAACGACGCTTTCCTGGTGTGGCGCTTTTGCTGGGCCTACAAGACGACGAAAGCCAATCCGACCGCACACCGTGGTGGCTTTTGCTGCTACGGCTCCTCGCAGTCGCAGCCCTGATCATCGGCTTCGCAGGTCCAGTGCTCAACCCAACCGACAACCGCGCAGGCACTGGCAATTTGCTGATCGCACTTGATGGATCATGGGCAGGCGCACCCAGCTGGACGGCGCGCATCAAACGGGTCGACGCACTCCTATCAGAGGCGGCGCGCAATGACCGGCCCGTCAGCGTTGTAAACCTGTCCAACCTGCCCACAGGCGATCTGACATTCAGTGCGGCAAGCACTTGGCAAAACCGCCTTGCAAACCTGCAACCACAACCATGGCAACCACGCGCCGTGGCTGATTGGGTATCCGCACAAACCGCAACTTTCGAAACCCAGTGGATGTCAGATGGCATCGACTGGGAAGGACGAACAGCAGCGCTTTCGGCATTCGAGGCAAAAGGCACCGTCACAATTTTCCAATCGCCGCGCGCAACCTTTGGGCTTCAACCTGCCATCTTTGAGGATGGGGCAATCACCTTATCTGCAATCCGCACGCCCATTGGGGCGGCGACGTCCGTGCCCGTCACGGCTATCGGGCTCGACCCTGCAGGCACAGAACGGCAGCTTCAAACAGTGACGCTGGAATTTGAAGCTGGCGAAGCCACAGGAACAACCGCGCTGATCCTACCGCCAGAACTGCGCAACCGGATCACACGTTTTGAGATCACAGGCCAGCGGTCCGCAGGGGCTGTCACGCTGACAGATGACGCGCTCAAACGACGCGAAGTCGCGCTTATTGCAGGACGCGGCAGCCGCGAAGAATTGAACCTTTTGTCACCGCTGCATTACCTGCGCGAAGCCTTGGTGCCAACAGCTGACCTCATCGACGGGACCTTGACCGACATCTTGCTGGCGAACCCCGATGTGATCGTGCTGGCTGACGTGGCGACCTTGGCTGGCACAGAAACCGACGACACAATTGCATGGGTCGAAAACGGCGGGCTGCTTTTACGCTTTGCGGGGCCCAGACTGGCGGAGTCTGATCTTGGACGCGACGCCGAAGACCCGCTGCTACCTGTGCGCTTGCGGTCAGGCGGACGCAGCGTCGGTGGCGCCATGAGCTGGGGTGAACCAAAAGCGCTCGCACCCTTCAACGACACCTCCCCGTTCTTTGGACTGGCGATCCCAGACGACGTGACGGTCAGTGCACAGGTCATGGCGCAACCCGATCCAACGCTGGCCACCCGCGTCATTGCGCAATTGGCCGACGGCACACCGCTGGTCACGCGCAAACCTGTCGGCGAAGGTCAAGTCGTGCTGGTTCACGTGACTGCCAATGCCGAATGGTCAACATTGCCGCTGTCAGGATTGTTCGTGCAAATGCTCGAACGGCTGGCCATTTCAACGCGGCCCGCAGCTGGCGATGCGCAAGCCTTGGCTGGTAGTACTTGGCAACCCAGCCAAGTGCTTGACGGGTTCGGGCGGCTGCAAGACGGCGGGATGCTTGCAGGTGTCGACGGTGAGATCCTCAGCACAAAATCTGCTGGGCGCGACCTACCTCCGGGGCTTTATAACGGTGCCGAACAACAGATTGCCGTGAACGCTGTCGGGCCTGACACAACGCTCAACGTCGCCGCATGGCCCGCACGTATCAACGTGCAAGGCATGGCCGGCATGCGCGAAACCGCATTCAAAGGATGGCTGCTGGCGGGCGCACTTGGGCTGCTGATCATCGATATAATGGCATCACTGCTGATCGGCGGGCGGCTGCGCGGGCCCCATGCCGACGTGGCTATGGCACTCATTCTCATGTTGGCATTCACGCCCGAAGCGCACGCGCTGACAGACGAAGAAGCCATTGCAGCCACCACCGCCGTCGTTCTGGGGCACATCCTCACAGGCGACGCGGACGTCGACGCACAGGCGGGCGCAGGGCTGCTGGGGCTGTCGCAAACCTTGTTCCAGCGCACCTCAATTGAGCCAAACGCACCACATGCCATCGATCTGGAACGCGATGAACTGGCGTTTTACCCGTTCTTGTATTGGCCCGTGACAGCGACCCAATCGCTGCCCAGTCGCGAAGCTTACGGCAAGCTTAACCGCTACCTGCGGTCCGGTGGGATGATCCTGTTTGACACGCGCGACGCGGACACTGCACGGTTCGGGTCAGGCAGCCCAGAGGGGCGCAAACTGCAATCCATTGCGCGCGGTCTTGATATTCCGGCGCTTGAACCAATCCCGCAAGATCACGTGCTGACGCGCACATTCTATCTGCTCCAAGACTTCCCGGGGCGTTACGCCAGTCGGGACATCTGGGTCGAAGCATCCCCCGCTGGGGCCGAGTTGGCCGAGGGCATGCCATTTCGCAATCTGAACGACGGGGTGACACCCGTGTTTATCGGCGGCAACGACTGGGCGCGGGCATGGGCGGTGGACCAATACGGCAACCGAATGTTCCCTGTTGGGCGCGGCACGGCGGGCGAACGGCAGCGTGAATTTGCGCTGCGGTTCGGGGTCAACCTGATCATGCATGTGCTGACTGGAAACTATAAATCCGACCAAGTGCACGTCCCCGCACTTCTTGACCGTTTGGGGCAATAGACAATGACAAACACACTGATCCTTGATCCATTGGTGCCGTTGATTGCGGTTTATGCGCTGGCCGTATTGGCCTTGCTTGGCGTGGGCTTTGCCGCTTGGCGCAGATTGAATGGCTGGTGGTTGCGCGGACTTGCAGCACTTGCCGTGTTGGGTGCGCTGACTAACCCATCGATCTTGCGCGAAGACCGAGCGCCACTATCCGACATCGTCATCGCATTAGTCGACGAAACCGCCAGTCAAAAGCTAAGCAACCGGACCGAACAAACAGCTGACGCACTAGCACGGCTAAGCACACAAGTCGGCAAATTGGAAAACACCGAATTGCGCGTTGTCACTGTGCCCGATGGGGACGGCGACGCTGGCACGCAACTTATGACAACACTGTCGGCGGCATTGGCCGAAGAACCGCAAGCGCGTGTCGCAGGGATCGTGACACTGACCGACGGGCGGCTGCACGATATAGAACGGGCGCCAAACCTACCGGCCCCGATCCACACGCTGCTATCGGGTCACGACACTGATTGGGACCGACGACTGACTATATCAAACGCACCCGCCTTTGCGATCATGGGCGAGACTGTGACGCTAACTTTGCGGATCGACGACCAAGGTGCGGCACCTGTGACGGACGCGCTGGCGTCGCTGTCAATCGCGATTGATGGCGATGCACCTGTCAGCTTTCAAGTGCCTGTAGGTCAAGATATTGAGCTCCCTCTGGACCTGCCGCATGGCGGTATGAACGTCGTGCAGTTTGCGACGCCGCTTGCCGGCGGCGAGCTGACAGACCGGAACAATGCAGCCGTCGTTCAGATCAACGGCGTGCGCGACAGGTTGCGGGTCTTGCTGGTGTCTGGTGAACCGCATCCGGGTGAACGGACTTGGCGGAACTTGCTGAAATCTGACGCAGGCGTCGACCTCGTGCATTTCACCATCCTGCGACCACCAGAAAAACAAGACGGCGTGCCAGTGGACGAATTGTCCCTGATCGCATTTCCAACGCGCGAGCTGTTCTTGGAAAAGATCAACGACTTCGATCTGATCATCTTTGATCGGTACCGCAGACGGGGCATTTTGCCCGCAGCATATTTCGACAGCATCACTGACTACGTGATCAATGGCGGGGCTGTGCTAATTTCATCAGGGCCCGAATACGGCGGCGCGGAAAGCATTTACCGGTCCCCCTTAGGCCAAATCCTACCCGGTGCACCGACGGCGCGGGTATTTGAAAAAGGGTTCACACCGCAAATCACTGACCTTGGGGCGCGGCATCCCGTGACCGAAGGATTAGAAAAATTCTCACCCAATCCAGATGGCGAAGGGCCCGGTTGGGGGCGCTGGTTCCGGCTGGTCGATGTGATCGTTCCTGACACGGCGAACACGGTGATGTCCGGCTTGGATAACCGACCGCTGCTGACCCTTGACCGGATCGGCGACGGACGCGTGGCGCTGATTGCATCTGATCAATTATGGCTCTGGGATCGAGGTTTTGAAGGCGGCGGGCCGCAATTGGAACTATTGCGCCGCTTAGCGCATTGGATGATGAAAGAGCCCGATCTGGAGGAAGAAGCATTGTTTGCGCAAGCAAATGGTCAAACAATGCAGATCATCCGGCGCACATTGACCGATACGACGGGGGACGTCACGGTGACGCACCCCGATGGCTCGCAAACCGTCTTGGACCTTAAAGAGATGTCGCCTGGCAGGTTTGAGACAATGTGGACGGCACCCGATGTGGGCCTTTACCGCCTAAGCGAGGCAGACAAAGAAACGGTCATCGCTTTGGGTCCGTCAGCGCCGCGCGAGTTTGAACAAACAATCGCGTCAGGGGATACGTTGCAGCCAATCGTGGACAGTACACGCGGCGGGATCTTGGCGATGGCGGATGGTGATTTTGCGGTACGTAGCGTACGTGCGGGCCGCCCTGCAGCTGGGCGCGGCTGGATCGGGATCACACCGCGCGGTGCGTATCAAACCGCAGATATTAGCAGCAATCCGATCTTGCCCGCATGGGCGTTTTTGCTGTTGGCTGCGTTGCTAAGCATCGCGGCATGGCTGCGCGAAGGACGCAAGATGGGTTAAAACCCATCCTACCGCGTTACGAGATCAAACGTGCCTGTGGACCACCCGTCAACGATACAGCGCGGCCGGATGTAAACCACTGCGGGCAATGGGCCGTCTATTTTCAATGACCGTGTAAACGGCTGTTCATTGACATGCGGATGCCCCAACACGCGCAGGCCTAATACAGTGCCACTAGCATCTTCAACACGCCAGCCATCTGCGTAGTGATCCCAGCCAGTATCAGGATGCGATAACGTCACATCAAACCGACCGTCCGAAAACGTTGCGCCTTCAATCAAAGGTACGTCAGCAGATGCGACACCAGCCCAAAGCGCCAATATGATGGCATACTTCATGGGTCTTCTTTCAGCAGAATATCGCGCGGAACCGATGCAAATTCGCGAGACCAGATCACCCAAATAACCACAGTCACCGAAATCATCAGCGGCACCGGCCCCAAAAGCCATGCCAACGCACCCAGCGCAAAATACATCGCGCGCAGACCCCGGTTAAAGTTCATGGCAGCGCGAATATTCAGCTCGGCGGCTTGGGCGGCGCGAGGATGCGCAATCGGGTCAGCAGGATCATTGGGCACAGCAGCCATCAGCACCGCACAATAACCAAACACACGGTTCGCCCAAACAAATTTCAGAAACGCATTGGTCAAAAGCACGGCGACAACCGCAAGCTTGATCTGGATGATCAACACTGGTGTCATCGTGGCCGAGACCTCTTGGGCGACACCAACCAATGGGTCCGTATTCTTGGCCAAGGCCAGCACACCACCAATGGCGAAAATGCATGTAGACGCGAAAAATGAGGTGCCCTGACGCAGGCTTCCCAAAATCTGACTGTCAAAAATACGCGGATCACGGTCAACAAAAACACGCATCCAGTCGCGACGACGTTCGGACATTAAGACCGTAACAGACGGGCGCGATTTGGGCGGATGCTCAATGACACGGCTCAGCAACAGCCACATCCCAATCATGTAGATGATCGCAATCCAATCAAGGGTCTGCAAAAGGGCGGCGTGTTCCAACATTGTCATAAGGATCACTACCGTGGATCGGAAAAACTTGCCATCCGCATAAATTGGTTATATTTATTTACCAATCGGAGAACTGCCATGCAAATGCCTATCCCTGACGCCAGTGTAATTGAGCGCAAAGATCAGATCGTCGCGCGGCTGCTTGCAGTGCTGCCAAAGGATGCGGTCATTTCGGACGTGGTCGAAACGCGGGCCTATGAATGTGACGGGCTGACCGCATATCGATGCCCGCCGCTGTGTGCGGTTTTACCCAGCAACACAGATGAAGTCGCCGCCGTCTTGAAAATCTGCCATGAACTGGGCGTGCCCGTCGTGCCGCGTGGATCGGGAACCTCGCTTGCGGGTGGCGCACTGCCGACCGCAGATAGCGTCATTCTTGGCGTGGCCAAAATGAATGGCGTGATCGAGACGAATTACGATGATCGCTACATTCGGGTGCAGACAGGGCGCACAAATCTATCCGTGACAGGGGCCGTTGAGGCAAACAGTTTCTTCTACGCACCCGATCCGTCCAGCCAGCTTGCTTGCGCCATCGCAGGCAACATCGCGATGAATTCCGGCGGGGCGCATTGCCTCAAATACGGCGTGACCACAAACAACCTGATGGGCGTGACCATGGTGATGATGGACGGGACCGTCGTGGAAATAGGCGGCGCATATATGGACGCGGGCGGGCTTGATCTGCTTGGCGTGATCTGCGGATCAGAAGGCCAGCTTGGGGTCGTCACCGAAGCCACCCTGCGCATCCTCCCCAAACCCGAAGGGGCGCGCCCCGTGCTGATGGGCTATGACAGTTCCGAAGTCGCCGGACAGGTCGTCACCGACATTATCAAGGCAGGCGTGCTGCCCGTCGCCATCGAATTCATGGACCGCCCTTGCATCGAGGCCACCGAGAATTTCGCGCACGCCGGATACCCAATGTGTGAAGCCTTACTGATCGTTGAAGTCGAAGGGTCAGACGCCGAAATCGACGCACAACTGGCGCTCATCATGGAAATCGCGGCGAAACATAACCCCGTGGAATTGCGCGAAGCCAAGGACGCCGACGAGGCTGGCCGCATTTGGCTTGGCCGCAAATCTGCATTCGGGGCCATGGGCCAAATCAACGATTACATGTGTCTGGACGGAACAATCCCCGTATCAGAACTGCCCTACGTGCTGCGCCGGATCGGCGAGATGTCCAAAGAATTCGGCCTTGATGTCGGCAACGTATTCCACGCAGGCGACGGCAACATGCACCCTCTGATCCTGTTTGATGCCAACAAAGAAGGCGACCTCGAACTGTGCGAAGAATTCGGCGCTGAAATCCTGAAGCTCTGCGTCGAAGTCGGCGGCTGCCTCACTGGTGAACACGGCGTGGGCATCGAAAAACGCGACCTGATGCATGTGCAATTCAGCGCGGCAGACCTAGAGGCACAGATGGCCGTCAAAGACGTGTTTGATCCCAAATGGTTGCTGAACGCGGCCAAGGTGTTCCCATTGGATGCGTCCGAACCCCGCCGCGTCGCATAGCTAATTTCTGGCCGAAAGAAAACAAAATGACCCCCACATCTGAACCTGAACTCAGCGACATGATCAAAGCCGCAACTGGCCCGCTGCGCATTGTTGGCGGCGGCACCCGGCCCATTGGTCATGTTGTGGGCGAGGCCCTATCGACCGCCGCATTATCCGGGATCACGCTGCACGAACCGGGCGCCCTGACACTGGTCGCGCGCGCAGGCACGCCCGTCGCCGAAATCGAGGCGACGCTCGCGACCCAAAATCAACGCCTTGCGTTTGAACCCATGGACCACCGCGCATTGATGGGGACCACCGGACAGCCAACAATCGGTGGCGTTGTGGCCGCAAACATTTCTGGCCCACGCCGGATATCGGTCGGTGCCTGCCGCGATTTCATGCTCGGCGTGCGCTTCGTCGACGGATCAGGCAACATCGTCAAAAACGGGGGCCGCGTGATGAAAAACGTTACGGGCTATGACTTGGTTAAGTTGATGGCAGGGGCCTACGGCACGCTTGGCGTCCTGACCGAAGTATCTTTCAAAGTGCTACCAGCAGTCGAAGCCCAAACAACACTGACCCTGTCAAACCTCGACGACACGACAGCAATTCGGGCGATGTCAGCAGCCCTCGGATCGCCTTTTGAGGTCACAGGCGTGGCACATGATCCGACGCAAGCCCTCACCCATTTCAGGCTTGAAGGATTCGCCGCATCCGTGGCCTACCGCGCCGACGCATTGTCAAAATTGCTCGCACCATTTGGAACCATGCAAGAAACGAAAGGCGACTGGGCCGCGATCCGTGACGTCACCGCATTTGCGGGCAAATCAGGCGACGTGTGGCGCATATCCGTCAAGCCATCAGACGCGGCGGCACTGGTCGCAAAGATCGGCGCAGACACGGTTCAATACGATTGGGGCGGCGGGCTTATCTGGGCACTTTGCCCCGCAGGAACAGATGTGCGGACAGCGATGAACAGCACCGCAGGACACGCGACATTGATCCGTGGAACAGGCCAAACATTCCACCCCGAACCAGCACCATTGGCAGCCATTTCCACAGGGCTTCGGACCAAATTTGACCCACGCGGCATACTCAACACAGGGATCATGGGCTGATGCAAACGACATTCACACCTGAACAGCTCACCGATCCAGGGACCAAGCGGGCCAACGACATTTTGCGGGCCTGCGTGCACTGCGGGTTTTGTACGGCCACCTGCCCGACCTACCAGATTTTGGGCGACGAACTTGATAGCCCACGGGGGCGAATTTACCTGATCAAAGACATGCTGGAAAACGAACGGGTCCCCGATGAAAAAACGGTCAAACATATCGACCGGTGCCTGTCGTGCCTTGCGTGTATGACGACCTGCCCGTCTGGGGTGCACTACATGCATCTGGTCGATCACGCGCGCGCATACATCGAACAAAACTACAAAAGACCGCTGTCAGACAGGGTGCTACGCTGGGTTCTGGCACGCATCCTACCCTATCCGACACGGTTCCGGCTTGCCTTGCTGGGTGCCAAAATGGGGCGGCCATTTGCACGGTTCATCCCCGACCAACGACTGCGCGCGATGATCGAAATGGCGCCAAAGGTGATCCCACCCGTGTCACGCAACGACGATCCGCAAACGTTCCATGTGGCCGATAAAAAGATGCGTGTGGCCCTGATGACCGGCTGTGCGCAGCGGGCGCTCAACACCGATATCAACGACGCCACAATCCGGCTTTTGACGCGGCTCGGGGCCGAAGTTGTGATCCCCAAAGGGCAAGGCTGCTGCGGCGCACTGACCCACCACATGGGCAAAGAATCCGAAAGCCACGCGACGGCAGCCAAAAACATCCGTGCTTGGGCCATTGAGATGGACGCAGGGCTCGACGCGATCGTGATCAATACCTCCGGCTGCGGGACAACTGTGAAAGACTACGGGCATATGTTCCGCAATTCCGACCTAGCCGCAGACGCAGCACGGGTATCGGCCATCGCGCTGGACGTGTCCGAAGTCCTCATGAAACTCGACCTGCCCGAAGGCGGCGCAAAAGACACCAAAGTTGCCTATCACGCGGCCTGCTCGTTGCAACACGGCCAACAGATTAAAATGCACCCCAAAACGCTGCTGAAAAAAGCAGGCTTCACGGTACTAGAACCAGCAGACAGCCACCTTTGCTGTGGGTCCGCAGGCACCTATAATCTGATGCAGCCCGAAATCTCGGGGCAACTGCGGAACCGCAAAGTGCAAACCCTTGAAGCCCTGCAGCCCGATATCATCGCGGCGGGTAACATCGGCTGCATGATGCAAATCGGGTCAGCGACAGACACGCCCATCGTTCACACCGTCGAATTGCTTGATTGGGCGACAGGGGGCCCGCGACCCGCTGGACTGGACCGAAACGGCGCGCAAACTCCACAGGTGCCAATCTTGCGCTAATGCCATACTATTGCCGCAAGCGCGGACAATAACCGCGCAAACGACCACGGGGATACGGATGCGGTTTCTAGCAGTCATCATTGCACTATTGGCTACACCGCCAGCACTGGCCCAAGACAGCCGGCTGGTGACGCTGGAAACACGCGACGCCAGCAAAGGCTGGGAAGGGGTCGGCAGGCTCGACATATCGGGCAAAGGGTTCTGCACCGCAGCCTTGATAGAACCGCGCATTATCCTGACGGCGGCGCACTGCCTGTTCGACATCGACAACACACCCATTTTGGCCAACCGCTTTACATTCGAGGCAGGGCTGCGAGATGGAAGAGCCGCGGCATCGCGCAATATTACACGCATTCTGGCGCATCCTGATTACGTGCCCGGCGGACCAAGCACAGGCACCTCCGAGGTGGTGAACGACATCGCGATCTTGGAACTGGACCAACCCATTCGCGACGGACGGATCAAACCATATCCGATCGCAAACCACCCCCAAACCGGCGATGAAATCGGCATTGTATCCTATGGAAAAGATCGGGCCAACGCGCCTAGTCTGCAAGAATCTTGCAGCGTCATGTCGCGCCAGGACGGGGTCCTATTAATGAGCTGCGACGTGGCCTTTGGGTCATCTGGCGCACCTGTGTTCCGGTTGCGCGACGGACAGTTCGAAATCGTGTCAGTCGTCTCTGCAATGGCCGAAGTAGACGGCAAAATCATCTCTATCGGCACATCGCTACAGCAACCGCTTGCCACGCTCTTGACCAGTTTTGCAAGCCAAGGCACGGGCGGCGCGCGCAATATCATCGTCAACGGTCAACGCGGCGAAGGCGGCGCCAAATTCGTGCGGCCCTAGGCTTGCTTGATTAGAAATCACATGAAAATCCGCAGCCCCATCGCCCCTTGAAACCGTAATTCATCATCCCCAAGTATTTGATATGGATGCCTCAACAGGGTCCATAATCAAAACGGCCTGTCCAATACCGGAAGGCCAAACACTTGTTATCGCTTGATAAAGGATGACCCATGCGTACTCTTGATTTGACACCACTTTACCGTGCAACCGTTGGCTTCGACCAGATCGCCGATCTGATGGATCGGACGCTTGCGAGCGACGCAAACAACACCAGCTATCCGCCTTACAACATTGAAAAGACCGATGATGACGCATGGCGCATCTCTATTGCGGTCGCTGGTTTTGGCGAAAATGATCTGGCCATTGAGGTCAAAGATCGCGGACTTCACGTCACCGCGCGCAAGGCCGATGACGATGCGGCCAAAACCTACCTGCACCGCGGCATCGCAACCCGTGCATTTGAACGGCGGTTCCAACTAGCCGAACACGTGCGCGTCACAGGGGCAGCCCATGAAAACGGTATGTTGCACATTGATTTGGTCCGCGAAGTGCCCGAGGCGCTGAAACCCCGCCAGATCAAAATTGCATCAGCGGCGCAAACCGATGCCAATCTGATCTCAGAAAAATCCGTCAACTAACACGACAAAGGGCAGGCAACACCGCCTGCCCTTTTCAGTTTTGCGTAGGATGGGTTTTAACCCATCATGCTTAATGCGCCTCGGCCCAGCTCGCGCCCTGCCCCGCATCCACAACCAATTTCACGTCCAGCTTCACCGCCGGATCAGACGCATTTTCCATGACGCCGCGGGCGGCAACAATCAGATCATCCGCAGCATCTGCATTCACTTCAAAGATCAATTCATCGTGGACCTGCAACAGCATCTTGGCCGGAATATTCGCGATAGCATCGGGCATACGGATCATCGCACGGCGAATAACATCCGCCGCCGTGCCCTGAATAGGGGCGTTAATCGCGGCCCGCTTGGCAAAGCCAGCCTGCGGTCCCTTGGCATTAATCTCGGGCGTATTGATCCGACGTCCAAACAACGTCTCGACATAATCGTGGTCCTTAGCGAACTGCACCGTTTGATCCATATATGTGCGAATGCCCGGAAAGCGTTCGAAATAACGATCAATGAATCCCTGCGCTTCTTTGCGCGGTATCCGCAAATTCCGCGCCAGCCCAAACCCTGAAATCCCGTAAATCACACCAAAGTTAATCGCTTTGGCCTGACTACGAATATCAGGTGTCATGTCTTCCAGCGGCACATCAAACATTTCCGATGCGGTCTGCGCGTGAATATCCACGCCGTCCTTAAACGCCTGCTTTAGCGCATCAATCTTTGCAACATGCGCCAAAATTCGCAGCTCAATCTGGCTGTAATCCAAGCTGACCAGCACCTTGCCTTCATCGGCAATAAACGCCTCGCGAATACGGCGGCCTTCTTCGGACCGGACCGGAATATTCTGCAAATTCGGGTCCGTCGACGCAAGCCGCCCCGTGTTGGCCCCAGCAATCGAATACGACGTATGCACGCGGCCGGTCTCGGCGTTGATATGTTCTTGCAGCGCATCGGTGTACGTCGATTTCAGCTTGGCCAACTGACGCCAATCCAAAATCAGACGCGGCAAATCATGGATCGTCGCAAGGTCTTCGAGCACGTCAGCGCCCGTCGAATATGCGCCCGTTTTGCCCGTTGATGGCTTCTTGCCATCCGGCATCTCAAGACCCATTTCGTCGAACAATATCTCGCCCAACTGCTTGGGGGATGCGACGTTAAACGGCCGACCGACTATCTCGTGAATGCCCGCCTCAAGCCCCGCCATTTTCTGCGCAAACGAATTCGACATCCGGCTCAGCGCATCGCGGTCCACCTTAACCCCGTGCATTTCCATCTGGGCGAGCACAGGCACCAGCGGACGCTCCAACGTCTCGTAAACAGTGGTGACTTTCTTGGTATGCAACAACGGCTTGAACATCTGCCAAAGGCGCAGCGTGATATCAGCATCCTCGGCTGCATATTTCACCGCATCATCAATCGGCACACGGTCAAACGTGATCGCAGATTTGCCCGCGCCCAACAGCGGCTTAATCGGAATAGGCGTATGACCAAGATACCGCTGCGACAGCAAATCCATGCCATGATTATGTAAACCACCATGCATCGCATAAGACATCAACATCGTGTCATCGATCGGATCAACAGCGACACCAACACGCGCAAAAATCTTGGAATCGTATTTCATATTCTGCCCGATTTTCAGGATGCCTTCGTCCTGCAACATCGGCTTTAACATTGCGATGCAGACGTCAAAATCCATCTGACCTTCAGCACGGGCATCGGACCCAAACAGATCATCTTGGGCGGCGGCCTTATGGGTCAACGGAATGTAACACGCCTGACCAGCCTCAACACATAACGACACCCCAACCAACTCGGCGCGCATTTCATTCAACGCAGTCGTTTCCGTATCAACGGCAACATACCCACGGGCATAAATCCGGTCGATCCAAACCTGCAACGCGGCGACGTCACTGACCTTTTCATAAGCACCAGAATCGAACGGAGCCGCCTCAACAGCCCCCGCAGGTGCGGCATCTTCAATCTCGGGTGCAGCTGCACCAAACCTGTCCGCCACGCGCTTTATAATCGTGCGAAATTCCATCTTGACCAAGAACGCCAACAAGTCCTCTGGAACAGCATCTTTGACCTCAAGACTGTCCAAATCAAACGGCAAATCCATCGCGCAATCAAGACTAACCAACCGCTTTGACAGCTCAATCTGGGCACGGTTATTAATCAGGCTTTCGCGGCGCTTTGGTTGCTTAATTTCGCCTGCACGGTCCAACAATGTCTCAAGATCACCGTACTCGTTGATCAACAATGCAGCCGTCTTAATCCCAATTCCAGGCGCTCCGGGCACGTTATCAACGCTATCGCCAGCCAGTGCCTGCACATCCACAACACGCTCAGGCCCAACACCAAATTTTTCATGCACACCGTCAGTATCGATGATCTTATTCTTCATCGGATCAAGCATCTCAACGCCGCCACCAACAAGCTGCATCAAATCCTTATCGGACGACAAAATCGTGACACGACCACCAGCATCGCGGCCCTGATGGGCAAGGGTGGCGATGATGTCATCGGCCTCAAACCCTTCGATTTCTTCGCAAGCAATGTTAAACGCGCGGGTCGCCTCGCGGGTCAGGGGCATCTGCGGGCGCAAATCCTCAGGCATCGCATCGCGGTTCGCTTTATACAGGTCATACATGTCATTGCGAAACGTATGGCTGCCCTTGTCGAAAATCACGGCAACGTGGGTCGGGGCATCGGCGCCAGTATTGCCCTGCAAATACCGCTGCAACATGTTCACAAACCCGCTGACAGCGCCCACAGGCAATCCATCCGACTTGCGGGTAAGCGGAGGCAACGCATGATAAGCACGGAAAATATACGCCGAGCCATCAATCAGATGCAGATGGCACCCTTTGCCGAATTTCTGTGTCATGTAAGGCCCCCAAAATCAGATTGGGGGTAAAGTGCCACCAATCGGGGGCAACCGCCAGATCAGACTTTGCCTTCAAAGTCCTTGTGGACCAGCTTTGCATCGCAATACGGGCATTCAACCCAGCCATGTTCACCAGGGATTTGCAACCAAACGCGTGGGTGACCAGACGCGCCGCCACCATCACAGACCACGCGGTACTCGTTTACAATATGGATTTCTGGGTCGGGTGTGGTCATATCCGGTCCTGTCTGGTTGCCGCGAGCCATTGCCCGCCTTACATACCCATAACACAAGCCACACAGGCTAGGAAAGACGCACATGACACCCAATGCTATCGAAATTTCTGGCCTGAAAAAGACCTACGCAGCCACTGGTAAATCCGACGCCAAAACGGCCCTGCACGGGATCGATCTGAACATTCCACGCGGCACAATCTTTGGGCTGCTGGGACCAAACGGGGCGGGAAAATCGACGCTGATTAATATCCTCGCGGGGCTCGTCACCAAATCCGCTGGGTCCGTGAAAATCTGGGGCTTTGACCAAGACACCAACCCACGGCAATCGCGGGCTTCCATTGGGATCATGCCACAAGAACCGCATCTCGATCCGTTTTTCACGCCCGCAGGGTCTTTGGACGTGCAAGCCGGACTGTACGGCGTGCCAAAATCCCAGCGCAAAACCGCAGAAATCCTCGAACTGATCGGCCTAACGGATAAGGCAAACGCCCACTCGCGGTCGCTTTCTGGCGGTATGCGGCGGCGGCTTCTGCTCGGCAAAGCACTGGTGCATTCGCCGCAAATTCTTGTGCTTGATGAACCCACCGCAGGCGTCGACATCGCGCTGCGCAACATGCTGTGGGACAATGTACGCGAAATGAATGCGGCTGGTGTGACGATCATCCTGACCACGCATTACCTAGAAGAAGCCGAGGCAATCTGCGGCGAAATCGGCATCATCAACCACGGCAAATTGATCGTGCGGGACAGCACCGAAAACCTGCTCGGGCGGCTTGACCATAAAACGCTCGTGATCACACCTGCGCGCGACAGCACCTTGCCCGCGCTACCGGCCACGATCACTGGGGCCAAACGAGACAACGGGCAACTGACCTTCACCTATCAGTCCAGCATCACCAGCGCGGACGCGGTGCTCGACCTGATCCGAAATGCGAAGATCGAAATCAAAGACATCACAACCGAACAATCCGACCTCGAAGACGTCTTCTTGGCCCTCACCAAAAATTAGCCGCGCGCCTATTTCGGCAACATACGCCCCAACTGCTGACCGCCAATAATATGCATGTGAAAATGCGGCACGTCCTGCACGCCGTGGGCACGTGTGTTGGCAATGGCGCGGAACCCTGCATCGACGCCTGTAACGGCACAAACTTCGGCCACAGCGGCAAAGAAACCAATTTGCTCTTCGGGGCTGGCATCACGCGCGAAATGATCCAAACTGACATATGGCCCCTTGGGGATCACCAGCACATGCACCGCAGCCTGTGGGACAATATCGTTGAACGCCAACGCATGGTCATTCTCAAACACTGTCGCATTCGGGATTTCGCCGCGTAGTATTTTGGCAAAGATATTCAGGTCATCATAATCAAACGTCATCAGGCAGGCCTTTAGTCAACAAATAAGTGAGGTGTTTGGGCGATCTGGCGGGCGGTTTCATCGTCGACAGACAGAAAACGGGCAATCGGGTGTGCATTGTCCTGAGGGCTAGCCTGCTCGACGATACGGCCATAATTCTCGAAACCCGCATCACGAATGCGGTCGCTTTCAAACAGCACGTCATAACGGATCGTGGGCAATAACTGGGCCAACGTCTCATCCGAAGTCTGATCGCCAGCAAGCCCGACACGGCGGGCGTGACCGGCCAGATACTCATCCGTCAAACCACACTCGATTTCCAATAATTTTGTCGTCGATCGGTCCGAAAAGAAATCCTGCATCAAATCAAGGCTGGCAGTATCAAGACAAATAATCAGACGGTCAGTGTCGTAATAATCGAACAACACCCGCATCAAAGCACGGCGGTGCCTCGTGCGCTTTTCCAGATTGGACTGGATACCACCAAGGTCCGGCAAAGACGCGTCTTGTTCGTCAAACAAATACTCAATCGTCGGAATATCAGTGTGATGGCGGATAGCCCCGACAAGGCGCTTGGCAACATGCCATTTTTTGCACGCCACAATCAAAAGCTCGCGTTCACGACCCAGCGATGTTTCGGATTCCCAGAATCGGGATGCAAACCTGCGGCCAATGCGGCCACGACCACTCAGGAACTTGAACAACCCGCGGCCTTTGTTGGACACCTTAAAATCGTCGCGGCCCGACGCATAAAGCTTACCCAAACGGGTCTTCAGCTCGGTTGCCTCGGTGCTAATCTTGCGGGCAAATAGGCTGTCTTGGGCCAACAATAAATCGTAATGATCGTTGTAAAACGTCACCGGCATCCCGTAATCGGTAAACATCAAAAACGTCATCGTGCGTGTTTGAATTTCGTTAGCAGGGACCAAATGGCGCACAAGCGCTGTCTCTTATACACATCTGACGCTGCCGACGAATAGAGAGGTGTA
>OJHH01000006.1_pt1 | contig 44282 bp, 42 predicted proteins | sample 1594911 | NCBI WGS metagenome assembly OJHH01 (sample SAMN05416787, study PRJEB24817) | seawater metagenome | isolation source: Sea water | place: Canada:Atlantic | collected 2013-11
CCTCTCTATTCGTCGGCAGCGTCAGATGTGTATAAGAGACAGTCGGAGGCCTCCCCTGGAATTGGGAAAGCTTCGGAGAGTACCTCACCAGTATCGAAAATCTCCGCCCTGCTATCAACGTCGGCGGCCTGGTCGGTCACTGTGCGGTGCGATTCTACGTTATGGGCGAGGGAGCAGTAGATGAGCAACCAAGTGACAAGCAGATTGCAGAGATGGCCGAGCTGGTCGCACAATCATTGGATGCCGGTGCACTTGGGTTTTCGACCTCTCGTTTACTCAGCCACTTAATGCCTGATGGACGCCCAGTACCAGGCACATTTGCTCAACCCCGCGAACTTTTGGCTATTGCCGAGGCAGTCGCAGAGCGCGGTGGCCTGATTCAAGCTGTCCCCAACCTCGAATGTATTCAAGATGAGCTTGATCTCCTGCGTCAACTTGCTGCAGTCACCCACGACCGGGTCCTCTTCAGCTTGACAGTTGATGATCACAGGGATGCCGGCCACGAGATCAATAGTCAAATCAAGAACCTCCGCAACGGCGTACACGATATTACTGCGACAACGTATCTGCGAGGCTCTGGTGTACTCTGCGGACTAGTCAACACACTGCCTTGGCAAACGGGAGCATGGTTGAAGCTTGCTCAGATTTCGTTCGAGGATCGTCTGGCAAGTTTGGAGGATCACACCTTCCGAGCGCGCCTGCTCGAGGACGCCCAATCATCGGAGCCTGTATTTAGCCCAGAGAAGATCTTCTGGCTGGGTGAATCTCAACCTGACTACAACTATCGGCCAGAGAACAACTTGCAATCTATTGCAACCGCAAATGACGAACATCCCGCCACAACATTTTTACGCTTGAGTCGCGAGACTTCAGGTCGCGCGCTTTTTATGGTTCGACTCTTCAACTCTCAACGCGATGCTGTATGGGACGTCATTACTGGCGAACACGCACTGCCCAGTCTCGGCGATGCAGGCGCCCACGCTGGACTCATAATGGATGCAGGGTGGTGCACCTATTTACTCACCGAGCTGGTGCGCGATAGTGGCCGTATGAGCCTGGCCGAGGGGGTACGACGCATGACGTCCGCCCCTGCTCGGTTGATGGGCCTCTCTGAACGCGGCCTATTACGAACGGGGCAACACGCCGATGTAAACGTAATCGATCTGGGGCGCTTATCATTAGGAATGCCGGAATACCGCCATGACTTCCCCGGCGGGGCAGGCCGGTTCACGCAAAGCGCCGCCGGCTATAAAGCCACGCTATGCAACGGCCAAATGGTGGTGCGTGATGACGAACTCACCAACACACGTGCCGGAGTCGTTTTCAGGCGCTAAGGACCTCCAGCGAGAAAGACCGAGCCTGTTGCCGGGTGTGGTAATGGCGCTCAGCGTATACAGGCTCGCCAGGCACTCGGTGAACGGCCGCTGGTGCGGCGAAACGCTACCGCAAAGGCCGCCGCGCTGGAGTAACCCAACAGCGCGGCGATGTCGCCCAGCGGACGATCACTCGAGGCGAGCAGATTCCTCGCGTGCTTCATCACTATGCGGTTGGCGTAGGCTGCGGGGCTTTCGCCCACCGATTGCTTGAAGGCCCGCATGAAGTGGTAGCGGCTCAGGCCGCAAAGCTCCGCCAGCTCATCCACGCTCGGTGCCGGCCCGAGCTCTTCCATGCGCGAAAAAACACGTCGCAGGTGCCGCGGGGCCAACCCGCCGCCTGTCTGCATGGCGTGCCTGTCGGCATCCGCCAGGTAACGCGCCAAATCAATGGCAATGGTCTTCACCAAAGCCCCTGCCAGGGCCCGGCTTTCTGGCGTTGGTGCGGTGAGCTCCTCCGCCAGGCGCAGCATGGCGTCCTCAATACGCGGGGAATGGATGTCGAAACAGGCCTCGAGTTGCGCCTCACTCAGGGCGCCGGAACCAACCGGGGTAATCCACGCGGCGTCGGGCTCAAAACGGCAGCGAACCGTGTGGTAGTGCCCTTTCGAAACCCGCACCTCAAACGGCACGCCTGCCGGGCGAAAATTCAAAGGGCCATAACGGGTAAAGCGCGGCGCGCCGGTTGTGGCGAAGCGGCCTTCTGCCGCCTCCAGCAAACTCGACAAGCCCAGCGACAGCACCGACTGCAACTCCACGCCGCGCACGGTCTCCGCGCTCAATTCCGGGAACGCGCACAGCTCTACATGAACGGCAGGCAAGTCTATCGCCGCCACGACCAGATCCTTGCGGGTCTGGGCCTGGCGTACACTGATTGGATCGAGATTTTCCCGCATGCAGCAAGTCTATCATTTTGTGCGCTTTCTACCGAGATAGTGGCATTAATCGCCGGCGTCAGTCCTGATCCCGTTGCACCTGAAGCAACGCAGGACTCTAATATGTAGCCAATCGACTATTCACAAGGGTTTTTTAATGGACAGTGCGGAGACTGCCGCTCGGCCGGCTACAGATCCCACGGCAGATGAGATCCTCGCGGGGCTCGACCTCAGCGGGCGTACAGCGATCGTCACCGGCGCATCTTCGGGGGTGGGTGTCGCCATTGCCTCGGCTCTGGCGGGAGCCGGCGCCCAGGTCACCCTGGCCGTGCGCAATAAACACGCCGGCCAGCAGGTCGCGGCGGACATTGCGCGAGAGCGCGGCGTTCCCGCACCTGCCGTGGAGTTGATCGACCTGCTCTCCATGGCTTCTGTGCGTGCATTCTGTGCCCGCTGGGGCACGCGCCCCTTGCACTTGCTGATCAACAACGCCGGGCTGATGGCGCCGCCGCTGGCCTATACGGAAGACGGCTTCGAAAGCCAGATGTCGGTGAATTACTTTGCTCCCTTTCTGTTGTCGGAACTGCTGCTACCCAACCTGGCGGCAGCGGCGCCGGCGCGTGTCGTCACGGTGTCGTCCGGCTCGCATCATTTTTCTACGTTGCAACTCGATGACCTCAACTACAAAAAACGCGCCTACGAACCCTTCGAAGCCTACGGTCACGCCAAGCTCTGTGCCAACCTGCTCGCGGTGGAATACAGCCGACGCCATGCGGAGGACGGGGTCACAATGAACGTAGTCACTCCGGGCGGGGTTGAAACCAATTTAGGCCGTCACGTCACGCCGGAAGATGCCATACGCCTGGGCTGGATCAACGACGACGGCAGCCTGCCGCAGGGCCAGATGCGCTCGCCGGAAGAAGGCGCCGCACCGCCACTCTGGGCGGCAATTACAGATGAATTGAACGGACGCGGGGGGCTGTATATTGAAGATTGCGCCATCGCTCCATTCTGGCAGCCACCCACGCCACAAGGCTGGGAAGTCACCGCCGAGTCACTCGACCCACAGCGCGCACAAGACCTGTGGGGGCGCTGTGAACCCTTGATCGCTAACGCAGGGAGATCAACATGAACAACAAGGTCAGCAGACTGAACCCAAAAAACACGGGCCAGGCCACGACGAGTGAATTCGATGAAGAGGTTGCACGCTGGGAGAGCGAAACCCGCGGGCCTTACGTTGCCGCCCACCCCGAACGTCGCGAAGAGTTCCTGACCCAGGCGCTCAAATGGCCGATCAATCCGCTGTATACCCCTGCCGACCTTGAAGCATTGGGTTTTGACTACAAGGAAGACGTTGGCTTCCCGGGCGAATACCCCTACACCCGTGGCACCGGGCCCAACGGGCACCGGTCCGGCTTCTGGACCATGACTCAGGTGACCGGTTTCGGCTCGGGGCAGAGCTGGTCCAAGCGTGCCCGCTATATGCTGGACCAGGGCCTCTCGGGGCTTATCCTGGAATACGACCTGGCCACGACCAACGGCTACGACAGTGATGACCCGATGGTCGAAGGCGAAGTTGGCCGCGCCGGCATGGCACTGGACAGCCTGGAAGACCTGGAAGAAGCCTTTGACCTGCCCTTCGACCAGCTAAAATACCTGATGAGCGTGTGCAATGCGCCGCAGCCCGTCAATCTGGCGATGATTATTGCCGCTCTGGAGAAGAAGGGCGTCGATCCGAAAGACTTCGTGCTGCACATCGTCAATGGCATTTTGATCGAGTACACCTGCGTGGGCCGTTATATCTATCCACCGGAACACGGCCTGCGACTCGCCACGGACTGCATTGAATACATCATCAATAATCACCCGAACTGGGCACCCATCTCCATTATCTCGGCGCAGTTGCAGCCTGCCAAAGCCAACCCGGTACAGGAAATCGCCTTCAGCCTCGCCATCGCCTGCGCTTACATCGACGCCACGCTGGAGCGGGGCTTCGACATCGACACGGTTGCCCCCTACTTCCACTTTGTGGTCAACGTGGACATGGATTTCTTCGAGGGCATTTGCAAACTGCGGGCCTTCCGCAAGTGCTGGGCGCGCCTGATGCGCGACCGCTACGGCGCCACCAAACCCGAGGCCATGAAGATTCGCATGATGACCTCGCCCACCACCACCGCGCTCACGCTGCAACAGCCGCTGAACAACATTGGACGCCTGGCGATCATGGCCACCGCCTGCTCGTTGGGAGGCGCGGGCGAGAACATGACCACACCACTGCACGATGAAGCCCACTCGCTACCCGCTGAAGAGGCCATCCGCGTCGGCGCGGCGCTGCAGCACATTGTGGCGCACGAAACGGGTGTGGCGGAGACCATCGACCCACTGGCGGGCTCCTACTACGTTGAGAGCCTGACCAAGCAAATGGAAAACGCGGCCTTCGAGGAGATGGACAAGATCTTCGATATGGGCGGCGCCCTGAAGGCCATCGAAACCGGATATTTTCAACGCGCACTCGGGCGCGAACAGTATGAGCGCAACCGCGACATTGAAGAGGGCCGACGCCTCTGGGTGGGAGTGAACCATTTGAAACTGGATGAGGAAAAGCGCGAGATCAGTATATTCCGGCTCAACGACGACATGGAATCGGAGCAGGTGGCGAAGGTGCGCGACTTGCGTGCGCGACGGGACCAAGCACTGGTGGACAGCACACTGGAACAGGTTCGCGAAGCCGCACGGAATGGCAGCAACATGATGGAGTCCTGCCTGGCGGCGGTGAAAGCCTACGCCACGCACGGCGAAATCTGCTACGCCATGCGCGATGTGTTTGGCGAATACGGCTCTGACAGCCAGCTGGGGGGCATTTGATGAGCAACGCACACCAACGGCCACTGCGTATACTGCTGGCTAAACTGGGCATGGACACCCACACCGTGGGCATCACCATCATCGCCCACGCCTTGCGCGAAGCCGGCATGGAAGTCATTTTTACCGGCCTCAAGCAAACCCCCGAAATGGTGGCCGCGGCAGCTATTCAGGAAGATGTGGATGTTGTGGGCATTTCCACGCTGTCCGCCGGCCATACCCGCAACCTGCCCAAACTGGCGCGACTTCTGCGCGAGGCCGGCGCCGGCGATAAACTCCTGCTTGCCGGTGGCGTCATTCCGGAAGAGGACCGTCCGCTATTGGAAGAAGCGGGGGTTGATCGCACCTTTACCATGGGGTCCGACACCCGCGATATCGTCGCCTACCTCAATGAGTGGTGGGCACAGCAGTTAGCGGCCGATGCCTGATGGATGTTGCCAAGGCATTATTGAGCGGCACTATTCTCGCCGGTGCGCGCGCCATCCGCTGGCTCGACGACGGTGACCCGCGCGGCGCACGCACCCTCGCAGATATATTTCCACACACGGGCAACGCGCACATCATCGGTATTACCGGCCCACCCGGCGCAGGCAAATCGACCCTGGTCAACGCGCTCATCAGCGAACAGAGGCGTCGCGGGCGCCGCGTGGGGGTCATCGCCATTGACCCGTCCAGCCCCTTTACCGGTGGCGCCATTCTCGGTGACCGCGTGCGCATGGGTAAACACACCCTGGACCCGGACGTGTTCATCCGCTCCATCGGCACCCGCGGACAGGCCGGCGGCCTGGCGCGCTCCACCCACGATGCCTGCCTGATTCTCGACGCCATGGGTTATGACCTCGTCCTGGTAGAAACCGTGGGCGTGGGGCAGGACGAGATTGACGTGGTGGCACTGGCCCACACAACCGTGATCGTTGGAGTACCCGGGCTTGGCGACGAAATACAGGCGGTCAAGGCAGGCCTGATGGAGGCGGGAGACCTCTTCGTGATCAACAAAGCGGATCGCGATGGCTACGAAGACACCTACAGGCAGTTTGAATTGATGTTGCATCTTCGTGCCGAGTCGAAAGCGCTCAGCAGCGAGGACTGGTCACCGCCATTGCTGCGCGCGGTCGCCGTGAAGGATGAGGGCATAGCAGAGATTGTGGATGCCATAGACCAGCACAAAGCCATGCTGCAGAGCACTGGTGAGTTCGGTCTGCGCTCAGCCCAGCGCGAGCGCGAACAGGCCCTCACCCTGACCTGTACCGAAATCATGCGCAGCATAAGACAAAGCGCGGACCCCGCAATACTCAGCGCCGTTGAGAAACGCGAAATGGACCCCTATCGGGCCTCGCAGCTACTGATTCAAAACTGGCAGGACGGAACAGCTATATGATGAAGTCTATTTGTATATTGGCCCACAACGATGCCTTCAGCCGCGACGAGTTTCAAGCCTACTATGAAGACAATCATGCCCCGCTGGGTATCAAGCACTTTCCGTTTGCGCACTATGTGCGTAACCACCTCATCGATGCACCGGATATCGGCTTCGACACAATATCGGAATTCTGGGCCGAAGACATCGTGGCCTTGGGGGCGCTGATGGAGGGCCCGGTGGGGGAGATTCTGCGTGCCGACGAGCGGCGCTTCATGGATCAATCGAAAATTGCGCCCGCCGGCGCGGAGGAACATGTACTTTCAGAGGGTGTCGCCGACGGTGACCGCTATGCCGTTCTCCTCCGCGATGTTGGCGACACTGATGCGCTAATCAGCTGGGCGCGCAAAGTGGCCGACCGCGCCCCGGGCGTGTCACTGGATTTGACGACTTCGTGGCGCGAGCCGGCTTTTCCCGCACAAGCCGTTCTCTGGACACCCGATTCCAGTCTTGCAACAGGGCTGCCCGCAGGTGTACGAGCGCGTGTTCTGAAGGTACGCCGCGTCGCCAGTTCGGCCGCCGAATTAGCGGGCGCTGCGCAGTAGACCGGCGTGGAAATTCCACACCAGAAGTGCGCCGTCATCTGCATGGAGATGCAACGCGGTACCATCGGCGATTGCAGCCCAATCCCGGCACTGTGCGAGGCCGCCCGCAAGAACAGCATCGTTGAACGTGCCGCCGGAGTATTGCGCAGCGCCCGCCAACATGCAGTACCTGTCGTGCACTGCACGGCAGAGTTCCGAGCAGACCGCCGCGGCTCCAGCATTACAGCACCCATACTGGCGCAAATGGCGAAAATCCCCGGGCATATTGAGTGTGGCAGTGCAGCCGCCAGCATCATACCGGATCTAGGCCCTGAGCCCGATGACTTCGTTATCAGCCGTCTACACGGTGTGTCGCCGTTCAGCGGCACAGCTCTCGACATCACGCTGCGTAACCTCGATGTGCAAACCGTGATTCTGGCCGGCGTATCCGTCAACCTTGGTGTACTGGGCCTTGCTATTGAAGCCGTCAATCTAGGCTATGACGTTATCATTCTGGACGACGCTGTAGCCGGCGTACCTCCGCAGTACGTGGCAGACGTAAAGCGCCATACTCTCCGTCACATAGCGACGTTCTATCGCTGCGACGAAGTAATCGAGCGTTGGGAGCATTGCAATACCAACAGCAGCTGACCCCAAACGACAGATCATTCTGTTATCAAGCTACCTTGGCAGCAACAGCAAACTAGCCAGCAAGACCTCAATGAACACAACTGCAGTGACATCTGTGTCTGCGCTTACTGCTGTGGAACCATCTGTCCCGCCAGGTAACCGCCATCCACGACGAATTCCGAGCCACTGCAGTAGCTGCTCGCCTCCGACGCAAGAAAAGCAACCATGTTGGCTACATCAATCGCTTCGCCCATGCGCGGTACCGGCAGGGCCGCAACCATGGCGTTTTTATCTACACCCGCAAACTCGGGAGTATTGATCATTGCTGTATCGATAGACCCGGGATGCACTGAATTGACCCGTATTCCCGCAGGCCCCAACTCCAACGCCGCTCCCTTCGTCATTCCACGAATGGCCCATTTTGAGGCGATATAGGCAGACACCCCCGCCATACCCACCATGCCGGTCATGGAGGAGATATTCACAATAGAACCACCGCCGGCCTTTTTCATGCTGTCGACAACGGCTTGCATACCGAGGAAGCAACCCAGCTGATTGATTCGGATAACCGCCATGTATTCATCTTCGAGCATTGACTCAATTGCACCGGACCTGGCGATACCGGCGTTATTGACCAACACACTGATCTCGCCAAAGCGGGCTTGCGTGGCCACAACCGCGGCTTGCCATTGGGCACTGGAGGTCACATCCAAACCGCAGAACATGGCGGAACTGCCTATTTCTGCTGCCACTCGCTCGCCCTCGTCGACCAGTACATCCGCCACCACAACTTTCGCCCCAAGCTCTGCCATCAGGCGAGCCTCGGCTTCACCCTGACCGCGGGCGGCTCCAGATATGAGCGCGATTTTTCCTGCGAGATCAATCATTGCTATCTCTTCCAATTCTCATTCCAGTACACGTGTGTTGCAGCGCGTCAATCCAGGGCCTACTTCTCAGGCGATGCCCGCCTGACCTCGATCAAAATAGTCGCGCCACGCGCAGATGCGCAGATCAGAACTAAATTCAAATATCCCCATGATCGGAATATCACGGACAAGCCCATCATGGGTTACTCGGGTTACCCGCTCTACCATCACCTGATTGTTGCGAATGGCGATGTTCATGATGTGAAACTCAACCGTTAGGCCATCCACGAAAAATTCCTGTAGGGTCTCTGCAATTTGCTCGTGGCCCTCGAATCTAGCCATGGGTACCTTGTGATACACCGCAGTAGGTTCAAAATACGACAGGATTTCGGCGATATCTTTGCGCGCAAACGCCGCAAACAAGTGCGCAATTTTCGACTCTAGAGAGACCTCGACCTTGGCGCCCAAGATTGTCCTCCTTACATTTCCAGTTGGGTGAATGACTACCAAGTGTTAACGATTGAACTGATACACGACATCAATCCCGTAACTGCGCATCGGTCCATAGCTGTTGATTGCATACCCCAGCGAGCTAAAGTCAATACCAAAATCCCGATGCTCCTTGTCATTCAGGTTTTTTCCCCACAGCGCAAAGCTGAGACTCCCGTTATTACCCGCGGGCACATCGGCCAGCGTTACCCGCGCATTGACGAGTGTGTAGCCATCAGCTTTGTCATACAGGTCATACTGCGGATGAAATGTAATTGCACCGGTATAGGTGGCGTCTACTCGCAGAGCAAGCTGCCCGTACGAGGTGGGGCTCATCTCATATTGCGCCACAACCGCTCCGGAATGTCGGGGTGCATATCGAATCTCGCTGGCCGTATCCGAAATATCGGCATTGAAGCCGAGCGGAAAGCCCGACACGGGATCGACCACGCCGGTTTCGAAGCTCTTGAAATTCTGATCGATCAAACCGTAACTGGCCATCAGCATCAAGCCAGTAGTGGGCAACCAGGTAGCATCCACTTCAATCCCGGTGGTGACGGATTTACCAGCATTGCTGATGATAGATGCACCGCCCCCAGTGCCCGCGGCGAACTGCGCTACTTGCTGATCGCTGTAGCGCATGTGATATACGGCGCCGTTGAGACGCAGCGTATTGTCAGCAAGATCACTTTTCCAGCCCAGCTCATAGGAGACTATATTTTCCTCATCAAAAGGCGTTAGAAAATCTGACACGCGTGTCGCGCGCGCATTGTGGCCTCCGGAGCGATACCCGGTCGCCACTTTCGCGTACGTATTAACTGCGTCATTCACCCGGTAGCTAAGCGTAAGGCTCGGGTTGAAATTACTCCAGGTCTGGCTGTCGCTGACGGTCTGTAGCGAGCCATCCAGCGTATTGGTGAGGCTAGTCGCTTTTCTGTCGTGGGTATAGCGATAGCCAAAGGCGACATCCAGGTCGGGAATCAGTGTATAGCTGATCTCGCCGTAAGCCGACCAGGAACGATTGTCGATGTCGTAGCCGAAATTCGGCTGTGAAAGATAAAGCGATGTGCCACGTGCAGCGCAGCCGGGCTCACCCAGAGCAAGGCAGGTGGGAACAACAAAGCTCTGCGGGTTGATCTCGTCTCCCTCTTCTTCAAAGTAATAGAGACCCGTCGTGTATCTCAAGCGCTCGTCAAACACCGAACCTATCAACTGCAGCTCTTGCGTGAATTGAGTTTGCGTGCTGTCCCGGCGGGTATCGAAGATAGGTACCAGAGTTCCTGCGGCCACCGGCAAACCGCTCGCTGCATCAATCAGCGTCGCACCGTCCGCGGGAAAACTTGCATAGTCCATCGGCACATTTTGATCTTTGTCCCAGTCACGGTAACTACTTATGGATTTCAGCGTCAGTGTGGGCGACACATCCCAGGTTAACGTCAACGCATGCGCATTAATGCGCGAGCGGTTGTCGTTTTTCTGAGTGCCCTTGACCGCAATCGTGCCAAGCCTCGCATCGCTAGCGCCGGCGCGGGCAGCCGCAAAATACGGACCTCCGTAGAACGGCGCGTCAGGGCTGGATACGGTATCGCGAACGAAACTCAACTGGTTGATAGTCGCGTTGCTGTCGCGATTGTAGTAATCGTAGCTATAGTCTGCTGCGAACTGATCGACCGGGCTCCAGTTCAGCGCAACCCGAAAACCCTCACCCTCAGTACCACCCGTTCGCATGCCATCATACAGCCCTCTGACTTCACCCTCCCGCTCCGTAAACAAGGCGGAAACTTTCGCGGCCACACCACCGTGGCGACCTGTATCCAGAGTAGCGCGATGACGCTGGTACCCGTGATTGCCGAAACTTGCCTGTTGCCGATAGGCAAAATCCTGACGCGGCGACTCGGTCACAATATTGATCGCACCACCAATGGCATTACGGCCAAACAGCGTTCCCTGAGGCCCCCTCAGCACTTCGATACGTTGCATATCAACGATATCAAACGCCAGGCCTGTACTTCTCGCCAGATAGATGCCGTCTATATAAACGCCAACGGTTTGGTCCACCGTCAATGCCGGCTCACCGTTCGCCACCCCGCGTATACCCATGGCAAAATCATCCTGGCTACCAGACTGCTTCCGCATCGCCAGATTGGGCGTATAGGGTGCGATATCACCCGCTTCGCTGGCGCCGATCGCTTCCAGTGCCTGGGATGAAAACGCCGCAATGGAAATCGGGGAATCCTGCAGCGATTCCTCAACTCTTCGCGCCGTCACGGTAACCTCTTCAAGTACGCGAGTGCGCGTTTCCGTGGATTCAGACACCGCTGCACCAACCCCGGTGGCTTGTGTCGCAAGTATCAGGTTTGACCCGAAGAGGAGAATCCAGCGCTTGCTGAAAAGTGGCTGCAGTTTGCAGTTCGGCATATCGGTACCTCCGGAGCCACGTCCCCTACCTGCATCACCGGCGTAATCTATCCGGTGTCGATGTCGAGATACCGCAGCACTTGTTATAGACGTTATTCTTCTTAAATCCGGCTTCAGTCTGGCATTCGGCCAGCGCTTGACCAACCGGCCGGGTAAATCCAGAGGGGCCAAATGGGGGTCATTAAAGGACGCCGTATACATCTGGTCCGCGACGTGTGAGATGCTCGCCTGCATCGCCTCACTGGAGATTTATTCATGCCGTTCTTCACCTCCGCGGATCACAGCTTCTATTACGAAGACACGGGCGGGAACCTCCCGGTGGTCGTATTCAACCATGGCTTCCTCACAGACCATGAACTGTTCAAGCCACAAGTATCGGTACTGCGAGGTCATTTCCGCTGTATCAGCTGGGATCAGCGCTACCATGGGCAAACCATGACCGCGGATCAGCCGTTTTCCATTCTGGATGGGGTTGCGGATCTACACGCGCTACTAGCGCACTTGGAGATAAAGCAGGCGGCGCTGATAGGCTTCTCATTCGGCGCGTGGATAGCCAACCGCTATGCGTTGGCGTTCCCCGATCAGGTTACTGCTCTGGTGATTATCGACTCCTACGAACGCATGGAGACAGAAGAAGAGCGCGGAAACTACCTCGGCTTCAAAGCAATGATCACAGCACAGGGGTTCGATGAAGAAGTGACGGCGATACTACTCGGGTTTCTGTTTGGCGCTGATTTCGACGCCTCGCATTGGGTCGCTAAATGGCGCTTTCGGCCCCCGCAACAGTGGGCTCGAGTTTATGATGCGATGCTATCGCGGAATGACATTAATGATCAGCTAATTGATATACGGTGTCCTTCACTGGTGCTGCACAGTGAATACAACCCCGCCAACCCACCCGAAGTATCCAGCCGACTTTCTAAGGCACTTGGCGCATGCGAGGGAGCCCAGATCATAGAAGGTTCCGGCCACACAGCACCACTGGAAAAACCTGAACAGGTAAACCGTGCTCTGGCTGACTTTCTTTCCCGGCACACACACCATTCGTGACCTACATTTCGCTCAACGACGCGAACGCCATACCACGGGAAGCCCGACAATACGCCCAATAGGGCAACTCTTTATTAGAGTACCGCTATCCCACCCGTCCGCTTCCGCGCAGCAATAGTCCAGTAAAGGTTTACTCTTCCAAGATCCGCCACCGCGGGAACCACCATTGTTCGCTGCCACTGCCCACATAAACGTCAGTTCGCTGGAATTCAACCTGTAGCGACAATCCCGGCCGCAACTGCTCCCAGTCCACTGTGTTGATGGCGCCCCCCGGCGTCGCGATTACATTCCCCACCATACGTATTTGCGGATTCTCAGCCAATGCCACAATCACGATATTGTAAGGCGCCAGACCGGCAAACGGTTCAACCAGTGGCGGGTGAGGCTGAGCGGCAGACCAGAGCGTGCCGCGGCCCGATACCTGAGTCCAAAGTGGCTTCAGTGAAGGAGCCCAGGGGCTTCGATATTGCGGCGGGAAAATCAGCTGTTCGGTTCTGGGACACTGCTGCACCAACAATCGCCCCTCCTTGCAACCCTCCCAGAAAGGCGTGGTCAGCTCATCCAGTGTTGGTAATGGCAATTCGCTCACACTCACCTCCGGAGGATCAAGGCACTGGTCGGCACAGAAGATCCACCGGTAACCAGGCAACTTTGCGCACCACTCACCTGGTTGCACGAGGTTCCTCGCATCTGTCGCACCCCCTCACTGACAAGATTGAAACCGTGAATATAGCCTTCCGACAGTCCACCGCCCGACGTATTGATAGGCAGGCGCCCTCCCAACTCAAGGTTATTATGCTCGGTAAAGGCAGCCCCCTCGCCGCGTCCGCAAAAGCCATAGGATTCAAGAGCGGACAGTACCAGCGGCGTAAAAGAGTCATAGAACTGTGCCACATCGATATCCCCCGCCTGAAAATCAGAGCGCTCATAGAGGGCCTTGGCACAGGGGGCAGCGTCTCCTACGAGAGGGTTGGCAGAAAAATAGTTCACCATCGAATGCGTGCGAGAGCCAATACCCTGTGCAAACGCATGGAGATACACGGGTGCGCTGCGACAATCATCTGCACGATCAGCCGCCACCATGACCAACGCAACCGCACCATCGGACTCAAGGCAGTTATCAAACAGACACAGAGGTCGGCTCACCCAGCGTGAATTCATGTATTGTTCGCGACTCAATTCCCGCTCGTACATCATGGCCGCCGGATTGTTGTTGGCATGGCGCCGGCACGTCAGCGCTACATTCGCCAGGTGGTCGCGCGTGGCGCCATATTCATGCATGTAGCGACTCGCAAGCAGCGCGATTTCATCCACCGGGCGAATCACACCCCAAGGACGGGCCCAGTTGGCCGCAGTGGCCAACTGGGCCGACGCCGCCTGGTCCGACCACAAACGCTTTCCCGAGCCGCGCTTGCGCGAGCGCCAAGCGACCCCGACGCGGCATTGCCCGCTGGCGATGGCCATAGCCAACTGGCCGATAGCGCTCGGGCCTCCCCCACCGCCATGGCCTACTTGAGCAAACCACTGGATATTACTCATCCCTATATTCTTTGCCAGCTCCTGCTCTGGCGTCGACTCCATCGTATACGACACCAAGCCATCTACATCACCCGGTTCCAATCCAGCATCATGCAGGGCAGCCAGAATGGCGTCGCAGGCCAGTTCGGTCTCGGTGGGTATGAGCTGTTTGGCGAACGGCGTTTCGCCGATTCCTACGATGGCGGCCTTGTCCTTGAGCATTCGGGCTCCCGCTGAATGTTGCCGTAACGTTCAGAATAGCGCCATCTGGGATCCAACCGCGTTTCTCCTGACACTGCAGATACGGTCACCGGAATGTCCAGGTTGGCCATCAATCGCAAACTGCAGGCCTTTTGCGTATTTTCCCGTTTATCATGCCCGCTCACACCAAGCTACAGATCGCATTGAGCAAACTGATTGCGTCACCACGCGAGCATTCACAATAACAAGGAGCCTGAATGAAACACCAGCGCCAAGCCTCTGATAGTGAGCGGACCAATAGGCATGCAACGGACCAATACTGCTCCTGGGGCGAGGCCATCCGCCGTCACGCCACACGCCTCGGCGATGCCATCGCGCTGGTAACCCCCCAAGGGGAAACCTCCTGGACCCAGCTGGACAAGCTGGCGACCCGACTCGGCCACCTGTATCTGCAGCGAGGAATACGCGAGGAACAGCTCGTCGCCATTGGCCTGCCAAACGGGCTCGACTGCATCGTAGCCGTGCTGGCCTGTTGGAAGGTCGGCGCCACTCCGCTGGTACTGCCTAAAGGACTGGTCTCCAGCGAGCTCTCCGCGATTTTGCAGGTGGCAACTCCGGCCCTGCTTGTCGGCGACCCAGAGGGCCTGCGTGACGCATCGCACCCAACGACTGTCGAGCGCATCCTGCAACCACTAGAGGACAGCCGCTCCCATCCGGACGCAGAGCTGCCAGAGCGGGTATCGACCTACTGCCGAGCGACCTGCTCTGGCGGCAGTACGGGCATCCCGAAGGTCATTGTTGATCACACTGTGACGAGCTGTGACCCGACTGCGGGAATGTACACTGTCCCCGCTGGCAGCGTCACACTGGTGCCCGGCCCTCTCTCCCATTCCGGCCCGTTCCTCAACAGCTTCTGGACATTGTTGGGTGGTGGACGTCTGGTGCTGATGGAGCGCTTCGACGCCGAGCAAACCTTGCAGCTCATTCAGACACAAAAGCCAGCCTATCTGGGCCTTGTTCCTACTATGATGCTACGGATCTGGCGCCTTCCCGAGTCATTGCGAAACAGCTTTGATATCAGTTCACTACAGCGCGTGGTGAGTAGCGGAGCGCCCTGCCCGCCATGGCTGATGCGTGCCTGGATAGAATGGCTGGGGCCAGAGCGAATGTTTGAGGCCTACGGCGCAAGTGAACGCGTGGGGGGCACACTCATTTCAGGGACGGAATGGCTGCGGCATCCAGGCTCTGTGGGAAAACCAACTCTCGGACGGAAAATACGCATTGTCGGGCCCGATGGTACCGAGATGCCAGAGGGACAGATTGGCCAGGTGTATCTCCACAACGGTGATGACAAGGCCACAGACAGCTTCCACTACCTCGGCACTGCGCCGCAACGCAATGAGCAGGGCTGGGTTACGTTGGGCGATCTTGGCTACACTGATGCCGAAGGCTATCTCTATCTCGCCGACCGCAACACCGACATGGTCGTGACCGGTGGTGTAAACGTGTATCCCGCAGAGGTCGAGGCTGCCATTGAGGCATGGCCCGGCGTGCTTAATGCAGTAGTGATCGGTTTACCGGATGAAGACCTGGGACAGCGCTTGCACGCGATCATAGAAACCGCGGACGCATGCACTGGCGAAAATCCCGCTCTGGAGTCCTTTCTCGAGGAGCGCCTTAGCCGCTATAAAATACCGCGCAGCTACGAATGGGTCACTGAGGCCTTACGCAATGAGGCCGGCAAAGTAAGGCGAGGAGCGCTGCGCGCGCAGCGCCTCACCGACGTCAGGAAAATGTAGAAAGATAGAGTGGCAAACAATGAAGGGCACACGGCAGCCGCCGGTGCCCTGCATCACTCACTGGAACTGATAGCGAAAATCAATGCCGTAGCTACGCGGCTCACCGAAGCGGGCACCATCCCAGCCCAAAGCACCAAAATCGATACCGAATTCACGGTATTCCTCATCCATCAGGTTCTTACCCCACAGAGAGACATCCAAACGGTGGTCGCCACCGGAAGACAGAGGAATCGATCTCAGGCTGAGCCTGGCATTGACCAAAGCGCGATCTTCCGCACTGGAATATTGATTCTGGAAGGGGTGAAATACCACGTCATCTTTGTAGGTGACGTCCACTCGTGCGGAAAACTCACCCAGTTCAGTCATCGGAAAGTCATACTGCACGCCCAGGGCCGCCGTATTTTCTGGCGCATAGGGAACCGTTGTGATGCCCGATAGGTCCTCAATCTGATTGGTCACCGGATTGACGCCTTCATAGGAGTCGAACTCGGCATCCAGGTAGCCGTAGCTGAAATCCACAGTCAGCCCTTCGGTCAGGATTGCCAGCAGATCAATCTCAACCCCCTGATAAATACCTTCCCCCGCGTTGACAATGTTACTGGAGGCGCCACCCGTACCGGCTTCAAACTGCGTGATCTGAATATCGGTATAATCATTCATGAACAGGGCGACATTAAGGCGCACCCGCCGATCCAGCAACTCGGACTTCACGCCCAGCTCATATGCGTCGACGGTTTCTTCATCAGTTGGCTTCACGAAACCGGAAGCAGAGCCCGCCCGGGCATTGTAGCCACCCCCATTGAAGCCTTGGGTAAACTTGCCGTACACGGAGATGTCATCGGTAATCCGGTAGCTCAGGTTGAACATCGCACTGGTATTGTCCCACTTGTCGCCTGCTGTAACAGCGTCGGCCTGTGTGACGTGACCAAAATCCTCATTGAACACATACACTTCCCGCTCCTCTTCGGTGTATCGCACGCCGAAGGTGGCGGTCAACGCGTCAGTGAGGTCGTAACTTGCCTGTCCATACACCGCCCAGGAGTCCATTTGCTGGCCGTAGTTGAAATCCGACAGACCGTTCAGATCGGGGTCCGCACCGGGGGCACCAAACGGAAGGGGCAGCCGCTGGGAGCCAACACACACACCGCTATCACAGAAGCCAAGCGCCTCGTACGCCGCTTGCAACTCCGGGCTACCACCGGCCACAAACAGTATCGGCAAGGTGAACGTTTGGGGCTGGTCCTGGGAAACCTCCTCATCGTAGACGAATGCGCCGAGGGTGTAATTCAACCTGTCGTTGAACCCGCCCCCGAAGACCTGAAATTCATGGGTAGTCATGTCGATTTCGCTATCGACACCGGCAGAGTACTCCGGCACTCCCACCACCGAACCGCCGCCATAAAACGCATCACGAGCGGTAAAGGCACCACCGTAATCCGCTCCATCGTAACCCGTTGCCGTTTCACGGTGCCCGAAAATATACTTCAAAGTGATGTCATCCAACTGCCACTCAACGGTCAGGGCATGACCTTCAACGTCCAGGAAATCATCCGTCTGGGTGTCCAGGTTGAACCGCTCCTGACGCTTGTTCGGATCACCGACAAGAGCGGCCATCTGCTGGTAAAGCTCGCCACCCAGGTACTCGTAGGGGAACGGTGTGGTGCTAAAGCCGTTGTACATACTGTCTTTAACGTGAACGATCTGAAAAGGCGCGGCAGACCCCTTGTTGTCGGTCCGATCGTAGCTGTAGTCAACGGTCAGGTCTGCGGTTGGCGTCCATCGCAGCGCCAAACGCCACGCGTTATTGTCTTCGTAGCCGAGGTTCCGTGAAACATTCACCGCTGGGGGCAACGGCTCGCCCCGATAATCGTTGGTGGCCCAACCGTCCGTCTCCTTGGCCATCCAGGACACCTTGGCCGCCACATTAGCCACCGCCGGCAGGTCAACACTCAAGCCTGCACGCTTCATATCAAAGTTGCCGATACTGGCGTTGGCCTTGACAGCAAACTCGCCTGTGGGTTTAGCGGTAACCACCGATATGGCACCGCCGGTGGTATTGCGCCCAAACAGCGTGCCTTGCGGACCTCGTAGCACCTCAATACGTTCAATATCAACGATGTCGAACACACCACCCATCGTCTTGCTCATGTATATATCATCGATATAGATGCCGATTTTCGGATCGGTTAGCAACGCCGTTTCGCTGGTTCCTATACCGCGAATGAACACAGCCATCCCGGCGTTGGTGTTGGGAACTTTCTGAATAGTCGTGTTGGGGGCGAACGCGGCAATCTCAGAAACGTCTGTCACACCGAGCGCTTCCAGTTTTTCGCTGGTGAACGCCGAAATCGCAATCGGCGTGTCCTGCAAATTCCCCTCCCGGCGCTGCGCAGTCACCACGACTTCCTCCAGGGCGGCATTGGCTTGTGATTGAGCGCTGGCCACGCCCGGTACAAGGACAGCCAGGGCAGCTGCCAAAGCGGACACCTGCCAGCGGAAACCTGAGTTCGGATCGGTCATGATTCACTCCCGTGGTTCATTATAGTTATGCAACATGTGTTATTTGGCGGTGCAGGCTCCAACGACTTCCCCCACGACTCGCGTTCACAACAGCCAATTGGTCACGCTAATTCTTGCCTCGCGGGCTCAATGCGCAAAGGCAGGTGTTGATGCCATTACGGCCAGCCACGAATCATTTTCGGTCAGCCTCCCCCTAAAGCAACTCACAGGTCTAATTCACCCCCGGACAGCCAGGCCTCAAAGCCCTCGCGCATGGAGGAATCAACCAGTTCGATACGCAATCCGTAGGGACTGGTGTGGAAGGCAAACAACGCAGGGGATTGCCCGCCATCAACCCCCGCCGCCTCCATTACCATGCCTTGCTTGCTCAGTTCTGCGGACGTTCTTGCCAGGTCATCAACCCACATACCCACGTGGTGCAGAGGTGCCGAGTGCGGCAGACGATAGTAACCATCTGGCTGTGCCTGAATCAGTTCCAAAACATTGTCCCCGCGTCTGGCGCAGGCAAACGTCAGGGAGACACTCTCGTTGCCGTCGGTGGTCCAGACGTCAAGCTCGACGTTGCGCAGGGGTGTCCAATCAAGGTTTAGCCATTGATCAAGATCCTTCATGGCAGCCTGGATATCTGACACGATCAGGCCCGTTTTGAAGAGGTGTTTGTGGTCGATACCCATAGAAATTCTCGTCACCCTAAGCGTCTAAGCAAGTGCAATGTGCGGAAGCCCCGTGATTCTTCGGACCACTTCCCGCAAAAACAGCCCCCTAATTCTGCGCCGGGCTGTCGCCTGAAACATGCCTCGGCAGGTATCCAATGAGGCCAAAACAACGTCATGTCCGGCATTGCTAAACTGAGCTTCTGACACAGCTATGGCCGAATGGGATATCTCCGGCCGGGAGCAAGCCGCGCCCAATCAGCAGAGAATGGGCCTGATACGAGCAAGGTGGAGAAATGCCGTGGAGGGCAAACTCAAGAATAAAATCGCAGTCGTCACCGGCGCCGCCTCAGGTATCGGTTACGCATCGGCAATGGCATTGTGCCGCGAGGGCGCAAGCCTCGTAATCGCGGATATCAATGGTGAAGGCGCGGAACGCGTTGCCGCGGAGTTGTCGGAAAGTGGCGGAGCAGCATTGGCGGTACAGGTTGATTTAGCCCAACCGGACTCTATTGCGCACATGATAACGGGTACCATCGATCGCTTTGGCAGGATTGATATCTTGTTCAATAACGCCGCCAATACCGCCGTTGTCCCTCGCGACCTCGATCTTGTCCATATGGACCTTGAGGTCTGGGAGCAGACCATGGCAGTCAACCTGCAAGGCGTGATGCTGGGTTGCAAATACGCCCTCCCCCACATGCTTCTCGCGGGCGGCGGAGTCATTATCAATACTTCGTCCGCGTCATCTCTCGCCGGGGACCTGGGCCTGACGGCGTACGGGGTATCCAAAGCCGGGGTCAATACACTTACTCAATATATTGCCACCCAGTACGGCAAGCAGGGTATTCGCTGTAACGCCATTGCACCCGGGGTAATCAATACGCCCGCTCTGCAGAAAGTCATGTCAGACCAACAACGTGCGGGATACGCTGCGCATCACCTGACACCAGACATAGGTGACCCATCGAATATAGCCAATACCGTGGTGTTTCTGGCAAGCGAGGATAGTGCATTTATAACCGGTCAGGTTCTGAGCGTAGATGGAGGCTTAATGAGCCACCACCCCACAGTCGCGCAATTCCGCACGTCGGACTGAGGTAAACCCATGACCGACTACCGCTTTGACCCTTTCGACCACCGCCAGACGCAGAATATGTGGAGCCTGATGCGCGAGCTGCGCGCCAATGCACCGGTCTCACGCCCACGATCCGGATTTGTCTATCTGGCCAGGCACGAGGACATCAAACAGGCGTTCCGGGACGCTGAAAACTACTCCAGCGCCGAGGGCTTCCGGGGTGAAGGCATCGAGGTTCCATTGGAGGAAAGCTTTCTCGGCGAGATCGATCCGCCGCTACACCAGGACCTGCGCAACCTGCTGCGCCAGGTGTTCCGGCCCGGTATTGAGCGCGAAGCGGAAACTTTTGCCCGCGACTACATCACCAGACTGTGGCACAACGTTGCCGCGAAAGGGTCCGCCGATCTGGTATCCGATTTCGGCTATCCCATTCCAAGCGCTGTTACCACTCATCTTCTCGGCATTCACACGGATCACAACGAGAGAGTAGGCCAGTGGGGCTACGAATTGGTCCACAGTACATGGCCCGAGACCAACGCCACCGAGCGCGGTGTCGGGTTGGCTGGCGCCTTCCCTGAATTCACTGACTTTCTCGACACCCAGATTGCAGAGCGACGTGCCCGCAGCGTATGTGGCAAAGACCTGATCTCACTGATGACACGCGCAGAGGTCGATGGCAGCCAGAGACTGTCAGACTTGCAAATACGCACCCTCTCCGCCAACGTGCTGCTGGCCAGCCTCTCCACATCGAATCTGGTGGGAAATCTACTCTACCGATTCGTCAGCGACCCTGAGCTTGAAAGCGCGCTGCGCCGCAATCCCGAACTGATTCCCAACGCCGTGGAGGAATCCCTTCGCATGGAACCACCCGCAATGTTCATGATGCGAACGGCGCGCAATGATATTGAGGTTCAGGGAGAGAAAATTGCCCGGGGTGAACGCGTCATTCTGGGTATTGCATCGGGAAACCGGGACGAACGAGTGTTCGATGAGCCGGATGTATTTCGGCTGGATCGCCCCAACGCCAGGAATCATTTGAGCTTCGCTCCAGGAGTCCACCACTGCGTGGGGAATCAGCTCGCTCGTATGGAAGCCAGGGTTGTGCTTGAAACCGCGATCGACATATTCAGCGAGGGAGATTTGTGTCTGGCGCCAGGGTATCGATTTGAAAATGTACCCATGTTCCTGGAGTTGGGTCCCAACACTCTCGACGTCGAAGTAAGAAAACGTCGATAACTGAACCGCACACGAGGCAAGGCGACCTATCATGCCCCAAACACGAGAAAGCATTATCAGCGCGGCAGAGAAGTATATTCATCAGGGCCTGGTTGCCCATAAACCCGATCTTGTGCCGTTTGCAGACAGCGTCGTGCGCACCGAGCTTGGCATGACCACCGGAGAAGGGGCCGCGCAACTGCGTGAGCTGTTAGGGGGCGATGCCTACGATGCCGTACTGGGGGTGCAAAACCTGCGCTGGATTGTGGAAAATGATCAGGCAGTGGTGTTTTACGAACAGCTGATCTCCTTCCTTTCTGAACCGCTACTTGTTTGTACCCGGTTTCGCGTGAAAGAAGGCCTGATTGAAGAAATTGAAATTCTGCTCTACGCGAAAGATATGACTGACGCCATCGCCAGGAATGTCACAGAGCTCTCGACGGACTAGTCCCACGCGCTACCTCGCAACTCAGAATTCGTTGAAGGCCGGCAGATAGTGTCCTGCGGTGAGGCCTCCGTCTACGACTAGATCGGTACCCGTACAATAGCGACTCTGATCGCTAGCGAGAAACAGTACCGCATCGGCCAGCTCTTCCAGAGTTCCGGGCCGCGGCATGGCGCGACGTTCAAAATAAGCTTGTACATCCTGCTCTGCGGCCTGAAGCTGATCAGACCAGTCGGCAAACATTTCACCACTGCCGTCGGATGGACAAACCTGGTTCACACGTATGTGACTCCTGCCCAGTTCCATCGCGGCGCAGCGTGTCAGACCCTTGAGCCCCCATTTGCTAGTGGCATAAGCGCTTAATCCATTCTGCCCGTGCAACCCGTCCACGGAACCAATGTTGACGATCGAGCCACCCCCTAAGTTTTTCATCACAGGTACGACAGCACGGATACCCAGAAAGGAACCGAGCGTATTGACTTCAAAGAGTCGTCGCAGATCCGCTGCCGATGTGTGTTCGATGCTACCCAAATGCAAAACAGCGGCGCAATTCACCAACACATCGATACCTTGCCAGCGCTGTAGGCAATCTTCTACCGCAGCCTGCCAATCCGCCTCATTGCGAACATCGAGATGCCGAAACGCGAAACCTGGCTCCGCGTCGGCCGGCAGGACATCACTGGCGAGCACGTTGGCGCCATGAGCCGCCAACGTACGCGCTATCGCCCGACCCGCGCCCCGAGCTGCACCTGTAACCAGACAGGTCTTGCCCACCATTATTCGCGTATTTCCCTGCGCTGGGGTATTCACACGGACCCTTCTCTTATCGGGGCCAGTACATCCTCACCAAGCGCCTGCAACCGCTCTCGATACTGCTGCTCCGAGTTGGCTTCCAGTGCCAGAACCGCCCAGGTCACGCCCAGCTCTCTCAAGCAGTGCAGCTGATCCACCAGCGCCGTCGAATCTACCTCGGCGGTGTCGTTCATGCTCCACCCGAAAGGGACCATACAGATATCAAGACTGGTTTGCCGTCCGTACTGATCAGAGATTTCCCTGGCGATGCCAATGCGCTGCTTCAGCGCATTGATATCCGGCAAAGCAGCGGTGACACCGGCACGGCTGGTAGGAAACGGAGTCCAGGCATCACCGTAGCGTACTGCTCGGCGTATAGCGTGCTCACTGTTACCGCCAATCCACAAAGGCGGGTGTGGCCGTTGTGCGCAACGCGGTTGAACCACTGCTTCATATGCATCAAAGCCGATACCATCGTATGTCACCGGCTCGCCCGTCCAGGCGGCTTTCATCACTTCCAGTGCCTCATCGCTCGCCTTGCCCCGTTGCTGAAAATCAGCTCCGAGCGCTGCAAACTCACCTTGCATGTAGCCAACGCCGACGCCGCATATAACCCGGCCCTGCGAGAGTACATCCAGACTTGCTACCGCTTTGGCAGTCAACAAAGGATTGCGATATGACAAAACCAGAATGTTGGTGTGCAGACGCAAATGTGTAGTGCCCGCGCCGGCGAACGACAATGCCACGAATGGGTCGAGCGTGTGATGCCCCCCGCTCTCCAGCCACGACAGCGAAGGCGCCGGGTGTTCGGTGACAAAACAGGCATCAAACCCCGCTTGCTCGATCTCCGCGGCAAGGCTGGCTATCTTCCCGCCATGATTGAAGGTCTCTGGCGTATCCCGCCAGTGAATGGGTAGCTGCACGGAAAATTTCATGTTTGTGAACCCGTATCCATCAAACTCATAAAAAGTAGCAGAGCGGCGTCGCTTACGACCTGGCAAATGATATCGGTGCATGGGCCACGCCGCGCGTGGGAACCAGTTGGTTGCGCACCACAGCTGGCTCATCCACTTCCCACTCGCCGATTGTATCCAGCAAGGTCTGCAAACCTACGCGCACTTCGAGCCGGGCCACAGCATGTCCAAGGCAGTGGTGAATACCGTGACCAAATGAAAGATGGGCCTTCATTATACGGTCGAAGTCGAGTTCCCCGGGGCGTTCGCAGAATTCCGGATCGTGGTTCGCTGAACCATAGAGCATCAACACCTGATCTCCCTCCGGAATGGTTACTCCGGCCACCTCCACATCCCGGGTAGTGACTCGCGCCAGACCCTGCACCGGCGAGATGTAACGCAACAGTTCCTCGATAGCCGCTGGCCAACGTTGCGGCTCTGCAATCAACTTGCGACGCTGATCCGGGTATCGCCCCAGAACTATCACCGCGTTGGATATCATATTCATGGTTGTGTTCTGTGAGGCGTCGTGAAGTAGAGAACAAAAGCCCGCAATCTCCTTGTCACTTATCTCGTCGCCCTTAACCTCACTGTGAATGATTTTTGAAATCAAATCTGTCCCCGGACGGCGACGCCGCTCCGCGACCAGTCCCTCCCAGTACTGCTCCATTTCGCTGTATGCTCGCAACGCGGCTGGGCTGGTAAAATCGGCGCCAGCCAGGGTGTCCAGATTCCAGCCCAGAAACTGTTCCTGATCCGTCTTGGGCAAATCCAGTAGTTCACACATTGTCAGGGTAGGAATCATATGGGCGTAGGCGGTGGCGATATCGGTGTGGCCATCTCGCCGGAAACGATCAATCAGTTCCAGCGCATGCTGACGTACCATCGGCTCCATACTGGCAATTTTTGACGCGGTGAGCACTCTGGCCAATACATTGCGTAATTCGTCGTGCCGCGGAGGGTCCATATTGAAAATATTGGGCGGTATCAAGCTGATATCCGTGTCAATCAGCGTGCCCTTGGCAGAAGAAAACGTTTTCCAGTCCGCCAGCGCATCCCGCACATCGCGGTAGCGACTCAGCATCCAGAAATGCGGCCAGATACGATGGTTTTTTACCGAGCACCGATAGACAGGGCAATCTCTGCGCATGGCTTCATAGCTGGGGTAAGGATTGTCAAAGAATCGTGGGTCGAAGGGGTCAAATTGCACATCGAGCTCCTGAACTGTTATCGGTATTCGCTAGTTCGTACAGACATTCTACTGCCCGATAGACGATGCCGCAGTTTGCCCGCCTGGCACCAGCCATATCGCTACCCTGCGCAGGAAGACCAACCGCGACTCGATAGCATCGCTCAGAATTCTGGCCGCCGCGGACGTGCAAACCAAGATGGCCCATGGCGCCAGATCGGCCAGTTAGAGGTCATTTTAGGTCAGCGTGCTTTCCGACCTTCGTCGATATGCGATGCTTTGCTTCGAGGGCCATAACGCGGCCTGCAGACAAATGAGACCTGTACATGAGCGAAGAGAAAACATTGCTTATCGGTTCGAACACCGAACCCGTCGCGGCGCTGTGTGATGCACTCAAAGCGACCATGCACCTGCTGCCTGACCTTAAGGACACGGAGAATGAACTATGGCCCTGGGCAGACACCCTGCAGCAATGGCGCGGGACGGCAGTATCAAGCCCCCGCGCCCGACGTATCGTGGTCATGGTCTGGCCGGATCAGGGGGCAATGGCGCATTGCTCAGACACTGAGTTGGGAACCTGGTCGCGGCGGGCTGAAGCGCCACTGGCACAATGGTTTACAGCGCTGGGCTGTGCGCAACAACTCTGCCGCGATGGTGGCAGCGTCGTCGCTTTGGTCGAGCGCCCTTCACCACTTGACAGTTCAGGCCGGGCACCGGAAGTCGCAGTCGCCGAGGGTGTTATTGCCTTGGTGCGCTCGCTGGCAAAATCCGAGGGCAACCGTGGAGTGCGGTTCAATGCGGTAACGACCCCCTTGCGGCTGTCGCCGGAAAAGCTCGTTAACCCAGCGCCAGCGCTTGCCACTTACCCCGGGCTCTTACTCCGTGAGGCACTGGGGGCAGTGCGAATGATGCTCGGCGCTGATAGCTGCGGGGTAACCGGTTCCGCGGTACATGCCGACTGCGGGAGGTCATGGTGAAGACTGAAAGAAAGGTGGTGATGATTACCGGTGCGAGTGGCGGCCTGGGGCGCGGCATTGCCATCGCATGCGCGGCGCAGGGCTGGAGCGTGTGGCTTGCCGCGCGACGAGAGTCTGCGGGTAACAACGTCGCCGCGGAAATTACCCAGCAAGGCGGCGTGGCGCAATTTGTTCGCTGCGATGCCGGGGTGCAAGAGTCGGTAGAGACAGCGCTGGCGACTGTGCTTGACGCCGAGGGTCGCCTGGACGGCCTGGTACACAATGCCACAAGCGGCTTGTCCCCACGACCAGGGGCAGTGAGCGACCTGTCTCTCAGTGATTTCCGTGACCATGTAACGGTTTCGTTGCGCGGCAGTTTCCTGCTGGCCCGCGCTGCTTTTGAGCCGCTAAAACGAAGCCAGGGAGCGCTGGTGCTCCTCAGCTCGGAAGCGGGTTTCGAAGGCAAGGCCCGGCTGCCCGCATACGCTACGGTTAAAGCCGCACAACGCGGCTTTGCGAGGTCATTGGCACGCGAATGGGGCGGCGCCGGTATTCGCGTCAATTGTGTCGCGCCGCTGGCCGCCACGGAGGCCATGGAGGACGCCTTCCGACGCGATCCAGACATGGAAGAGCGTGTGCTTGGACGTCACCCGATGCGACGCTTGGGCGACAGCGTGACGGATATCGGTCCAGCAGTCTGCTTTCTCTTGTCGCAGGATTCGCGCTACATAACGGGGCACACCTTGATGGTTGATGGCGGCAGCTGCCCCGTTACCTGAGCGGAGAAGCAGAGCCGGTACCAGTCAGAGCTGATCCATATAGGTGTCAGTGCCGGGCACCGCCGGAATAAAGGGTGAGGCCCAAGCCAGGCGCCCTCCAAAATCAGTGCGCAGGGCTCTGCCGAGAGCAGCCATCGATTCCGTCCACGATTCCCGGGGCGCATGATTCATGAAACCCAGCCACATAAAGCGGGGCGTATCCGCGGCCTGCTCCGCGTGCTTCACATTACCCGGTGCACCCTCAGGCAACGCCTCCGGCGCCATACATAACAACAAGCTCACCGGAGAGTTGGATAGCCACCCGGGCAACAACTGCTCGCGGCAGCGCGTAGCAAAATCTGTTGGATCGCTGTCGGGTTCCGGTTCGACTAGCATCACGCTCAATCCGTGAAAGGGATGATCCAGTGCCAGTTCGGGAGGCACAGTATTGCCAGCCCGAGACAGGTACCAGAGTTGCTGGTAGAAGTTGGTGGAAATATTATCCCGTGCAGGATTCATGCGTTGCTGCTGGTGCAGTTGCTGTACCTGCGCCACGGCCCAGTCGACCGTGGCCTTGTGCTGCCCAGCCAGCATCCAGTACAACACCAACAGGGACCCACTCGAAATGGATATAGCCGGGGGCCCGTCCGACATGCGCAGCTGCTTCAGGGTCCGCGTCGCCACCCAGCGTCGGCCCGCGAAAAAGCCGGGGCCCACCATGCATCCGGCGTAAAAATGGTCGCGCTCATACCAGCGGTTGAACTCTGTAGCACAACCGGTGTGGGGCTCGACCAGAGAGAATAGCGCACTGCCCAGTTCAATCGGTGGCACATCAGTCATGCGAAATATGCTCAGGATATTCTGGGGCTTCCATTGGCGTCACCGCGGGAGACCCAGCATACGCTCGCCAATGATATTGCGTTGTATCTCCGAAGTGCCGCCGCCAATTGCCACACCGAACGACCAGAGCATCCATTGCGACCAGCGTCCTGCACCTGAATCAACGCACAAACGCTCAGCACCCAGTACTTTCATGGCCAATTGCCCCAAACGCTTGACCAGGTCCGAGTAGTACAATTTCAGCAGAGAGCCTTCTGCGCCTGGTAATCCCTTGTGCCGTATTCGAGACACGGCCATCAATGTCATTGCCTGCAAAGCACGTACCTCAATGCGCAATCTGTCGAGTTCCCGTCGGTGTTCATCATCAATCGCTGATGACGCACAGCCCTGACCCTGCCCGCGGACACAATCGATTAGCTCGTCAACGGCGCGGGACAATTCGATCTGCAGCGGCATGAAGGCTGTGCCACGTTCAAAACCGAGTTGCCCCATGGCGACACTCCAGCCCTTGTTCAGCCCTCCAACAACGTTGTCGAGGGGCACTCGCACATTGTCATAAAAAACCTCATGAAGATCATTGCCACCGGCCATGTCTTCAATGGGTCGAATGGTGATCCCCGGACTATCCATGCGGCAAATCACCCAGGACAAACCCTTGTGGCGCTGCTGGGATGGATCAGTGCGGATCAAAACCTGCTGGTAATCTGCAAAGCGCGCAAAACTGGTCCAGATCTTCTGGCCGTTGATCACCAGTTCATCACCGTCTACGACCCCCTGAGTGCGCAATGCAGCCAGGTCGGAACCGGCGCCCGGTTCCGAGAACCCCTGACACCAGATAGTTTCGCCTTGCAGGATGGGAGGTAGATGCTCACGCTTGTGCGTCTCATCGCCAAAAGCAATGATTGTCGGCCCACCGAGGTTGAGGCCATTGAATCGAAAGCCCTCATCAGGCGCCCCAGCGCGAGCGTACTCTTGCAGAAAAATCAGTTGTTCTAGAGCGTCCAATCCTCGCCCACCATACTCCCTGGGCCAGGAAATGCCCGCCCAGCCACCCCTGAACAATGTCTGCTGCCATTGCAAGTCGAAATCGCGAGCCGCGCGCTCAGTTGAGGCTGGGCGTGATTCACGGGGCATATTGGCCCCCAACCACTCCCTGACCTCCTCTCGCAACTGCTCTTGCTCCTTGGTGAAAGAAACTTCCAAGACGGGAACCTCTTATAGCCGCTTCGTTGTCATACCGTAGTAGTTCTTGGCACGACCGATACAGCATCTTCTCTAGGATTTTGTTGTCGTTGAACTGAAACGATTCAGATCAGCGTAGTGGGGTAAGTGGGCCATCTGCCCACCATCGACTGAAAGTAACTGACCTGTAATGAACGAAGATTCATCAGAGACCAGGAACAAGACGGCCCAGGCGAGATCGTCCGGTTGACCGGTGCGCGCGATGAGATTGTGCGATTTGATGATTTCAAAAACGTCCTCCGTAACAGCTTGTTGCGAGCCTTCCGTACGGATCAATCCGGGCGAAACCGTATTACAGCGAATACCCTCACGGCCATATCGCGTTGCTATGGTGCGTGTGAGCTGGTTGACAGCAGCTTTTGAAGCGCTGTAAGCCGATTGGGTCAGATCACCTGCAAGACTCTGATTCGATGAAGTATTGACAATAGCCCCCCCACCGGCACGAACCATGTGAGGTATAGCATATTTACACCCAAGCATCGGCCCCCTCAGATTGACTGCCATCGACTTGTCCCAGTGTTCAACTTCCATCTCCACGACGCCAATGTCGTGGGCGTGATGACTGGCTGACGTCAATGCGGCATTATTGAAGAGGATATGCACCCCACCGAAGTATTCAACGGTCGATTCAATCATGGCCTTTACTGAATATTCTTCAGCCACATCTACCTGTTGGGCGATCGCGGTGCCACCAGAGGTCAGTATTTCGTCGGCTACTTGCCTCGCCCGGTCGACATCGAGGTCAGCCACCGTAACTGACGCGCCCTCCCTGGCCAGGAGCAAGGCAGTAGCGCGACCGATTCCTGATGCGCCGCCTGTAACAATAGCCACTTTGTCACGAACTCTATTCATAGTTTTCTACGTCTCGCCCTCTGAAACGGCCTGATCAGACCACCAAATTTCATCTCCCGAGACCCTGAGGGATCAATGACCGCTCAGTTGGAGCTCGCCTGTTGCCGCGGCCTGATACCATCTCGAAAGGGGTACGGCAGTTTCATCAAACCGATGGGTTCCAGGATGGGCGCCAGGTGAGTGCGGAAATGGCTGTCGATTGCCGCCAGTGTCCAACCGTCTTTCATGTACATGCCGGTACCGTAGCTCGGATGGTTCAGCAGAACCACCCTTTCACCACCTGTTCCGAAAATCTGTCCCGAGATGTAATTCCCCTGATCGCTGCTGAGGTAGATCAACATAGGACCGTTCAGCTCCGGATCGTGGTAGGGGAGTTTCACCTCTTTTCCATCCGGCCCCTTGTAGGTTTCTGACATTCGGGTGGTCGCCAGGGGGGAAATGCCATTGACGCGAATACCGTACCTCGCCAACTCGAGAGCCAGGGTATAGGTTAGGGAGGCGATGGCCCCTTTCGCCGGAGCATAGTTGGCTTGTCCAAAATTGCCGAAATGGGCAGCGGATACAGTGGTGATAAGCGAGCCGCCGCGGCCCTGTTCCCGCATCGACAACGCCGCTTGCTGCAAGCAAAAGAAAGTACCGAAGAAATGTACGTCCATGACACTGCGCACGTCCTCCTCAGACATCTTCAGAAAGGTACGATCGCGCACGATGCCTGCGTTGGCTACCATGATATCGATGCTATCAAACGCATCCTTACAAGCTGCAACCACTTCGAGGGCACCGTTCGACGTACTGATATCTGCATCGCAACCAACGGCTTTGCCGCCGCGGTCACGAATTTCAGTAACCACTTTTTCCGCCTCGGCCAGATCGACGTCGTTCACCACGACTCGGGCCCCGGCCGACGCCAGCTGCAAACAGTGCGCTCGTCCCACACCGCGACCTGCTCCCGTCACTACCGCGCCTTTGCCTTCGAGAATTTGCATAGCCCTTCGATACTCCTGTGTAACGCGCTTGGGTGAACAAAAAAGCTCATGTTAGTCACCCGCCTCGTTGACAAACACGTTCAGCGAAGATCAGAATGGACAAAAATTAAATCTGATCCGGCCAGTGGTTCCGATGATGATCTCGCTCAATACGGCAGCGCCTGAACCGCTGTCGAACATCATCCAGCGGCCAATTGTGATGGTACCTTGCAGTGCAATATCCCAGAAAAAATAAGATCCAGTTTTATCTCAGCCGCATGCATGCGCGCGGTTTCACTGCACAGGAGGTGCTCGAAGACACTCAGCTCACTGAAGAAATGGTAAGCTCCGGCGCAGTGAACGCAACGCCCGACGCCTACCGCCGTATCATCGTCAACATGCTGCGACTGACCGGTGACACGCGTCTGGGCATATCGCTGGGCCAGGAATTCAAGATCAGCGACCTGGGCGTGCTGGGTTACGCTGCGTTGAGCAGCTCGACCCTGGCCCAGGCCCGGGAAGTGATACAGCGTTATTACACATTGAACGAATACATACTTGCGCCTTCGAACTATATCCGCAACGGCTGCTGGTACAGCGAGCTGCGGGAATCATTTCCGCTCGGTCGTCTATTGCCTTTTGCCGTAGAGGAGTTCGTCAGCCGCTCTATCGCTCTGTCCACAAGCCTCATCAACCGCCCCTTCCCGATCCTGGAGATGCACCTGGCCTACCCCGAGCCGGAAAATAGCCAGTTGTATGAGGAAACCTACCAGTGCCCGGTGTCCTACAACCAGCGTGGGACTCGCATCAGGTTCGACCTCGAATGCCTACAGGACCCGATCACACTGGCAGACAACGAAGTATTCGCGATTTGCGATCAGCAATGCCAGACACTGATCCAGGAGCAGGAGCGCCAAGACAGACTGCAAGAAAAAATCAAACGCATCCTGTTGAACATGCCGGGTAAATTCCCCTCCATGGAAGAGATGGCCGAGCGTCTTTGCATAAGTGCGCGTACCCTTCGCAGGCAGCTGGGCCATGAGAATGTGTCCTATCAACAGATTCTTGACTCCACGCGCGAGGGCTTGGCACTACAGTACCTCACTCACACATCACTCACGCCCAAGGAAATAGGTTACCTGCTGGGTTACACCAACGTGAGTAATTTTCGCCGCGCTTTCAAGAGCTGGACAGGCAAACGCGTATCAGACTACCAGCCCTGAATCAGCATCTGGCCGATAATGATACATCCAGCCGGTTTGCACGTTCGTGGTGAGTCGTTAACCTGCTGTCCCAACGCATAGCGAGCCTTTGCCAGCAGCCTATTGCTTATCCACTCATCACTCGGAGTCAGGCGTGGATTTACTTCCTGATAGCGATCAAGCGGCCATTGCAGATACTTTCCGGCAGTTCCTTGAAGACAAGCTGCCCCTGCAACGCCTGCAACAGACAACCGAAAGCGCCGCAAGAGATCAGGATTACTGGTCCGAGATGGCGCAATTGGGGTGGTTCGGGATCGCCCTGGAAGAACACATGGGTGGCGCTGGACTGTCCGCTGCCGAAGAGACCTTGCTGTGTATTGCGGCAGGGAAACAATTGGTCTGCCCTACCCTGATCGCCACGATGCTGGCCGCCCGCCTGGCGGCCACTGCGGGCGATCAGATTCTGGCATCACGTATCATAGCTGGTGAACACAGCATCCTGTTGGGCATACCGCTGCAAGGCGCCTCGCTCTCGGTGCACGGCTGCACCGGTAATGCACTGGTACTTGGCCGTGGACCCGAGCAAAATCTCGAGAATTACTTACTGGTGGTGTCGCAGGATACGAGTGCTCTGATGAGATGTAGCGCAGATGTGCCGATGCATGAGCACAGCAGTATCGACAATACCCTATCCATCGCCCGCATTGCCCTGGACCAACTACCTATTGAGGTTTGTTTGGACGACAAGAGTGCTGACGTCTATCGCCACGGCCAATTATTGACGGCCGCAATGGCGGTTGGCATGGCTGAGCGTGTCAAAGAGCTTAGCGTTGACTATGCCAGCGAGCGTGAGCAATTCGGGCGCGCAATCGGCAGTTTTCAAGCCATCAAACACTACTGTGCCGAGATGGCCCTGCGTTGCGAAGCTGCACTCTCCCTGCTGACACAAGCCTGCCTCGAGCTGGGGGAAAAGAGTAGCGCCGCCAGTTTTGATGTGCCGGCGGCAAAACTGCTCGCGTGTGACGCGGCTATCAAGAACGCCGAACATGCCATTCAGATTCACGGCGCCATGGGATTCACCCGCGAGATGCCAATTCACCACTTTCTAAAACGAGCTCATGTTCTGGCGAACGCGTTTGGCGACAGCCGCCAGCTGCTAGAAATCATTGCGGCACAGCCCACACCTCAGTGAGCTGTGTGCCGTACGGACTGCTTAAGCGCGCGCCAGAAAGGGATCGGCCACAGCAACAACCTCACTATTATCCAGTACAGCACTGGCAATAATTTCCTCAAGGTAGCGGGCGTCCCACCAGTTCACCTGTTGTTGCTTGGCACGGCGAAAGAACAGCTGAATGTCGTAGTCTAGCGTGAACCCGATACCCCCATGGATCTGTTGCGCCTGCGCCGTAACGTCGCGCGCAGTGCGACAGGCGAACAGACGTGCCATGGCAGCTAGAGTGCGAAACGGCTTGTTCTGGCTGTGCGCCCAGGCCGCCTCATAAACCAGGACACGCGCACCATCGACAGCTGTGCTGCCATCTGCAAGATAGTGACTGATGGACTGAAACGCCGCCAGTGGTTTATCAAACTGGGTGCGCTCACCGGCGTAGGCTACGGTTATGTCCAGTGCACGTCGGGCCAGGCCCACCGCGTAGGCCGCATCAAGTATGATCGCTTCGGACATGACAGAATCCCAGATGTCCCAACCCGATCCCTGTTCGCTAAGACGATGTTCGGGCGCAACCCTCACCTGGTCAAATTGCACCAGATACTGCGTATCAGAAGCCATGCTGGACTCCTGTACCAACGATATCCCCGGTGCATCCCGATCGACGAGAAATAGATCAACCCCCCCCTCTGCCTCCTCTCCACGGGCTAGAACCAGCAGCTTGTCCGCCGCAGCTGCAAAAAAGACGTGCCGTTTCGTGCCTTGCAGACAATAGCCGTTGACGTTGGTGGTAAAACGCATCTGAACACCTGACTGCGAGCAGCCATTGCCGGGCTCAAACCAGGCCGGGGTAACAATGACATCGCCGCTTGCAAGCATGGGCAAGAGCTCATTCTGCAGCTCGGCGGTAGCCGCCTTGCGCAACGCCAACGCACTGATCACAGAGCTCACGAACACTGGAGTAGGCGCCAGCGCCATACCGAGCTGCTCGTGAATTGCCGCATTATCGAGCATCGACACCGCACTGCCCCCCTGCTCCTCGGGGATCAATGTTCCAGTCAGCCCCGCATCACAGAATTTTCTCCACAGTGTTGTCGGGTAACCGAAAGGGTCATTTTCCATCTGGCGCACTACGGCGGTGCTGCAATGGTCATTGCAGATACTGCGCACCATATCACCGAGTGCCGCCTGATCTTCACTATCGTCAAGGTTCATGTACCGGGTCCTTTTAGTGTGTAATAACTTGCACAGGCGAGTGATCAGGGAAGCCAGTGCTCCGGCGGGACACTCCAGGGGTTGTCGCTCGTGGACACCGGCAGAGCTACACGAGCCTGGCATCGCGACGCCAGTAGCTCACCGGAATGGATAGCGAGCACTAGCTCAATCCAGCCATAGCCGTAGTCCGTGGCCTCACACGCGGCAACCTCTCCGCTGATCACCATGTTTTCGCCAGGGAATATGGAGTTCCTCATTTCGAAGCGCATGCGACCGATCCGCCCCTTGGGACCGCTCCAGTCGGTGATATAACGCTCCAGCCAAGCTGCCTGAGACGGTGTATTCAGAAAGATATCGCGCACACCGCTGCGAGCAATGGCAAATTCCTTGTCATGATGCATGGGACGCCAATCACGACTGGCCATAGCACCAAGGACGATCGTGGTGGCGCTAACCCGGTGCTGCAACGCGGGTAGCTGTTGCGCATGCAGCACGTCTGCAAAAATCCGGTTGTCGATAGCTTCATTCACGCTTCCGACTCCGTACCGCGTACATAAGCAAAGGCGTTGTAGCTATCGCTACCGACATATTCTCCGCCCTGGTTTTCAAACACCACTTCAACCACCCAAAACCGCCCTCGACCCAATCGAGTCGTTTTCACACCGCTGATAGAACGAACCACCTGCCAGCAGCTCAAGCGATCACCAACGCGTACGGGCGCTCCCAGTATGAGCTCGTTTGACGCGATCACAGCTTCAGGTAATTGCAGGAAATTCTTGAGGTCGAAATGTGCTTGCAAGGCAAGCCGTTCATCTTCCGCTCCCGGACGCCAGTAATGGGGCCGAAACCAGGTCGACAACATAGTTGGGGGGGCTATGGGGCCGGCGGTCAGATTGTTTGCGGTGTCCTTGTCCCAGAACAGGGGATTTCCATTCATCGCAGCGGCGCAGGCACTGAAGATGTAACCGGATTCCACTTCTATCTCGCAGCGTTCTCGATATTGCGGCTGATCAATCAGCGCGGAAACAGATTCGGGAATCACCTCAAGCATCATTCACTCCGCCGCCTCGCTCTCCAGTAGATCAACGATCTGTGACTCGCTATAACCGGCTCCACGCAGGATCGCTGCGCTGTCATTCGTAGCGTCAAGACTCACCCGTTCCGGTCGCGGAATACCCGCCCACAAAGGTGCCAGTTGTTTGAACACACCATGTTGCGCGTGTTGAACCTCACACACGCTGCGTCGAGCCTGCAAGTGCGGGTCAACGGTGGCCTCGGCGATCGATAGGACCGGCGCCACACAGGTATCCCGGTGGGCGAGAAGAGCGACCCATTCGTCCCGGTCGCGCTGGGAAAAAGCGTCGCGCAGAGCGTCGCGAAGCGCGGGCTGGCGCGCATCACAATACTGGTCCTTTTTGAAACCGTCCAAGCCCAACGCAGTACACAGGTTGGAATAGAACCGCGGCTCGATAGCCCCCACCGCAACAAACCGGTGATCGCGTGTCGGGTACACTCCGTACCACGCATAGCGCCCCGTCAATAGGGCGCTACCCGTCGTAACAGGCTCTCCAATGGCCAGGTACTGATCGACATACAACGACATCATCGATAGCACACCATCGATTACAGCGACATCAAGGTATCTTCCCCTTCCGCTGCTTCCGCGCTGCAGCAACGCCGCCATTATCGACATACAGGCCTGCATGCCACCACCGGCACTGTCAGCCACCGTGGCACCGGGCAGGGCCGGAGTACCATCAGCCGCACGGCCCGTACACTCAAGGAAGCCACCCAGTGCGAGATAGTTGATATCGTGGCCGGCCCACTGCGCATAGGGCCCCGACTGACCGTAACCGCTTGTAGAGCAGTACACCAGGCGCGGATTGATATTCGACAGGGTGGTGTAATCAATACCCAGCTTGTTTACGACTTGAGGACGGAAGCTCTCCAGCAAGACGTCAGATGTTGCGACCAATCGATAGAGTACTTCACGACCGCTCTCAAGCTTCAGATCAAGATTCAGCCTTTGCACACCCCGTCGTGCACCGTAGGCATGGAATGCGGGCTCTATCTGGCGCCCGCTTGCAACACTGCCTATCTGTAAAACTTTCGCGCCGTAATCAGCCAACCACTGCGCGGCGCGAGCGGACGGACCAACACTCGCCAGGTTGAGAACTGTAATGTTGTCCAGCATAGCCGCGCTTTCCCTAGAAGTTCTTCGGAAGGCCCAGCTTGCGGCGCGCGATAATGTTTTTTTGAATTTCCGAGGTGCCGCCACCGATGGTATCAATTACGGTATAGGTATACGTACTTTCTGCCCGGCCCGCCATCGGTGCTGTTGCGTTCCCTACAGACAACTGCGCCCCGGGTCCGGCGATATCCATGGTGGCGTCGGCTAGCCTTTGCGACAGCTCTGTAGCGTATAGCTTGTAGGCAGAAGCTTCACTGGTCGGCGGGGTATCGTGTCCCAGCGCGGCGGATACCACCTTTAACCCCAACAAACGGGCCACTTCACACTCAGTCACCAGCCGGGCGACACGCTGGCGTATCACCGCATCCTCAATCAACGGTTTACCATCTCTGTGCTCCTGCCTGACGTAATTGAGGAGGACATCCATACGCTCTCGGATCGGCGCAAAGGTGAACATGGTAAAACGCTCAAGGTCGAGAGCCTCGGAGATATACTGAAAGCCACGATTGAGCTCACCCACACGATAGTCATCGTGTACGAATACGTCATCGAAGAAGACCATATTCGTGCGCTCCCCGCCCATGGTCGGCATCGCGTGGATGGTCAAACCAGGGTCATTCATCGCAACCAGAAACAAGGTGATGCCATAGTGCTTTGCTGCATCCGGATCGGTACGAGCCCCCACCCAATACCAATCTGCAAAGTGTGCAGAGGTCGTGAACATCTTCTGGCCGTTCAGCAACCAGCCATCGCCCTTGCGCACAGCTTTCAGCCGCATTGCAGCGGCATCCGACCCCGCATTAGGCTCGGAATAGCCAACCGCGAACTCTATTTCAGCATTGAGAATTTTAGGCAGAAATTCACTTTTCAGGAGCTCATTGCCATGACGAATCAGGGTTTTTCCAATGATTCCCACACCCTTGCCGATTTGCGGGGCGCCGACAGATGCCAGCTTTTCATTTAGCAGATATTCATAGACACCGCTCGACTCGGAACCGCCAAACTCCTTTGGCCAGGTAAGCCCCAGCCAACCTTTTGCCGCGAGCTTGCGCATGAACGCCCGCCGCTCGGGCGTATCGCTCACTTGCGCCATGTTCTCGCGAGTGACATCCATGACACCGGGCTCTTGGTGTCGCTGGAGAAATACGTCAACCTCGCGGACAAAGGCCAGTTCTTCCGCTGCGAACTCGTAATCCATTGCTGTGTCCCACCAATAACTTACGCGACAGATACTAGCATCGGTGGCTCATGCATGAGCCGGCCAAGCTGGTTCCAAACTGGTCGACCAGAGGTCAGAAGCGGTCAAGGAAACCTCTGCACCGGCGCAACCGCGGCGCGGCACAGGCACCTTATGCGTAGCGCTTCTTCAATACTTCTTTCAGTACCTTGCCACTGGGGTTGCGCGGCAAGGAGTCAACAATCTCCAAGCGTTCCGGAAGTTCCTGCTTGAGCAATCCCTGCTCCAGGCCAAATCTCGAGAGCAGTTCCAGAGACAGGGCTTTGTCAGGGTTTTTCAATTCGACCACGGCGCAACAGAGCTCACCCCGCTCTTCTTCCGGCAAGGCAACAACAGCGATTTCCGCAATATCCGGATGCGAGTAGAGAATGCCCTCGACCTTACTGGCCGAGATGTTTTCACCCTTGCGTATGATGATGTCCTTGGCACGCCCGGTCACAGTGAGCCAGCCCTCCGCATCCACTTGGCCGAGGTCGCCGCTATTGCAGAATCCCTCGCTGTCAAACGCCTCGGCATCCAACGCGCTATCCACATAGCCCTGGCTTTGATGCGGACCTCGCAACCAGATCACTCCCTGCTCACCCGGCCCGAGAATCTGCCCGTCGTGCCCCTTTATCCTGACCTGCATTCCCGGCAGAGGCCGGCCCTCGGTATTCGCCAAACGATCGTCGGGGTCTCGCACTGTGTTCATCACGGCGATCGGGCATTCCGTCATGCCATAGCCGCTGATAAAACCTGCACAAGCAAGCCCTACCTTCACTTCTTCATGCAATTGGGACGGCTTGGTCGAACCGCCACCCGTGACATAGCGCAGGGCTGGCATGATTGGTGTGTCGGGTTGAGTACGCTGAGCCTTCAGGTAGGTTTGTGCAAAGACGACCCCGGCACCCGCCACCGTGACGTTATGCTTCTTGAGATAAGGAATAACATCAGCAGAAAACGTTTCCACCAGAAGGCATTCGCACCCTGTGAGCAGGAACGCCACCAGCCACGAGAATCCCCCAATATGCGTGAAAGGAAATACCAGGGGCACCACATCGTCAGCAAATAGCTCAAGTACGCCGACCATACCAATTCCAGTGGCGATCAAGCTGTCATCAGTATGCTTTGCACCTTTCGGATCAGCGGTGGTCCCCGATGTGTAGAAAACCCATTTCACAGCCGATGCTCCCGGCTCTGTGGCAGGCGCGGGCAGCACATCCTCACACATGGGCAGGCCCTCACCACCTGAAGACCTGCTATCAAACGCAAGTGTCGCGAGCCCATTTTGTTCTTTGGCTATTCTAGCGGCCATGCCTGCATAGTCGAACTCTTTCCATAGCCGGGGTGTCACCAGAAGATCGGCGTTCACCTGACGACAGATAAAACCCACGGTCGCATCACGCAGAATTGACAACATCGGCACCTGCGTCGCTCCGAGGCGACTCAATGCCCCGGCCAAGAGTAGCGCTTCCTGCCAATTGGGTAGCTGCCACGCAACCGTACTCGCCTCACCGATGCCGCGCCTTGACAACGCGGACGCCACCTTCTCAGCCTCGCGCTGATATTCCAGATACGTCAGTACCTGTCCACTCTCATCACGCAGAAAGATACTATGAGGTGACTGCGCCGCCCGAAGGACAATCAATTGCCATAGCGTTTTTTTACGATCCATTTACTCGATTCATCTCCTGTCGCTCAGTTTGCCGTGCAGGCATACAACACTTGCAGATCATAAACGAGCGCCGGCTTGTCTTTATCCACCTGCTGAATAGTGACTTCGCTGGTCAGCAACACCCCGCGACGGTGCTCTTCCACGCGCTTTACACGCTGCCTGGAATGTACGCGTTGCCCTACCGCGACTGGCGACAGGAAGCGCAAGCCGTCAGAACCATAATTCGCAGCACTGGTGTAGCCGCAAAGCTGGTAATCCTGCGGTGGACGCAGGCTTGGCATCAGCGACAACAACAAGAATCCGTGAACTATGGGCCCACCAAAAGGGCTCTCCCGCTTGGCGCGCTCCACGTCCACATGTATCCACTGACGATCTCCGGTCAACTCGGCGAACTGATCCACCATCTCCTGGGTGATGGTCAGGTCGTCTGACCATTGACCGAATTCATCACTGACAAGGGCCTGGAGCGCCGCTGTGTCATGTACCTCGATATTCCGCATCACTGCATTGCTCATCGTTCTTTTCATCCATTCCGGCGACAGGAGTGCCGCTGTTTCAATCGGCGCCGAGAATCACTACTCCACAAGCCTGCGGCGTGCCCCCGATGTTATGGCTTAAAGCGGTGGTAGCACCGGCAACCTGACGCTTCCCGGCCTCGCCGCGCAGCTGTAGTGTATTTTCGTAGAGCATGCGTACACCCGTAGCGCCAGTAGGATGCCCAAAGCTCTTCAAGCCACCATCCGTGTTCACAGGCAGCTCTCCATCAAGCCCGAACGTACCTTGTTCGATGTGCTCCTTTGCCGCACCACGGGCACAGAAGCCGAGGTCCTCATAGCTCAGGAGCTCCGTCAGGGTGAAACAATCATGCAGCTGGGCGATATCGATCTGACGTCGCGGATTGCTAATTCCCGCTTGTCGGTAACATTCTTGAGCAGCGCTACGAGTCGGCTGCCATCCGAGAAAATCAAAGTCGGGATCGGATTGCGGGTTTCGGCCCAAAGTCACCGCCACCCCTTTGAGCCAAACCGGTTGCTTGGGATAGTTTCGGGCCGAGCGAGCGCTCGACAGTACCAGCGCAGATGCACCATCGGACTGTGCCGCACAATCATATAATCCGAACGGCCAGGAGATCATCCTGGCATTGAGAACATCCTCTACGGTAATTTCCTTCTTGAGCATGCTTTTGGGCGCCAGGGTACCGTTGCGATGGTTTTTGACCGCAATTCGCGCCAGTGTCTCGCGTCCGGCACCGTAGGTTTCGAAGTATCTTGCAGCGCACAGCGAGAACCACCCGGCTGGCGTCATTGGCAGACCACGACTGGTGGTCAGGGACACGCTTGGCCCCGAAACACCACGATCTTTCGGTTTATCAAATCCCACCACCAGGACAGTCTCGTACAGGCCGGCTGCTATCGCGATGGCCGCACAACGAAAGGCATCCGTCCCTGTTGCACAGTAGTTCTGTACCAACGTAATCGGCAAATCGTACAACTTCAACGCTTCCGCCACTTCAGCCGTACCGCGCGATGGATACAGGGCACCGCAGAAGACGGCATCGATCTGCTGCTGGGCATTTTCTATACCTGCGTCCTGATAAGCCTCGAACGCCGCCTCCACAATCATGTCCTCGGATGACGACGTCCAGTTCTCACCAAACCGCGAGCACCCTGCCCCGACGATAGCGACTTTGTCACGCATGGTATCCGTCATTCCATTGGCCTCTCTGTGTTCTCTTCCAGATAGTCCGCGGACTGCAACAATCGACTTTTCCAGAAATAGGCCGGCTTGCCCCCCGCCGCGTGAATTCGTCGGAATACAAATTCAACGGGCATTCCCGTAAGCAGCTCCTCATCGTTGTAGTCGGCCATCTGCACGTAAACTCGAGCGCCACCTTCAACTTCACACATCCCAGCAACTACGGGCGGAACAGGAGAGGGGAAAAAGTAGTCGCGCGTGTAGCTCGCGATCCGGGCACTACGAGAGGCCAACGCAACGGCTTCGAAATTGTCGCGCTGGTGACAGCGATAGCAAAGGCGCGCTGCGGGAAACTGCTCTGTACCACATTCAAGACAACGGACGCCCAGAAACGCAATATCGGCATCCTGCTCTCGATAGCTTGTGGTGGCTGATATCCCATCGACCGGATTCACCGGCGCACTGGTTACCTCCAAACCGCGACATTGTAAATACTGTCGATAACTGCGCATACGAATGCCGGCGCCGAGTTGTGCCGACAGGCTTCCGTGAGAAAATTGGTCGCTGTCCTCCAACCGCCAGCTCATCGCGTGCGCACCATCGCCGTAAGAGACCGTGATCAAGCGGTCGCCTGACTTCATATCCTGCATCGCCTGCGCCAACATCAGCGGCACCATGGCTACACCACAGTTTCCAATGCGACCGAACAAAGAGGAGACCAGCTGCTCAGGTACGAAACCCAATTGACGGGCCAGGCTGCGCCCGCTGCGCAGATCCGGTGCATAGCAAGCGAGATAGCGCACCGACTCTGCCGCGGGGCCACCCTGGCCGGCAAGTGCCTGCATCGCAGCCAACACCCCTTCTTGATAGCCGTGCTTAACGATAAATCGATCTTCCCAGTTCCTTAGCGTGGTCGCGCCATCTTCGCGCCAGACGTCGTAGAGCTGCCGGTTGATTGCAGCATCAGCCTCCAGGCGCAATGCACCATTGACCTCAACCAGCAGCGCCACGGCGGCATCACCGAGCTGTTGCTCCTGAGCCGAGTAGGGCTCTGCAGTACGCATGTCGCTAGCAACGACCAACACTCTTGTTGCACTGCCTGCCGCGACAGCATCCATAGCGGCTCGGAGAGCGTTAGCTGACGATCTCAAGCTCCCGCCAAAATCTGCCGTGAAAACATTCTCAGTGTGATTAAGCGCCTTGGCGACGATTGCCGCAGCGGACTTTTCGACGAAAGGAGAGGTCGTCGATGCCATGTAAATAGCATCAACAGGACCCGCCGCGGCGTTGCGCAAGCAATCACGGGCGGCAGAGACGGCCATGGTGATGACATCCTCGTCGAAACCGGCTACGGCCTTTTCCGCCACGGATGATTCCTTGTCAGGAGCATTGATCATACTCAGTGGTAACCGCAGACGCGGAATGTGAATGCCAATTGCGGAAATACCGGACATAGTGTTCCAGATTCAAGCTGTTGTAAGTCAGCTGCAGATAGTAGGAGCGTTGTCCACGAGCTGTAAATTGCAGGACCAACCGTTTTCTGGGAACGACTCCCGATTGGCCATATTTGATATGCATGGCGGCCCATTCATACTGTGACCTGAGCGGAACTGCTCGCTATGCTCACCTTTTGGCAATGCGCGTTGAAAGAGCTCGTTTGTGTGCCACATCGTTCGTCGAGGGAGTACCTATACCGTGTCTACAGATAGCGTTCTTGTTGATCGTCAGGGCCATACGGCAATTCTGACGCTCAATCGCCCTCATCGTCACAATGCTTTTGATTTTCCTATGATGAGTACTCTGGGAGAGGTATGGCGAGAGTGCGCCGAAGACGATGAGGTTCGCTGCGTAATCGTTACGGGCAGTGGCGACAAAGCCTTTTGTACCGGTATGGACCTTGCGACGATCCCCGATGCTGAGAAAAGCGCTGTGGCGAAAACTGAGACAGCACTGGCGGAATCCCCGATCTCATGCCTCACTGCGTTGCAGAACCATTGCTGGAAGCCCGTCATTACGGCCATCAATGGCATGGTATGCGGCGGGGGCTTCCACTTCCTTGTGGACAGTGATCTGGTGATAGCGGCAGAACACGCTACCTTTTTTGACAATCATGTGGCCATGGGGCTGGTGGCAGGCCTGGAACCGGTAGCACTGAGCCGCCGTGTTCCCCTGGAAACGGTCTTTCGCCTGGCGTTTCTTGGCGGCACAGAAAGAATGAGTGCGGAAGAGGCATTTCAATCGCGCTTGGTGGGAGAGGTTGTGCCGGCCGCGCAACTCATGCAGCGCGCCCTGAATCTCGCCGAGAATATCAGCCGCCACTCCCCCACAGCCCTTATGCGCACCAAACAGGCCATATGGCAATCACTGGATAGAAGCTTGCACGGCGGCCTGGAAAACGCCTGGCGCCTCATCGACGAGCACCAGTCACATCCGGATGCCAGTGAGGGAGCCAGGGCTTTTCTAGAGAAGCGACCTCCAGCGTGGAGCAGCATACCCGGAAAACTGAAGAGATAACTGGCCCCAGCTAACGCAGGACTACCTGATGTATCAAACACTACTTCTTGAACAACACGAATCTGTTGCCCTTATCACCCTGAATCGACCAGAAAAGCTCAACGCCTATACGGTACGGATGGGGGAAGAGTTGGTGGACGCTTTTGATACCATAAAAGACAACGCGTCAGTTCATGCCGTCGTCTTGACGGGAGCTGGGCGGGCCTTTTGCGCAGGCGTCGATTTGAATGCCCTGCAGAACAGTGCGGGCGAGGATCAGGAAGGGGATCTACCCAGGCTCGGCCAGGAGAGATTCGTACAGGGTTTCGCTGAAGACCTCTACCACTACCCCAAACCTGTTATCGTCGCGGTAAATGGCCCTGCCGTGGGCGTGGGTGTCACCATGTGCCTGCCCTGCGATATACGTTTGGCAGCCAGCGACGCCACCTTTGCGATGCCGTTCGCCAAACTGGGTATTGTGCCCGGGCTGGGTAGCAGCTATCTGCTACAACGCCTGACGGGGCCCGGGAATGCCCGCCTGTTGACGCTGACAGGGCTTCGAATCAGCGCTCAGGAGGCATTGACTATGCGCCTGGTAGAGCAGGTGCACCCGACGGAAAAATTACTCGAGGCGGCTATGACGCTGGCCAAGACTATGGGGCAGGCTTCACCAAAGGTGCTAGCACTGATCAAGGACGCCCTCAATGCCGGGGTATCGTCAGAGTCTATTCGAGCATCCATTGCCTATGAACACAACTGCAATGCCCGACGCTAACCTCGACGTCAATCTCACAGTATCGGCCTTTGGATGGTGTATGCAAGCTTCCAATTTAACCGGCTGCGTGCAGCTAAAAGCGGAATATCAAGCTCCAGCACAAACACGGGTGAACTCGAACTAAGCTCAGAGCCCCAAGAATAGAACCTGTCTCTTATACACATCTGACGCT
>OJHH01000014.1_pt1 | contig 38342 bp, 37 predicted proteins | sample 1594911 | NCBI WGS metagenome assembly OJHH01 (sample SAMN05416787, study PRJEB24817) | seawater metagenome | isolation source: Sea water | place: Canada:Atlantic | collected 2013-11
ACGAGATGTAGAGAGGTCTCGTGGGCTCGGAGATGTGTATAAGAGACAGTAATCGCCTGCCTCGCCGACAAAGGGCCGCGCGATCACCCGGCCCACGCGCATCTTGTGCAGCGTCGGGGCAAGCGTTTCACAAAGATCATAGAGCCGGTCCAACCCGAAGCTTTCCTCATGCGCCGCGATCTGGAAGACGCTGTCGGCGGAGGTGTAGCAGATGGGCCAGCCGGTTTCCTGATGGCGTTCGCCCTCGGCCTCGATGATGGCGGTGCCCGGCGCGTGGCGATTGCCCAGGATACCATCCACACCGGCAATCCGCTTCACCTCTTCTACAAGATCATCGGGAAAGGCGGGCTGCTCATCCGGGAAATAGGTCCAGTCCCACGGCACCGGCACGCCGTCGGGCCATTGGGAATTGGCGGGCGTGCCGGTGCCGTGGGAATGGCACGTTTTCCCAAACACCAACCCCGCCTTTCCGCCCGAAATCACAAAAGCCATCTGCGACGCGGCTGGCACCGACGGTATATTGGGCAATCGCTATGCGTCTGGCACCCAAGTATTAGACGACGAAGGCCCCGCGCATATGACGTCGGGCTGGCCGATTTGTTATACATCAGTGGATTCAGTTCTGCAGATTGCGGCGCACGAAGGCACGTTTGGACGCGACCGGTTGATCAAACTTTGCAAAGACATCTCGCCGATGTTGCATAAACTAAAACTTGGGCGCGTGATCGCTCGGCCCTTCATCGGGGATGCTAAAAACGGGTTTGAACGCACCGAATACCGCCGTGATTTCGCGATTGCACCGCCGTCAGATACGCTTTGCGATATGGCCCATGCCGCAGGTCACCGCGTTGAAGCTATTGGGAAAATTGGCGACATATTTTCCATGCGCGGGATCGATGAGGTCTATAAAGGCCGTGATGCCGCACTGATGGGTCACTTGCATGATCGGGTCGATGCAGCCCCTGACGGTACATTCGTTTTTGCCAATTTCGTGGAATTTGACAGCCAATATGGGCACCGACGTGACGTCGCGGGTTACGCTGCACATCTGGAATGGTTTAATGCTGAACTATCTCGCATTTTACCGCGCTTGCGCGACGATGACCTGCTGATCGTGACGGCAGACCACGGCAATGATCCGACGTGGATCGGCACTGATCATACGCGCGAACGGGTCCCTGTGTTGGTGCACGGGATCGGCAATAAACAATTGGGCCACGTGGCCTTTGTGGACGTCGGCGCATCCGTCGCACGCCACCTGAACATCCCATATTCTGGGGAAGGACGCAGCTTCTTATGACTTATCAATCGATGCCAAAAGTGGAAATTCATCACCACATCGAAGGCGCGGCACCGCCAAAATTCATCGCGAGCTTAGCCCGCGAAAAGAACATCGACATCTCTCGGATCTTTGATGCAGATGGCAATTATGCCTATGCAGGTTTTGCCGAATTCCTAAGCACCTATGAGGCTGCTTGCGAGCCGCTGACAGGCCCGCAAGAATTCTACCGATTGACCAAAGCGATCTTGGAGGAGGCGGCTGAACACGGCGTCGTCTACCTTGAAACGTTTATTTCTCCTGATTTCTGCGGCGGCGGCGATGTATCCGCATGGCGCGATTATGTCGCGGCAATTGAACAAGCGGCGACCGAGGCAGAGCGCGACGCGGGCATCACTCTGCGTGGGATTGCCACAGCCGTTCGCCATTTCGGCCCCGATAATGCCAAAGCATCCTCGCGCTGTGCGGCGGAAACAAAGGGCGATTTCATCACCGGATTTGGGATGGGCGGGGCGGAAACCCACCTGCGCCCACGCGATTTTGCCTATGCCTACGACATGGCCCGCGAGGCTGGATTACAATTGACCTGTCACGCAGGTGAATGGGGTGGGTCAGACATGGTTGCCGAAACCATCCACGATCTTGGGGTCAACCGGATCGGCCACGGTATCCACGTCATGCAAGACCCCAAATTGGTGGCTGAAGCCGTCGAAAAGGACATCGTATTCGAGGTGTGCCCGGGATCAAACGTATCGCTTGGCGCTGTAACCGGATGGGACGCGCACCCGATTGCGGCGATGCGTGATGCGGGGCTGAAGGTGACCGTATCCACCGATGACCCGCCGTTTTTCCACACGACGATGACCAATGAATTCACCATGCTGAGCAATACATTCGGCTGGGATACGGCTGACTTTGACGCGCTCAACCAAACAGCATTGGAAGCAGCATACTGCGACGATGAAACGCGCGCCAAAATTGCCAAAAAATTAGGAAAAGTAACATGACTGAGCACCTGATCCACGTCCAACATCCACTCGTGCAGCACAAGCTGTCGATCATGCGCGACAAGGCCACGTCAACTGCGCAATTCCGCCAGCTTTTGCGCGAAATCAGCCAGCTACTGGCCTATGAAATCACGCGCAATCTGCCGATGACCACACGGTCCATCGAGACGCCGATGCAGACAATGGACGCACCGGTTCTTGACGGTAAAAAGCTGGCGCTTGTGTCGATTTTGCGGGCTGGTAACGGCTTGCTTGATGGCGTTTTGGAATTGATCCCATCGGCGCGCGTCGGCTTTGTCGGATTGTACCGCGACGAGAAAACGCTCAAACCAGTCGAGTATTATTTCAAGGTACCAACCGCGCTCAAGGACCGATTGGTCATCGCCGTTGACCCGATGTTGGCCACCGGTAATTCATCCGTCGCCGCGATTGATCGGCTCAAACAGGCAGGTGCTGTGAATATTCGTTTCTTGTGCTTACTGGCATCCCCCGAAGGGATCGCGCGGATGAAAGAAGCCCATCCAGACGTGCAGATCGTCACAGCAGCAGTGGACAGCCACCTCAATGACCATGGATATATTGTACCAGGGCTAGGGGATGCGGGAGACCGGATGTTCGGCACCAAATAAGCCTAAAATTGACCCTAAAACGGGAACAATTGCTTTACAAAATGGGGATTGTTCGGCATCCTACCACAATATCTTGTGGGGGCACGCATGAACTATCGCGAAATCTTAGGCGCAGCAGCGCTGGCGCTTATTCTTTCAGGTCAGTCGGTTCAGGCGCAATCAAGCGGTGTGCCGTCCGAATTTCCACCGTCTAGTTTTTCTGGAAACCAGTTCGTCGATAGTGATGGCTGTGCCTTTATCCGCGCCGGTGTTGGTGGTGTCGTCACGTGGGTGCCGCGCGTTGATCGCCGCCGCAATCAGCTGTGCAGTTTTCAATCTACCTTCGCTCAGACGGCGCGCGCGCCAATGGTCACGCAACCAGCCGGTGATGTAGATGCGCCAATGCAGACAGTGGCGTCGATCACGACAGCGCCCAATCTTGTTCGAATTCCAACGGCGACCACGGCAACAGCACGGTCACCCCAAATTGTGCGCAACGCGCCAGTATTGGCCGTAGCGCCTGTTGTGGCACCAACCCCGCAAGTTGCGCCTTTGCGAACCAAGGCGGCGCTTTGCGTTGGGCGGACCGGCCTGCAGCAGGGTTTCGTCAGCTCAACAACAGGTAAGACGATTGATTGTGGGGGGGCTGCGCCCGTGCCTGCAGCAGCCGCTGCTGCGCCATTGCGCATGACAATGGCGCAAATTTGCGCCGATATGCGTACAACAGGCCGAAGCTTTGTAAACGCGCAAACCGGTGCTGCGGTGCGCTGTGGCCCGCAAACCCAATCGTTGACAGCAATGGCACCGACGGGTCCGGCGACGCCAAGTGTGCCAACTGCGACACCGCGTCGTTTGGCGGCAGCAAACTGCCCCGCGACGATGTTATTCGTAGCTGGGCAAGACGTGCGTTGCGGACCACAGACCCAGCCAATCACAACACGCACCACGACATTTGATGCCAGTGCCCAGGTCACGCGCAGCTCGGTCAGCGTGTCGACAGCTCCGCTGCTTGGACCCAAACCAATTCCAGCATCCAACCCGCGCGGCGCATCTCAGCGCGAGGTTCTGCCAGTGGCAGATGGCTACACGCGCGTTTGGGGTGACGGACGTCATAACCCGAACCGTGGCCTGCCGCAGACCGCCGCGATTGTAGCATCAACATTTGAAGCCCGCGTATCGACACGCACCGCACCCGTTGCCACCACGCACCGCTATGTGCAGGTCGGCGTCTTTGCAAACGCGGGCAACGCCCAAGCCTTGGGTCAGCGCTTCATGGGAATGGGCCTGCCGGTTGGCTTGGCCAATTCATCACGTGGCAAAGTCGTCGTGCTGGGGCCATTCGCCAGCGCAAATGCATTGAACCGTGGGCTGACAGCCGCACGTGGCGCTGGTTTCAGCGACGCATACACACGGAACTAACCAGTCTCCCGGGAAAAGGCCTCGCGGTTCTTTATGCGAGGCCTTTTCTTGTGCGCATTTAAATATTGCAAATACCCTGCAGGCGGATCCAGTTGGCGTCTGACAGAATTTCCGGCTCGTCGCGTTCGGCAAACGCGTCAGCTTCGATCAATTTGACCGTCTGCGCGTCAGACCCGTCGCGGGCAAATGCAAAGGGTGTTGTTGGGATTTGGGCTGCTGCAAACGCCGCAATCAAATCATCCTCATCTGCAAGCGTTGGATCGGCCTCTGTCAGGCTGCGGGCGTAGTCGGCCAATACGTCTGACGGCAGGTTTCCAGTGGTCAAAAGACCCATCGTCTGACGCAAACCGACAGCTTGTAGGACAGACGCAAGCGGGTCAGCGCCGCGCCGCGCCGCAATCGCAGCAATGACATATCCGGCAGGCACCGCAGGGTCATCGGCATTTTCAACGATGCGACGATCAAGCGCGATAATACCGCCGGTCATTGCCACAGCACCTTGGGCCAACTGCGGCAAGATAACAATTCGGCCTTTAGCCTCAGCGCCAAGCAAACGGGTGTGCAGCAGCGCAAGCGCAGTAACCCCGTCAGCATCACGGCATCGCGGCCCCGTTAGCTTTTGCACATGTCCCAAAATGACAGTGCCGATCTCGGCGCGCTTTGATTGCGGAACAACAGATACGGTCTGACGAGTTAGCGCATCAGGCAGCCAGAAAACCGCCAAGGCGGCAGTACCCGCCACAAACCCAAGCGTGATGAAATGCCGTAGCTTGCCGCGCTGCGGGCGTGACCTCGCGAGCGTCTTGCGGACCTTTTCAATCGCGCCAATCATCAGATCATCGTCGATTTCCAACGTCTCAACAGCGCCCTCATCGGGGGTGAAAACCGCAGGGCGTTTGCCGGGGTTTTGACGAATAACAGCGGGCAGGGACCAATGGGTCAGCGGGCGGCCGGCGCCATCTGTGATGACCAGCGTCGCATTGCCAAACGCAACGACCACATCACGGCGTTGCACATCCAAATTGGCGCGCCAAATTCCGCTGCTTTCCAGCCGTTCATATTCACGGAGTGCCGTCATGTGCCTGCTTTTTGTTGCTTGACCTGCAGCTTAACGGGCGACGGCGCATTTGGGTAGATGGGTTAGATGCCTTTTGCGATCACGCGCAGTTCAAATTTCTGGATCTTACCCGTCGAGGTTTTCGGCAATTCAAGAAACACAACTCGCTTGGGGCATTTGAACCCTGCAATACGGCTGCGGGTATGGGCAATAATCTCGGCCTCGTCGGCCACAGCGCCTTCTTTTAATTCGACAAACGCGCAAGGCACTTCGCCCCATTTATCGTCTGGCTTGGCCACAACAGCGCATAGGTTCACTGCCGCGTGGTGCATGATCGCGCCCTCAACTTCGACAGAGCTGATGTTCTCGCCGCCAGAAATGATGATGTCCTTGGCGCGGTCGGCAATCTGCATGTACCCATTTGAATGCTGGATCGCCAAATCTTCGGAATGGAAATAGCCGCCGGAAAACGCCTTTTGGGTCGCTTCAGGGTTCTTGTAATACCCCTTCATCACGGAATTTCCGCGCATGACAATCTCGCCTTGGGTGGCGCCATCCATCGTGACTTGGACCATCTTGTCGTCCATCACTGTGATGCTTTCCATCACTGGAAACGCCACGCCTTGCTGCGCCTTAATGCTGGCCTGTTCGTCCTCGGGCAATGCGCCCCACGCATCATCCCAAATGCATTCGGTCACATGACCATAGGTTTCGGTCAGCCCGTAAACTTGGGTGATGTTGAAGCCCAGCTTACCAACCGCAGCCAAGGTCGCGGGGGCGGGCGGTGCACCAGCAGTGAACACCTCAACAGTGTGATCAAAATCGCGGCGCTCTTCGTCTCTTGCATTCACGATCAGGTTCAAAACAATCGGCGCACCGCCAAAATGCGTGACCCCGTGGTCGCCAATCGCGGCGTAAATCGACTTCGCCGATACATCGCGACAGCACACAACCGTGCCGCCAAGTGCAGGCAACATCCACGTGTGGTTCCAGCCGTTACAGTGAAATAGCGGCACAATCTGTAGGTATTTGATGAACAGAGGCAACTGCCAAGAAATCGGCGTTCCCATCGTCATCATATACGCGCCGCGATGGTGGTACACGACACCCTTGGGGCGACCCGTGGTGCCGGACGTGTAATTCAGCGCAAGGCTCTCCCATTCATCCGTGGGCATGACCCAGACAAAGGCAGGATCACCTGTCGCCAGAAAATCTTCGTAATTGATTTGTTCGCCAATCGCAGGGACGCCAGCAACCGGATCAGGGACCTCAATGATCAACGGGGCAGGGCCATCCATCAGATCAACCGCTTGCATAACCATCGGCAGGAATTGACTATCGACCAACGCGGCCTTGGCCTCACCGTGGTCGAAAATATACGCGACCGTGTCCACGTCCAAACGGGTGTTAATCGTGTTCAACACAGCGCCACACGCAGGCACACCAAACGCGGCCTCGGACTGGGCCGGAATATTCGGCAACAACGTCGCAACAACATCGCCAGACTTGATCCCCGCCTTCGACAATGCAGACGCCAGCCGCGTCGCGCGGTCGTGATACTGCGCATAGGTCAGGCGCGTATCACCATAGATCAGCGCCTCGCGGTCCGCAAAAACAACCGCCGCGCGGTTCAGGTGTGACAGAGGGGTCAGCGGAACATAGTTCGCTTCACACTTGCCCAAGCCGGTTTCATCAGCCATCCATCCCATAGGTGTATCCTCCCAACGCGCTATTTCCGCGACATTAGGATATGTAAGACATTTAAATCAATGGGCGATTTCATCGGGGTGAAACAGATGACAACAACGGTACAACCACGCCAAGCGGCCTTTCTGATCCTCGCGGGCATGATGACGCTCGGATTTACGGATAATCTGTTGCCGTACATATCCGCCGATAGCTCGCTGTGGCAGTTCCACTTTATCCGGAGCAGTCTGGTCCTAAGTGCGCTGATCGTGGCATCGGCCTTGGGGGCAGGCGCGCTTTGGCCGCGCAAACCGCTTGCGGTCATTGGGCGCAGCTTGTTCCAAGCAGGCGCGTTGCTGATCTACTTTGGCTGCATCGCGATTATGCCCATCGGAGTGGTAATCGCAGGGCTGTTCACCGCACCGTTATTTGTGCTGATCATCTCGGTCATCTTTCAGGGCAAATCCGTGGGGCCAATACGCTGGCTCGCGGTTGGCATCGGTTTTCTAGGCGCGCTCATGGTGATCCGACCTGACCCCAGCGCGCTTGACCCCATTTCATTTTTGCCGATTTTTGCAGGCCTGCTTTACGCCATCGGGGCCATCGCGACACGCGCGTGGTGCGAAGGCGAGCACACCCTGACATTGACCGCATGGTTTTTTGTCATGCTCCTGATTTTCGGCGGCATCGGCATATTGGTTTTGCCAAGTGGCGGGGCACTTGGTGCCGAAGGGTTCCCGCTGCGTGGCTGGATGCCGGTCACTGGGACAATGCTCGGTTGGTACGCGGTGCTTGCGATCGGCGCGCTTATCGGGATCGCGTTCGTGTTTCGTGGCTACCAAATCGGCGAGGCTTCAAGCGTCGCCATTTTTGAATACTCGCTGCTAATTTTCGCAAGCTTTTGGGCATGGACTCTGTGGGGTGAAACCGTGCCGCTGTTAGGTCTGATCGGCATGGCGCTAATCGTCGGGGCAGGGGTCATTATCACGGTGCGGTCCGACCCATGATCATCTCGCCGGGGCGCAATTATATCTTTGTGCATATCCCCAAAACCGGGGGCACCGCGCTGGCGACAGCACTCGAGCAGCGGGCCATGCGCGATGACATTTTAATCGGCGACACACCCAAGGCGAAACGACGCAAAGCCCGCCTGAAATCGCTCACCGCCAAGGGGCGTGTTTGGAAACACAGCACGCTGTCGGACATGGAAGGTGCGGTTGATCCGACGGGCATGTTCATCTTCACATTGGTGCGCAATCCGTGGGACCGGATGGTTAGCTATTACACATGGCTAAAGGCGCAGTCGTTTGCGCATCCGGCTGTTAAATTGGCGCAATCAACGGGTTTCAGCACGTTCCTAAATGCGGACCAAACCCGCGCAAGCGTGCTGAAAAATCCCTATGCGTCCTACGTGAACGACACAGCTTTATTCTTTCGTATCGAACACTTAGCGGACGATCTGCAACCGCTTTGGAAACACTTAGGTTTTGAGCTAACTATTGAACACATCAATCAATCCACCCGCCCGCGTGATTGGCGGCCATTCTACAATGACGCGGACGCATCGCTGATAAAGTCGCTCTGTGCAGATGACATAACACGGTCAAATTACACATTTGACCCCGCATAAAAAAAGGGCGCAGACCTCGCAGTCCACGCCCTTTCCTGTCATCTAATTTCGCTTACGCAGCTTTGACACTCTTATCAAAACGGCCATAAAACGACTGACCCTTATCAGCCATTTCGCGCAGTAACGCGGGCGTGGCAAAGCGGGCACCAAATTGTTCAGTCAACTCATCACACCGCTCGGCGGCATAAGGCGTGCCGATGATATCCAACCAGCTAAACGGGCCACCAGACCACGGCGCAAAGCCCCAGCCAAGGATCGCGCCAACGTCGCCTTCGCGGATGTCTTCCAGCACGTTTTCTTCCAACGCGCGGACGGCTTCCAACACTTGCGCAAACAACAAACGGTGCTGCACTTCGATCAGATCGGGCTGTTCGGCAGCGACCGGATATTTGGCCGCAAGACCTTCCCAAAGACCCTGACGCTTGCCCTTTTCATCGTAAGCATAAAAGCCCGATTTGGACTTACGACCAAGGCGGCCATCGTCAAACATCCAGAACAAAACCTCGTCAACTTCGCCGTCAGGGTACGTATCGCCCATTGCGAGCCTCGTCGCTTTGGCAATCTTGACGCCCAGATCAACGGATGTTTCATCCACCAACTGCAACGGTCCCAGCGGCATACCGACCAGCTTGGCAGCGTTCTCGATCAGGGCAGGCGCGACGCCTTCGCGGACCATACGAATACCTTCGTTGATGTACGGAATGATGCAGCGGTTCGCGTAAAAGAACCGCTCGTCATTCACAACAATTGGCGTTTTGCGGATCTGGCGGACAAAATCAAGCGCCTTGGCCACCGCCACATCGCCAGTTTGCTTACCCTTAATGATCTCGACCAACGCCATTTTGTCGACAGGGCTAAAGAAATGGATACCAATAAAGGTCTCAGCATCCGCCGCAGCCTTAGCCAATTCAGTGATCGGCAAGGTCGACGTATTGGTCGCAAATACGCAATCAGGGCCAGTCACAGCCTGAACGTTTTTGGTGACCTCGGCCTTAACAGCCACGTCCTCAAATACCGCCTCAACCACCAAATCACAGCCCTTAAGGGCGGCGTAATCGGTCGTCGCAGTGATCAGACCAAGCACCGCGTCCTTCTTTTCAAGGGTCGCCTTTTTGCGCGAAATTCCCTTGTCCATATAGGTCGCGGTGTAATCCTTGCCGCGATCAGCCGCGTCTTGTTTGGCGTCAATCAGCACAACTTTGATACCCGCAAGCGCAGACACAAGCGCAATGCCTGCGCCCATCATGCCCGCACCGATAATGCCGACTTGGGTCACCTTTTGGTCAGCCACGTCAGGACGGTTGGCACCTTTTTCAAGCGCCTCTTTGTTGATGAACAAAGACCGGATCATCGCGGATGACGACGGGTTCAGCAGGACTTGGGTGAAATACCGCGCCTCGATTTTCAACGCGGTATCAAACGGCACCAGCGCACCTTCGTACACGGCGGACAGCAGCGCCTTGGCGGCAGGATATGCGCCTTGGGTCTTGCCGTTCACCATCGCAGAGGCACCAACATACGTCATGAAACCAGCCGGATGGTACGGCGCACCGCCGGGCATTTTATAGCCCTTTTCATCCCAAGGCTTGACGATCTTAGGTTCGGACAAAACCCATGCCTTAGCGGCAGACAGCAATTCATCAGCCGGAACAACCTCGTCGATAACGCCAGCGCGCAACGCGGCCTGTGGGCTGTTCATCTTGCCTTCTAGTAATAACGGAGACGCAGCCATCGCGCCCATTTTGCGGACCAAACGGGTTGTGCCGCCAGCACCGGGAAAGATACCGACCATGATTTCGGGCAGGCCGATTTTGGCCTTTGGATTGTCGGCTGCAAAAATGCGGTGACAGGACAGCGGAAGCTCAAGGCCAATGCCAAGCGCCGTGCCAGGCAGCGCGGCTGCAATCGGTTTGCCACCCTTGTTGGTCTTTGGGTCCATGCCTGCACGCTCGATCTTGCGCAACATCGTATGGCCAGCCATCGTGAAATCAAACAGGGCTTGGGCAGGGTCGTCACCCGCCTCATCGCGGATCGACGCCAGCACATTTAGGTCCATGCCACCGGCAAAACTGCCAGCCTTGCCAGACGTGATAATCACGCCTTTGACGGCATCGTCGGCCAGTGCGTCGTCGATCAGCGCGTTCAAAACCTGCATGCTGTCGCGGCTCATCACGTTCATGGATTTGCCGATCGTGTCCCACACAATCGTGGCCACGCCGTCGGCATCGGTTTTCATAATAAAGTCAGTCATGTCAGATGCTCCTTACACGCGTTCAATGATTGTGGCGGCACCCATGCCGGATGCGATGCAAAGCGTGGCAAGACCAGTTGATTTGCCTGTACGCTCCAGTTCATCCAGCAACGTGCCAATGATGATCGCACCTGTGGCACCCAACGGATGACCCATCGCAATCGACCCGCCGTTGACGTTGACGCGGCTATGATCGACATTAAATCGCTGCATGAACCGCAGAACCACGGACGCAAACGCCTCGTTGACTTCAAACAGATCAATGTCGCTGATCGACATGCCGCTATCGGCCAAAATCTTTTCGGTAACAGGCACAGGGCCGGTCAACATGATGGTTGGATCAGTGCCGATCTTGGCTGTGGCACGGATAACAGCGCGCGGTTTCAAACCCATCGCATCGCCCCATTCCTTGGACCCAACCAGAATACCAGCGGCACCATCAACGATACCAGACGAGTTGCCCGCATGGTGGATGTGGTTGATCTTTTCCAGATGCGGGTACTTCATCAGCGCGACTTTATCAAAGCCGGGCATATGCTCGCCCATCATCTGAAACGCAGGGTTCAACGACCCCAGCGCTTGCATATCGGTTCCGGGGCGCATGTATTCGTCGTGGCCCAAAATGGGCAGGCCGTTCATATCTGTGACAGGAACGATGGACCGAGAAAACCGGTTGTCAGCCCAAGCGGCGGCAGCACGGTTCTGGCTTTCAACAGCCAGCTGATCGGCGTCGTCACGGCTAAACCCATATTCAGTCGCGATAATATCGGCTGAAATACCCTGTGGGACGAAATAAGTATCCATCGCAATAGACGGATCAACGGCAATCGCAGCACCGTCGGAGCCCATTGCAACACGGCCCATCATCTCAACGCCGCCTGCGATATATGCACCGCCAGCGCCGCCTTTGATCTGGTTGGCAGCCAAGTTAACAGCTTCCATGCCAGACGCGCAAAAGCGGTTGATCGACAGGCCAGGGATCGATTGATCAAGCTCGGACGCCAACACAGCAGTACGGGCCAAACAGCCACCCTGTTCACCAACTTGGGTGACATTGCCCCAGATCACATCCTCGACCGCATGGCCTTGCAGGTCATTGCGATCCTTGAGGGCGTTCATGATGCCAGCGGATAAGCGGGCAGATGTCACCTCGTGCAAGCTGCCGTCTTTGCGGCCTTTGCCACGCGGGGTACGCACGGCGTCATAGATATAAGCTTCGGTCATAGGGGGTCTCCTTTAGGCGCGGTCAGCAGGCGAGCCGGGCATCAAATCATAAGGGTGTTTCCAACCGGGCGTGGCGGCAATCGCGTCGAGCCAGCGGTTGATATGAGGGTAATCAGCGCGGTCAAACGTGAACGGCTCTGGGTAAAACAAGTATCCGGCGCAGGCGATATCAGCGATGGTCATGGCCTCCGCGGCCAACCAGTCGCGATCAGATAGATGGGCTTCCATGACCTTCAACGCAGCGGCAAGGCGCATCGACATAAACCCGATGACATCGGCGTTACGTTTTGCTTCGGGCAGAAAATTCATCTGAAACCGCAACATGCCTGCAATGCCGCTCACTTTGTGGTTATCGAAGAACATCCAGCGCAAAACCTCACGACGTTCAGCAGCGGACTTGCCACCCAGCTTGCCAGATTTGGAGCTAACATAATCCTGAATGACGGCCGATTGGGTCAGCACCATGTCGCCGTCTTCAAGAACAGGGACTTCACCCATGACGTTCAATTCGCGGAATTCGTCGGAACGGGTGGCGCCGTTGAAGAAATCAACGAACACAGGCTCCCAAGACTGGTCGGCCAGCGTAAGCGTCAATGCGGCCTTATAGGCGTTCCCGCTTTCGCCAAAGCAATGCAACTTCATGGTCATGTCGGACATCCTCCCAGATGGTGCGCCACGTTGTGGGCGCTGTATTTTGAGTATTTAGAACAAAGCGAGATAAAGGTGCCCGCTATTAACTCTTACTTAAGCACGATGTCGAAAACTTACAGGGCGGTACAGGCTGGAGAGCCGATGGCCGTAAAAAGCGAGGCACCGGCGCTCGGTTGCTGCGCCCCTTCAATGCGGGGAACTCTCTGAGTGTCGGCCCTTTCCCCTCGCTTTTTCGCAAATACTCACCTTTTCAACGCTTGCGGTCCTCTAGCTCGTTTTGAAACATCTTCAAACGCTGGCCAAACGTGTCCTCATTGATCACCGAATTGAAATTCTCGAACAAAAACGACAGCGCCTCGCCCTCTTCCAACTGACTATCTTTGGCAAACCGTTTGAGCCTGCGATATCCGTCCTCTGTCATGGCAACAGGAAAACGGCGGGTTAATCGCAGACGCTTAGGCATATCGGACAGTCCTTTATTTCGTAGGATGGGTTTTAACCCATCATGTCTTTAAAACTGCGAAGCCTCCAGCGCCATCACGGTATCGGCGCCAGTGTTGATACGGGCCAAATGCATCGCCGTGGCGGGCAATTGACGGGCCATGTAGTAGCGACCAGTCGCAATCTTGGTCTCGTAGAAATCCTTGTCAGACGCGCCAGCCTCAAGCGCATCCATCGCGGCTTTGCCCATGCGCGCCCACATCAGACCAAGGCAAACGTGACCCATCATGTGCATGAAATCATATGATCCAGCCAACGCATGGTTCGGGTTTTTCACGCCGTTTTGCATGAAATACATACCTGCGGCCTGCATATCCTTTGATGCGGCTTTTAACGGATCAAGGAAGTCAGCTTTCAGCGCCGCGTTGCCTTCGTTGTCTTTGATGAACGTCTTGACCATTTCGAAAAACGCCATGACGTGCTTGCCGCCGTCTTGGGCCAGCTTGCGACCAACAAGGTCCAAGGCCTGAACGCCATTGGCACCTTCATAGATCATCGCAATACGGGCATCGCGGGCGAATTGGGACATGCCCGATTCCTCGATATAGCCGTGACCGCCGTAAACTTGCTGGGCTGCGGTGGCGTATTCAAAACCTTTGTCGGTCAAGAACCCTTTCATCACAGGGGTGAGCAAGGTAATCAGACCATCGGCGTCGGCATCATCGTTCTTATGCGCACGGTCGATCAGATAGGTGCCCCAAAGTATCAGCGCACGCGCACCTTCCACAAATGATTTCTGATCCATCAAATTGCGGCGAATATCTGGATGCACGATCAGCGGATCAGCGGGACCATCTGGGTTTTCAACACCCGTAACAGCGCGGCCCTGCAGGCGATCATTCGCATAGACGACAGCATTCTGATACGCGACCTCGGCTTGGGCGTATCCTTGCAGGCCCACACCCAAACGGGCTTCGTTCATCATCACGAACATCGCGCGCATGCCTTTGTGCATTTCGCCGATCATATAGCCTTCGGCGTCGTCATAATTCATGACGCAAGTCGAATTCCCATGAATACCCATCTTCGCTTCGATCTTGCCGACGGACACGCCGTTGCGATCACCAAGCGATCCATCGTCGTTCACGATAATCTTAGGGACGATGAACAAGGACACGCCTTTGATGCCATCAGGACCGCCGGGAATGCGGGCCAACACAAGGTGGATGATGTTGTCAGCCATATCGTGGTCACCCGCCGAGATGAAGATCTTCTGGCCAGTGATCTTATAAGACCCGTCGTCTTGTGGCACCGCCTTGGTGCGCATCAAACCCAGATCGGTGCCGCAATGCGGCTCAGTCAGGTTCATCGTGCCGGTCCATTCGCATGTGACCATTTTGGGCAGGAACTTTTGCTTCTGCGCGTCCGACCCATGCACATGGATCGCGGAATAGGCACCGTGGGTCAGGCCCTGATACATCTGGAACGCCATATTGGCGGATACCATCAATTCTTGGGCGGCGGTGTGCATCACATACGGCAGGCCTTGGCCACCATATTCAGGGTCACAATCCATCGCGGTCCAGCCGCCGTCTTTCATGACCTTAAGCGCATCTTTGAAACCTGTTGGCGTGCGCACGACACCGTCTTCCAACACACAGCCTTCGACATCACCGACCATATTTAGCGGGGCCAACACCTCTGATGCGACCCTGCCGGCCTCTTCGATCACAGCGCCAGTGAACTCAGGGTCGAGGTCCTCAAACCCTGGAATGTCTTGCTCTGATACCTTCAGCAGGTCGTGCAGAACAAATTGCAAGTCTTTGACGGGGGCGTTGTAGATCGGCATGTCAGATGTCTCTCTGTCTAGGGTGGGGGGGCGGTTAGGCCGCCGATTGGTCCTTTGAGATGGCGGCCAGCTTTTTGGCACCCCATTTCATTTGTGTCTTCAGCTCTCCGATAGCCTCGTCCAACTCAGCCTTTTGGGCTTGCATGGCGGCCAAGTGGTGTTCGGCGAATTCGTAGGTTTTAGACAGTTGTGTCTCTTGGCTGTCGTTCATGTGATACAAATCCAAAAGCTGGCGGATTTCTTCAAGGCTAAAGCCAAAGCGCTTGCCGCGCAGGATCAGCTTTAGGCGGGCGCGGTCGCGCTTGGTGAACAAACGGCGTTGGCCGTCGCGTACAGGGAACAGCAGTTCCTTGCTCTCGTAAAATCGCAATGTGCGCGGCGTCACATCAAATGTGAGGCACATATCGCGGATGCTCATTGTTTCAGTTGTCATGGTCACGGTCCCATTCATGCGTGGCTTGATGCCTTGCATCTGCGAGTTCATGATTGAGCATACAAGATAAATTGACGTTAACGTAAACGGAACGCTACGTCATTTCTGGCTTGACGAAAGGTCAGCAAAGATAACGCTAGGGAATGCGCAACTTATGCAAAACGAAAGATGATGATGAAATACAAGAGTTTTCCCTTAAAGTAAGGGATTCAGCCGATCACCCGAGGGTTTTTGCCGTCATGTCGCGCAGCTTTTGCAACTCGTCCAATGTTTCCTGCAGCTGTTTTTGCTGCTCGATCAGTTCGACAATTTGACCATCTGCAAGCGCCACCCAGTGCTGCATTTGCGCAGTGGTGCCCTCGTTTTCGCGGATCATCAGCCATTGACGGATCTCTTCAAGCGAGAACCCAAATCGGCGGCCACGCAAGATCAACGTCATGCGCGCCACCTCGCGGGTGCCATAAAATCGGGATCGGCCTTCTTTGTCAGGCGTCAGCAATTCGATATATTCATAGTACCGCAACGTCCGTGGGGTCACGTCAAAATTGGCGCACATGTCTTTGAATGTTAGGCGTGTCGACATTGTGATCCTCCGTTGCACTAAGCCTAGCGGTTGCAAAGGCTCGGGGCAACAGACGGATTAGTTCAAGAAATTAGGCGCAAAGATATGGAACCCATATGCAGCCATCGTCGCTGGTATCGTTGAATAAATCGTCGCCCAGATCGCGGCGCGCGGGTTCAATGCGATCGCAGGGAACAGCGCGTCACCGTCATTAGAAATCGCATTTCCCATCAGGGCGGAAAACGGGATCAGCCCGTTGATGTACAATGTTGTCACCAAAACCTGCGGTCCACATCCGGGGATAAGGCCAATTGCAACGCCGATCAGCGGCAGCAATGGGGCGACCGTGCTGAACATCAATTCAAGGTCCAAGCCGGTGAAGGCAACAATATAGTCATAGGCCAGATAAGCCCCGATCACCCAAACCGAAATAAACGCCGTTTCCTCGGCCATGCGTGTTAGCGGGCTATCGTTTTCATTTGTCATCGCAGTCACAATTGATGTGGCCCAGATGAGCAGGCCAATCGCAGTCCCAATCAGACCCACAACGGTCACCATTGATCCATAAACGTCGTAGACATTTGCGCCAGAAAGCTGCGTGGCACCAATCAGCAAACCTGGTGCGGCGGCTGCCAAAAACGCATAGTCGCGAAAGCGGGTCTTCCCGATCAGCGGCGCCAGCTCGCAATGCGCACTGGTGTTCGCGGTCATATCTTCGCGTGAAAACGCATCAACGATCCAACCCGACGCAATGCCAATCGCAAATGACAGCGGCAACACAACCATCGCCACATCAGGGCGGGTCGCAATCAGCAGAAACGCGGCGTCGCCCATCGTGGCAGTCAGCGTCGCAACCACAGCACCAAAGCCCACGTTGCCTGATGAATACGCAGCCACAACCACAACCGCGCCACCACAGCCGGGCGTTGCGCCGAGCAGGGCAGCAAGCGGCACTTGGAACCCCTTTGCACCCTTTAGGGCCTCGCCAATGTTAAACCGGAATACACGTTCAGCACCGTAAAACAAAAGCAATGTCGCGGCCACAAATGCGGACACTTGGGTATAGGCATCCACCATCAATCCGCGTGTCAATTCACCCAATAGACCGGGGGCCACCGCCAGCGTCAGTAAGATCAGCGCGACAAACAACCGCTTGGGCCTAAACGGTCCAATGCGGCGCAATTGCGTTGCAGTCGGCATAATTGTGGTGGCGTGCATTGCAGCGATTCCTTGTTGCGAATAACTCTCAATTGCAGATATAGCACTTGCAACCAGTTGGGCAAGTGCGAAGTTGGCCGAAATATCACTGGAGCCAAAACGTGTCTGACGAACAACAAGCCCGCCAACAGCTTTTGGCGCGACAATTCATCGAAGCGATCCCGCACGCGCAAGCGCTCGGCATGAAAGTGGCCGAGATCGGCGCAGGGCGGGCCGTGATCACGATGCCATATGACGAACGCCTGATTGGCGACCCTGAAACTGGGGTGATCCACGGCGGGGCTGTGTCCGCGTTGATGGACACCTGCGGCGGGGCGGCTGTGATGTCGCATCCGTCTTCGCCAATGGGTACGGCCACGATTGATCTGCGCATCGACTATATGCGCGCCGCCAAACCGGGCGACATGATTACCGCCATTGCAGAATGTTACCACATGACCCGCTCCGTGGCCTTTGTGCGCGCCACCGCGATGGACGCAGACATGGACAGACCCGTCGCCGCTGCCACAGGCGCATTCACCGTCGAGTCTGGAAAAGGGAAATCAAAATGAAGCGCCCTGAACCCGTCCAGATCATCAAACAGCGCCGCGACGCAATGCTGCAAAATCTCGTGGCTGGCGTGCCGTACATACAATTCCTCGGCATCAGCTTTGAGCGACACGGCGATGAACTTACCGCGGTCCTGCCGTACAGTGAACGCAACGTCGGCAACCCGATGATCCCAGCGCTGCACGGCGGCGTCACCGCAGCCTTCCTTGAAACGGCGGCGATTATTGAATTGTCATGGGCGATGACTTGGGAAGACATGGAAGCCGGCAAAATCACCGATGACAGCCCGCGCATCCTGCTGCCCAAAACTATTGATTTTAGCGTCGATTATCTGCGCTCTGGCCTGCCGCGCGATGCCTATGCACGTGCACGGGTGAACCGATCTGGCAGGCGCTATGCATCGGTGCATGTCGAAGGCTGGCAAGACAACCGGACCCGCATGTTTGCCCAAGCCACAGGGCATTTCCTGATGCCCACACGCGATGGCTGATACCAGCCTGACACATCGCCGCGTCCTTCATATCGCGCTGCCGATCGTGTTGTCCAACGCGACGGTGCCGATCCTTGGCGTCGTGGATACAGGCGTTGTTGGGCAACTTGGGCTGGCAGCGCCGATCGGTGCCGTTGGCATTGGCGCTGTGATCCTGACTGCATTCTATTGGATTTTCGGGTTCTTGCGCATGGGCACGGCGGGGCTAACGGCCCAAGCCGCGGGCGCAAATGACGACGCCGAAGTCGCCGCCCTATTATCACGGTCATTATTGATTGGGCTCGGGGCAGGGGCTGTCATGATCCTCGCACAAATCCCGCTGTTCTGGCTCGCGTTTAAGGTCTCGCCTGCCAGCGCAGAGGTCGAAAACCTCGCGCGGCAATACATGAGCATTCGGGTCTGGTCGGCCCCCGCAACCATCGCACTTTACGGCATCATCGGTTGGCTTATCGCCCAAGAACGCACGGCAGGGGTCTTTGCGATCCAAGTCGTAATGAACGGCCTCAACATCGGGCTCGATTTGCTGTTCGTACTGCATTTCGACTGGGGGGTCGCGGGCGTCGGCTGGGCGACATTTATCGCAGAATGGGGCGGTTTACTGCTGGGGCTGTGGCTGTGCCGCGACGCATTTGCAGGGACCGCATGGCGCAATGCAGCACGGGTGTTTGACCGCGCGCGCCTGATCAACATGGGGGTCGTGAACTCTGACATTTTGATCCGGTCGGTACTATTACAAGCGATCTTCGTCAGCTTTCTATTTTGGGGCGCTGATTTCGGCGATGTGAACCTCGCAGCCAACCAAATCCTGCTGCAATTCCTGCACGTCACCGCCTATGCGCTTGATGGATTTGCCGCCGCCGCAGAAAGCCTCGTTGGGCAAGCGCTGGGCGCGAAAAACGCGGCACGGCTCAGGCGGGGCGCACTGCTCACAAGCGGCTGGGGGGTGGCAGTCTGCGGCGCACTCGCACTTGCATTCGCTGTTGCAGGCCCGTCGATCATCGACATCATGACCACCGCACCAGATGTGCAATCAACTGCGCGCAATTACCTGCCTTACATGATCGCCGCCCCCGTTGTTGGGGTCGCCGCGTGGATGTTTGACGGCATATTCATCGGGGCCACACGGTCACGCGACATGCGCAATATGATGATCGTCTCGGCCATCGCATATTTCGCGGCCGTGATCCCCCTGATGGCATTATTCGGCAATCACGGGCTGTGGATCGGACTGTTGTTCAGCTTCATCGTGCGCGGTGCGACGCTTGCTTGGAAATATCCAGGGCTAGAGGCCGCAGCCTACAAATAATCCGCACGCCCCGTGCCAACAGCATCCGCAACATTGGCAAAACCGTCTTTTTCCAGCAGCTTATCAAGACCACGGGCGATATCATCAGCCAGCGAAATACCACCGTAAACCAGCGCGGTATATAGCTGCACAGCCGACGCACCGGCACGGATTTTGGCATAGGCTTGGGCGGCGGACCCAACACCACCAACACCGATCAATGGCAGATCTGTGCGTTCAGACATCTGCGCCAAAACGCGGGTGGATTTTTCAAACAATGGCTGACCAGACAGACCACCAGACTCGCGGGCATACTGACCATGCAGGCCATTACGGTCCAGCGTCGTATTCGTCGTGATGATGCCCGCAATGCCTGATGCATCGGCGACAGCGGCGACGTCATCCAGTTCGGCTTCATCCAGATCAGGGGCGATTTTCAGAAAAATAGACACCGGACGATCAAGCCCAGCATTGGTCTGCATGACACTGTCCAACAACGCAGCAAGCGCCGCCTTACCTTGCAAATCACGCAGGCTTTCTGTGTTTGGCGATGATACATTGACCGTCGCGAAATCCAGAAATTCGCCGCAATACGCAAGAACTTTGGAAAAATCGGCAGAGCGATCTTCGCTGTCTTTATTGGCACCAAGGTTCAGACCAATGATCCCCTTTGGGCGCACCGTCAGACGGGCCAACGCCAATTCCATACCCTTATTGTTGAACCCAAAACGGTTGATCGCAGCGCGGTCCTTCTTGAGACGAAACAGGCGGGGCTGCGGGTTGCCAGCTTGGGCGCGCGGCGTGATCGCACCAACCTCCAAAAACCCGAACCCGCAGCGCGATAAGGGGCGCAGCGCCGTGGCGTTCTTGTCAAACCCAGCGGCCAATCCGATCGGATTTGGCAAATCCAACCCGGCAACTGTGGTGCGCAAACGATCCGATGTGAATGGGCCGCGTTTCGGGCCAAGACCCATTTGCAATGCCTTGATCGACAACCCATGGGCGCGCTCTGGGTCCATCATGCGCAATGCGCGCAGGCCAACGTTTTCAATCAATCTCATGATAGCTCCGGAAATTGGTGGGTGCCGTTGGCAATGGACAGGGGCTTGGCCCAGACCACATCAACCATGGTTAATTCGCGGTAAAGATGCGGGAAAGACGCTCCGCCGCGCGATGTTTCCCATTCCAAACCGTCCAGACCATCGGCCTCAACGGCGATCAGCATCAGATCAGGCACATCTGCGAAATACAGCGCTGCGGTTTTAACAACGGTATCAGCCCCTGAAAAATGCACATAACCATCAGCCAGATCAATCGGGGCACCTTTGGTTGTGCCCTCGGCTTGCAGGTCGGCCCACTCGGAGTCGCGGAAAATTTTGAATATCAACATGGGCGTCGGTTTGGACGCTGCACGCAGATTGGTCAAGCGGGTGAAATGGCTTCGGCATTTGACTCCTACAGCGCAGACAGGCCACTGTGATGTATATCCAACCTTGGGGGACCCAAAACATGCTTTCACGTATCCTGACATCCACTTGTGCGCTGGCGATGACCGCTGGCATGGCGGCGGCGGATTATTCGCTGACCATTCTGCACACCAATGATTTCCACGCGCGATTCGAACCCGTTAGCAAATATGACAGTGGCTGTGGCGCAGAAGACAACGCCGAGGGCAAATGCTTTGGCGGATCAGCGCGGCTTGTGACAGCGATCAACGATGCGCGCGCACGGACAAACAACGCGATCCTCGTGGATGGGGGCGACCAATTCCAAGGCACGCTATTCTACACATACTACAAAGGCAAACTTGCCGCCGAGATGATGAACAAGCTGGGCTATGACGGCATGACTGTCGGCAACCACGAATTTGACGACGGACCAGAAGTGCTGGCTGGCTTCATGGATGCGATCAACTTCCCGATCCTGATGTCCAACGCTGACGTCTCCGGTGAACCACTGCTCGCGGGCAAACTCGCGAAATCCACAGTGATCGAACGCGGCGGCGAAAAGATCGGCCTGATCGGCCTGACACCACAAGACACCGACGATCTGGCCAGCCCGGGCGATAACGTGATCTTCACCGATCCATCCGACGCGGTGCAAGGCGAAGTCGACAAGCTGACTGCAATGGGCGTGAACAAAATCATCGTGCTGTCGCACTCTAGCTATCTGGTCGACCAACAAGTCGCGGCCAACACCACGGGCGTTGACGTGATCGTCGGCGGTCACTCGAACACCCTGCTGTCCAACACCAACGACCGTGCGTCTGGACCGTATCCAACAATGGTTGGGGACACTGCCATCGTGCAGGCCTACGCATATGGTAAATATCTCGGCGAGCTGAACGTGACGTTCAACGACGCGGGCGAAATTGTCACAGCCGAGGGCGAGCCTATACTTATTGACGGCACCGTGACCGAAGACGCTGAAACAGTGGCACGCATCGCTGAAATGGCGATCCCACTGGAAGAAATCCGCACCAAGGTTGTGGCATCATCAGCCGCAGCCATTGAAGGCGACCGTTCAGTTTGCCGCGTGATGGAATGCGAAATGGGCAACCTCGTGGCTGACGCGATGCTTGACCGTGTGGCCAACCAAGGGATTGTGATTGCGATCGCAAACTCTGGCGGTGTGCGTGCGTCAATCGATGCTGGCGACGTGACAATGGGCGAAGTTTACACAGTGCTTCCGTTCCAGAACACGCTGTCCACGTTTCAAGTATCCGGCGATATGCTCATGGCAGCGCTTGAAAACGGCGTGTCGCAATATGAAGAAGTTGCGGGTCGGTTCCCACAAGTTGCAGGCATGTCGTACACAGTTGATCCAGCAGCCGAAGTCGGCGCACGGATCTCCGACGTCATGATCGGCGGCGCAGCCATTGATCTGGCCGCAACTTATGGCGTTGTGTCCAACAACTACGTGCGGGGCGGCGGCGACGGCTACAAAATGTTCCGCGACGCAGCCAACGCCTATGATTTCGGCCCGGACGTGGCAGAAGTGATGGCGGACTACATGGCAGCCCAAGGCGACTACGTGCCTTACACAGACGGTCGCATTACTGTGAAATAACCACACGATCAGTCGAAATATTGCCCTCGGCGCAGACATGCGGCGGGGGCTTTTTGCTATCTAAGGTTGAATTATACGGATCAATTGCAATTTCTATGGCGTGGGGTTTGCAAATCCGGACGAAGCACGACAGTATTCATTATGGATCGTAGGGATTGTCGCCGCTCGGATCTTGGTTTTGTATGTACCTCGGTGACGTGTAGAGTAGGAACGGTTTTGATGGCCGAATTGCGGCTTGTTACACAGAAATTGAGATCTGTGATGGATCTAGCGTGGGTTCTTCCGACAATTATTTCAATTATAATAGTCGAGACCACCCTACTTCTGGGCATCGCGCTTCCAGTACCATTTTTTATCATAATTATCTGCGTCGTCATTGCGGGATCAATAGGCGGGAGACGCGCGGGGTTTATCGCTGGAATTTTCGCTAGCCTATATCTTTTTCGCGCCTATTCCTTCGAATTTGGTCCTGCGACATTGTCCGGTGGCCTACCGCAAACCATCGCTGGGGCGGCATTTTTCATTCTGATAGGCACATTGCTTGGTCGGTTGAGGGATCAGCTGAACGCCAACATCATATCGTTGCGCGATGTCGAGCAACGGCTTCGGGCATCGCTGCGAGAGGAAACAGCCGAGAAAGACGCGCAAGCCGACAAGGTTGCTGAAAGTGAAACAAGACTGAACGCGGCCATAAGGATCGCCGGTATCGGTTACTTTTCATTCGATATAGGCTCCGGAGAATGTACATTCTGCTCCGAACAGCACGCGGCCCATCTTGGGCTGACACCGGACGAATTTTGCGCCGGAACAGCCGGCCCTGAAATACAATTATTCTATATTCACGCTGATGATCGCGACAAAGTTCTAGATGCGTTAGCGCGAATATATGCTGGCGAGAACCAGACCATTGAGTACCGCACGGTGCATCCAAACGGTGAGGTCAGATATATCCGCGAATTTGAAGAGCCGGTTTTCGATGAGTACGGTAAAGTGGTCGCAAATGTAGGCACGAGTATAGATATGACTGAGCTGCGCCAGGCCGAAGCGGGTGCACGCCAATCGCAACGGATCGAGGCCATCGGCACCCTGACAGGCGGCGTGGCGCATGATTTCAACAATATACTTGCGATCATACTCGGAAACTTGGAACTGAGCCAAGAAACCGACAGCCCCGAAGATATGAGGGACCTTATCCAAACCTCGATCAAGGCGACCAAGCGCGGTGCGGACCTGACAAAAAGTCTCCTTAGTTTTGCACGACGCGCGCAGCTAAAGCCTGCGCGGCTCAATTTGAACCAAACTATTCAAAGCACCATGACGTGGGCCACCCGTGTCCTGCCCGCCACGATCGATATCGAAAATGCGCTCATGGAGGATCTTTGGGATGTAGAATTGGATGCGACTTCAACAGAGAATGCGCTCATTAACATCCTTCTAAACGCACGCGATGCGATGCCAAACGGTGGCAAGTTGACGATTGAGACTGTCAACATGTGGATCGGCGACGATTTTGTCTATGGACGCGATGATGATATCGGGCCGGGCCGTTATGTCATGTTGGCGATCAGCGATACTGGCCACGGAATCTCGCTGGACAAATTCGAAAAGATTTTTGAACCCTTCTATACTGAGAAACCAGTTGGTCAGGGGTCTGGACTGGGGCTCTCGATGGTGCACGGCTTTATTAAGCAGTCGGGTGGTGCGATCCGCATCTACTCCGAAGTTGGGGTTGGAACAAAGTTTAAGCTTTTCTTCAAGGCAACCGCGCAAAGCTCGGTTAAATCTTCAGCTCGGGCGCGCGCGAAGCCTGTTCTTCCAAGCAAGCAGACCGAAATTCTCGTTGTTGAAGATCAAGGCGAAGTTATGCGCGTCCTAGACCGTATTTTGGAAGACGCCGGGTATTCGGTTACGACCGCAAGCAGCGGCGACGAAGCACTGAAAATTTTTGAAAAGCCCAATCGGTTTGACCTTGTTCTGGCTGATATCGTGATGCCCGGCAAACTTCAGGGGCCCGCACTGGCAAAAGCCATCCGATTGATTGATCCCGACATACCGTTTGTTTTCCTGTCCGGTTATGCTGCCGACGCAGGGGCACACGACAGCGTCAGGCCATCGGATATTCGCTTGATGAAGCCAGTGAGCCGACACGAGCTTTTGCGCGCGGTGTCCAAAGCACTTAAATCGGTCGACGAATACGACTAAGAAACTTGCCTATGCCGATCAATCAGATGCGTCGTCTTTTCGCTTTGACGCGGCCAATCGTACAGCGATACCTGCGCGAAAAACGGCATATGCAAAACTTATGCAAAACTTATGCAATAATTACCCACTTTTAGCGGCTCGTTTTGCCGCTATAGTCGCGCCATGTGTGGACGTATGGCCTTCACTTTGCCCCATGAAGCGATGGCCCAAATGTTTGATGCGACCGCGTCCAACGACCTGCCAGATGTGCCCAACTATAACGTCTGCCCGACCACCCAAGTCGGGGTCGTGACATCATCGCAAGGGCTGCGCCGCCTGCGCCCGATGCGCTGGGGATTTATCCCTAAATGGTACCAAAAACCAGGCGGCGGGCCGCTGTTAATCAATGCACGATCGGAAACAATTGCTGAAAAGCCAGCCTTTCGCGATGCATGCCGGACCCGTCGTTGTTTGGTCGCAGTTTCTGGTTTTTATGAATGGGAACGGGGGGATAACGCCAAACCCTTGCCGTGGTACGTGACCCGCACAGACGCACAGCCAATGGTTTTTGGCGGCATTTGGCAGCAATGGGACGACCAGAATACTTTTGCCATCGTCACCACAGATGCCAATGATGCGATGGCCAAAATCCACCACCGGCTGCCGGTGATATTGACGCCAGATCAATGGGCGCTTTGGCTCGGTGAACGGGGCAAGGGGGCGGCTGCGTTGATGACCAGCGCGCCAGAAGATGCCCTTTGTTTTCAACGTGTTGGCTTGAGTGTGAATTCGAACAGGGCAACGGGTCCGGCCCTCATTGAGCCGATTTCGATCTGATAACAGTTTGATCTCGCGCATCGCCGCGGTCGTAAACCTACGTTTGGGCTCAGTCGCTAAAAAATTGCCAATTGAGCCGCCTTTTGGTGGGTAAATGCGCTAAATGGGGTTGCATGCCCTGCCTCCATCGCCATATAGAAAAAGCGCACGCGGGCGTTGTGTAATGGTAAGACCTCAGTTTTCCAAACTGAAGACACGGGTTCGATTCCCGTCGCCCGCTCCAATCCTTTCCGTGTGTGCAAACTATGATGCCACGCAAAAGGAATGCCTCTATGTCAGACGCCGAAAGCTATGCCGCCGATAAACGTGAACCATCCAAAAAGGTTGGCGCGGTGGGCCAGCTTTTGCCGTTTGTAAAACCTTATAAAGGCATGGTGCTTTTGGCGTTGATTGCGCTGACGTTTACCGCGCTGATTTCGCTGGTGATGCCGCTGGCTGTCCGTCAAATCGTTGATAACTTTGATATTGCCGAAAATACCCTGCTGGACCGTTACTTTGCGATGGCATTCGTTGTGGCCGCTCTTTTGGCTGTCGGCACCGCGTTGCGTTACTATCTCGTGACGCGGCTGGGCGAACGCATCGTCGCGGATATCCGGGTCGCAGTCTTCGACAAAATGATCGGCATGTCGCCTGCGTTTTTTGAACGTGTGATGACCGGTGAAGTGCTTAGCCGGATCACAACAGACACCACGCTTATCCTGTCCGTGATTGGGTCGTCGGTGTCGATTGCACTGCGCAACGTGCTGATCCTGTTTGGTGGCATCGGCCTAATGCTGTGGACGTCGGTAAAGATGACGGGCCTTGTTTTATGGCCGATCCCTGTCGTGTTGATCCCCGTGGTTTTGTTGGGCCGCCGTGTCCGCAAGCTTAGCCGCGAAAATCAGGATTGGATCGCCGTATCATCCGGCGATGCATCGGAACAATTGCTGTCCGCCCAAACTGTGCAAGCGTTTACCCATGAAAATCTGTCGCGCGCCAAATTCCGCGGCGTGACCGAGAAAAGCTTTGTCGCAGCCAAGCGCCGGATCGCAACCCGTGCTGTGATGACCGCTATCGTGATCTTTATCGCATTTTCCGCCGTTGTTGGCTTCCTTTGGATGGGGGCCGCCGACGTGCGTGACGGCACCATTAGCATCGGCGAACTGGTCCAATTTATGATCTACACGATCATGGTTGCGGGCGCGCTGGGCGCGTTGACTGAAATTTGGGGCGAATTACAACGTGCTGCAGGTGCGACTGAGCGGTTGGTGGAGCTGCTGAACGCCGAGGACGCCGTGAGCGATCCAGCGTCGCCGGTGGCCGTACCTGATACACAAGCTGCTGAAATCACTTTTGAAAATGTGACCTTCGCCTATCCAGGGCGGCCAAGTATTTCGGCCTTGGATGAAATTTCTCTAACCGTGAAGCCGGGTGAAAGCATCGCCTTGGTTGGCCCGTCTGGCGCAGGTAAATCTACGGTTATTCAGCTGCTTCAGCGGTTCTATGACCCGCAGCAGGGATCGATCAAAATTGATGGTGTTGATCTGCGTGATATGGCGCGGATGGACTTTCGCAAACATGTTGCACTTGTCCCGCAAGACCCAGTGATCTTTGCCGATACGGCGCGCGAAAACATTCGGTTCGGTCGCCCTGATGCGTCGGACGCGGAGGTTGAAACCGCAGCCCGTGCCGCCGCTGCGCATGATTTCCTGACGGCACTGCCTGACGGGTACGACAGCGATGTTGGCGAACGTGGTGTGATGCTGTCGGGTGGGCAAAAACAACGGATCGCGATTGCACGTGCGATTTTGCGCGACGCGCCAATTTTGTTGCTAGACGAGGCGACAAGCGCGCTGGATGCCGAAAGCGAATTGGCTGTGCAAACCGCCGTCGAAGACCTTGCGCGGACCCGCACGACAATTATCGTCGCACACCGCCTTGCAACCGTGAAACAGGCCGACCGAATTGTCGTGTTTGATCAGGGGCGGATCGTCGCAATGGGAACTCATGATGACCTCGTGGCCGAGGGCGGACTTTATGCGCGACTGGCCAGATTGCAGTTCACCAGTGGTGAAACCGCGCAATAATCGCGGATTTCGTAGCGTCAGACTTGCCTATTCGCGATAAATTCCACAGTCTAACCCCAACATATTTCACATGACGAATTACTGTGAAAAACCAACAGGGGAGGAGATTGGTATGACTTACGCGTCTGTCGTCGATCGCGATGCGATTGAGAACGAAATGGTATGGGGTGATCGTGATCTACCCGTAACAACCTATGGGTTGCTGAGCCAAACAGCCGGAAAATTTCCAACTCGCAACGCAGTTTCATACCAGATGATGTCGGGTCCAACCGACAAATGCGAGACCTTTTCGTGGTCTGAGCTGAAAGACAAAACCACGCAAGTTGCAAACATGCTGCGTGAATTGGGCATCGGCGAAACCGATGTTGTCGCCTATCTGTTGCCGAACGCGAATGAAACTGTTTTGACGTATCTTGGTGGTCAGGTCGCGGGCATTGTGAACCCAATCAATCCGCTGTTGGACCCTGAGCAAATTGCGTCGATCCTGCGTGAAACAAACGCGAAGGTGCTTGTCACATTGCGTGCTTTCCCAAAGACGGATGTGTCGCAAAAGGCTGCTGAGGCCGTGGCTTTGGCGCCTAACGTGCAAACTGTTCTTGAGGTTGATTTGCATCGTTATTTGACCGGTATCAAAAAGTTAATCGTCCCGCTGATCCGTCCCAAAACCGTTGTGACCCACAAAGCCAACGTGTTGAATTTCAACGCTGAGATGGACCGTCAATCGACGACGCTTGCGTTTGAGGACAGCACTGTTGACCGCGTCGCTGCTTATTTCCACACAGGCGGCACGACGGGCATGCCCAAAGTCGCACAGCATAAATACTCTGGCATCGTTTATAATGCTTGGCTTGGTGCCCGCCTGTTGTTCACCGAAAAAGACGTGCAGATTTGCCCGCTGCCAATGTTCCACGTGTTCGCGGCTATTGTATCGCTGGGTGCTTCGCTGGGATCTGGTGCGCACGTCGTGTTCCCAACCCCGCAAGGTTACCGCGGTGAAGGCGTGTTCGATAATTTTTGGAAGCTGATTGAGCGGCACAAAGTCACGTTTATGATCACTGTTCCAACTGCGCTGTCTGCGTTGATGCAGCGTAAAGTGGACGCCGACATCTCCACCTTGCGGATTGCATTTTGTGGATCGGCCCCATTACCACTAGAGCTTTACCGTCGGTTTGAAGAGGCTGTGAACGCTGAAAAGGGGCCAAATGACGTTAAGCTGTCGATCTGCGAAGGTTACGGCCTGACCGAAGCCACCTGTCTGGTATCGATCAACCCACCTGACGGGGAAAAACGTGTGGGTTCCATCGGTATTCCGTTCCCCTATACCGATGTGCGCATCGTGAACGTTGCGACCCAACTAGATTGCGGATCTGATGAAGTTGGCGAGATTTGCGTGGCGTCGCCCGGTGTCTACGACGGCAAAACCTACACCGAGACTGCGAAAAACGCCGATTTGTTTTATCCGGGTGAAAATAGCCCGCTCGGCAAATCGGTGCAGTATTTGCGCACCGGCGACCTGGGCCGGATTGATGCGGAGGGCTATTTGTGGATCACAGGCCGTGCCAAAGACCTGATCATTCGCGGTGGTCACAACATTGATCCAGCTGAAATTGAGGAAGCGTTGGCAGGCCATGAAGCTGTTGCCTTTGCGGGCGCAATTGGCCAGCCAGATGCGCATGCAGGCGAAATTCCTTGTGTGTATGTTGAGCTGGTTGACGGTGCCACGGTGACCGAAGCAGAGCTGATGGCTTATGCAAAGGAGAATATCCACGAACGCGCTGCCCATCCTAAGCATTTGGAAATAATGGATGAATTGCCAAAGACCGCAGTTGGTAAAATCTTTAAGCCCGACCTGCGCAAACGTGCGATTACCCGTATCTTTAACGCAGCCCTTGCCAATGCTGGCATCGCCGCAGAAGTCGGATCAGTTGCAGAAGATAAGAAACGTGGACTGGTGGCTCATTTGATCAAGACTGGAACCGTGGATGCTGCGGGCGTGACCAAGGCGCTTGGGGCCTATACGAACCCATGGGATTTGGCAGAGTAATCTGAAACGAGGGGCGGTATCGCGCTGCCCCTTTTTCGTCCGCAATGATGATATGCCGATGACACGTGCAGCCATGCAATTTTAGATCGAGCCGCGGCCAGAATTGGCGTATCTACAAACAAGTTGATCGCAGATTTCGCGCTACCTAACCCTTGGCATCGTCTCCATGGCGCTTGCCCTTGCCTGAGGAACAACAGAACTGAGGTGCCCGTAGATTTGTAGACGGTTTGCTTGGTATTTTTGGAACCAATGAGAGACGGATATGAACAAGGGAATTGGGTTTACGGATGCGTTCAAACAGGGCGCTGTGGCACAAGTTGTTGAGCGTAGTTATGCGGTCAGCGAGGTGGTCACGCGGCTGGGGATCAACACCAAATCGTTTTGCGCTTGGGCGTCGCAATTTGCGAAGTCGCCGGGCGTCAGGGTGGAGACGTCTGAGATCAAGCGCCTGAAGCGGGAACTGGCGCGGGTCACCGAGGAGCGCAATATCTTAAAAAAGGCGACCGCATACTTCGCGCGAGAGTCTCAGTGAGATATGCGTTTATCGAGACTCACCGCTTTGAGTTTTCGGTACGCTCATTATGCCGTATGCTGATGGCTTATTTCAGCGGGTTTTATACGTGGCTGAGGTGACCGTTAAACTTGCGTGCGCAAGAGGACGCCCGCCAAACTGACCTGATCCAGCAAGCATGGACCAAAAGCGGAAAGTTCATGGTTATCGCAAGCGGCACCCCTCTCATGGTTTGCAGACAAACCACTGCCGCGCGATATCACCTACATCAAAACGCATGAGGGCTGGTCATATCTGGCCGCCGTAATTGACCTGTTCTCACGACGCATTGCCGGGTGGTCCATGCAAGCGCGCATGACGACAGACCTCGCCTTGCAGGCCCTGCTCAGTGCAGTTTGGCGGCGCAAGCCGTGATCCAGTCCCCTCTCGGGACATTGCTGCGCAATACCCTGCCGGGCAGTGGATCAAGGCTCTCAGTAAGCTATCATTCGCAAACAAGCGATGGCGAAGCGAGCATCTTGCCAGTAAAAGTATTGCCCAAGTATCCGCTCAGGTCATCGGAAGAGACGAGGGCGACCGTATATAATTATCAACGTTGATAGGTTGCGCAGCCCGCTGAACGCATTTCCGAAGGCATCCTGGAATTGAAAGAACCTAAGAACAAATTGCAGGGTCTCTCTTCGATGGGCATAAAGTATTGTAAAGACAAATGTGCCTTCCGTCCTAGTCCACTACGGATCCGGCAAGTGTTGAATTGGGTCAGGAAAAGCTAGTGCGTCGATGTTGAGAGGTTTTTTTACTTGAAAATCAGTGTTTTATGGTGCTGCTAGGGAGAATTGAACTCCCGACCTCGTCATTACCAATGACGCGCTCTACCACTGAGCTACAGCAGCCTATAAAACTAAGGGCGTTAGAGCATATGCCCTACTAATACCCTACTAATAATTTTCGCATCCTACTAACTCGTTTTTGAAGCACATCAATTTGGAATGGACCGACCCATTACCAGTGACGCGCTTTACCACTGAGCTACCGCAGCATCCTCGCGGGTCGAATTAGCCGTATTCGACAATTGGTGCAAGCCCTCACTGGACGGTTTTTGCATAGCTTGGTAACAGGGACATTATGGATAATAAGAGCCCTATCAAAAAACAGCGTTCTGAGGCCGAAATCCGCGCGGATCGGCTGAAGGTATCGTTGAAAGCAAATATGGCCAAACGCAAGGCGCAGACCCGTGCACGGGCCGTTGGTAAAGATAAAGAAATGAAAGAGTAGGCAGGCATGGATTCGATCGTAGTTAAAGGTGGCCGTGAGTTGAACGGCAAAATCCATATCGCGGGGGCAAAGAACGCTGCTCTTGCGCTGATGCCCGCCACGCTGTTGTCAGAAGAGCCGCTGACGCTGACCAATGCGCCGCGCTTGTCTGATATTAAGACAATGACTGAGCTGCTAGAATCGCTCGGTTCCGAAATATCGTCGCTTCAGGACGGCAAAGTGCAAGTCATGTCGACCCATGGCCGGATCAACACCACCGCCGATTATGACATCGTGCGCAAAATGCGGGCGTCTAACCTTGTGCTGGGCCCACTTTTGGCCCGCGAAGGCAATGCGATTGTGTCCTTGCCTGGTGGCTGTGCGATTGGTGCCCGTCCGATGGATATTCACACGGATGGCTTGGAAAAGATGGGCGCGTCAATCGAGCTTAACGACGGGTATCTGCATGCGAAGGCTGCTGGTGGCCGCCTTAAGGGCGCTGTCATCGATTTTCCGTTTGCGTCCGTTGGCGCAACCGAAAACATCATGATGGCCGCCACTTTGGCCAAGGGCACGACAGTCATCAGCAACGCCGCTCGCGAGCCAGAGATTGTTGATTTGGCGACTTGTCTGCGCGCAATGGGCGCCCAGATCGATGGTGACGGCACATCGCGCATCGAAATTCAGGGTGTTGACCGCCTTGGTGGTGCAACGCACCCCGTTGTCACTGACCGGATTGAGCTAGGCACATATATGCTGGCCCCCGTGTTCACAGGTGGTGAAATTGAATGCATCGGTGGCCGCATGCATTTGGTCGAAAACTTTGCTGCGAAACTCGATGCTGCGGGCATTGATGTGTCCGAAACTAAGGACGGCCTGAAGGTCAAACGCCGTGGCGATCGCCCGCGCGCTGTAAACGTCAAAACAGAGCCGTTCCCAGGGTTTCCAACTGATTTGCAAGCACAGATGATGGCGATGCTTTGCTTTGCCGAGGGTACGTCTGTTCTGGAAGAAACGATCTTTGAGAATCGTTTCATGCATGCGCCCGAATTGGTCCGCATGGGTGCCAAAATTGATGTGTCTGGCAACACCGCGACCGTCACTGGTGTCGATAAGATGAAGGGTGCGCCTGTTATGGCCACCGATCTGCGCGCATCTGTGTCGCTTATCCTTGCGGGTCTTGCGTCTGAGGGCGAGACAATCGTGAACCGCGTCTATCACCTTGATCGCGGCTATGAACATGTTGAGGAAAAGTTAAGCGCTGTCGGTGCACAAATTGAACGGATATCGAGCAAATGAGCGATGCAAAGTTTGAAGATGGTGGTGACCGACCGCTCCGCTTGAAGGCGCTTGATGTTGATGATCTGGCCGTGATGTCATCGTTGAGCCAAGATGCGGTTTTCCCCGCGTCCGAAATGCGATGGGACCGTAAGGCCCGTCGCTTTGCGTTGTTGCTGAACCGGTTCCGTTGGGAAGATGCCCCAAACGCCAAAATCGGCAAACGCAGCGTTGAGCGAGTGCAGGCAGTCCTATCCATTGAGGACGTCATGTCGGTCAAATCCCAAGGGGTGCAGGCTGGCGATGCGGATATGATCATGTCGCTGCTGTCGGTTTCGTTTGAACCATCAACGGATGGCATGGGCCGTGTGTTGTTGACCTTATCGGGTGACGGCGCCATTGCGATTGAAGTCGAAGCGCTGGAAATCATGCTGGCCGATGTCACCCGTCCTTATATTGCGCCGTCCAAATCCGTGCCCCAACACGGCGATTGATCGGCGCAGTTGCAGGGCTTTTGCATCATCTCCAATTGAAGCACCGGTCGCCCCCGCGTATGTCGGGGAAAAGGAGACGCCTCATGCCACAGTTTTTGTCCACCACCGATGCCGATTTTGAGGCACAGTTTGTGGCGTTGCTTGGGGCCAAGCGTGAAGACAGCCCTGACGTGGATGCGGTGGTTGCTGACATCATTGCCGATGTGCGTGCGCGTGGTGACGCCGCTGTAATTGAGCTGACGTCAAAGTTTGATCGTCTTGACCTGACGGCCGGCACAATGCGGTTTTCACCGTCTGAGATTGAGGCCGAATGCGCCAAAGTGGGCGACGAAGATCGCGCTGCCTTGATGCTCGCCGCTGATCGAATTTACGCCTATCATTCCCGCCAGATGCCAACCGATGAAATGTGGACCGATGACGCCGGTGCGACGCTTGGGTGGCGCTGGACGCCGGTGTCGGCTGCGGGGCTTTATGTGCCCGGTGGTTTGGCGTCTTACCCCAGTTCGGTTCTGATGAACGCGATCCCTGCTAAGGTTGCGGGGGTAGGGCGTCTTGCGATTGTTGTGCCCACACCGGATGGCAAGACTAACCCGTTGGTGATTTTGGCAGCGAAGATCGCGGACGTCGACGAGATTTACCGTATTGGTGGCGCGCAGGCTGTCGCCGCATTGGCTTATGGCACGCAAACCATCCCGCCAGTTGATAAAATTACAGGTCCGGGCAATGCATTTGTTGCGGCGGCCAAACGGCGGGTGTTTGGCAAAGTAGGCATCGATATGATCGCCGGACCGTCCGAGATTTTGGTCATTGCGGACGCGGACAATGACCCTGACTGGATCGCACTTGATCTGCTGTCCCAAGCCGAACACGACGAAAGTGCGCAGTCGGTGTTGATCACCGATGATGCCGCTTTTGGGCGGGCTGTGGCAGATGCTGTTGATGTGCGCTTGCAAACGCTGGAACGCCGCGCGATTGCGGGCAAAAGCTGGGCTGACTTTGGTGCCATTATTACGGTCCGCGATATGGACGAAGCCGTTGTTTTATCGGACCGGATTGCGCCAGAGCATCTTGAGCTGTGCACAGCGGATTGTGAAGAATTGGCGACCCGTGTCACCCATGCGGGCGCTATTTTCATTGGTAGCTGGACGCCTGAAGCCATTGGTGATTACATCGGCGGTCCAAACCATGTGTTGCCGACGGCGAGGTCGGCACGATTCTCAAGCGGGCTGTCTGTTATGGATTTCATTAAACGCACCACTTTGTCCCGCATGACGCCCGATGCATTGGCCGCCATCGGCCCGTCTGCAGAACGCTTGGCGAAATCTGAAAGCCTTGAGGCGCATGGGTTGTCTGTGCGCGCCCGTTTGGATCGGTTGAACCAATCATGAGCCGGATTATCCACATTGAGTTGGACGACAGCGGCCTGCCAACGCCGACGCCAGAGATCGAACAAGAGCGCAAAGTCGCGATATTTGATTTGATGGAAGACAACAGTTTTGCGTTGCCTGCGCGCGACGACAAGGATGTACCTGTCGGGCCGTACCGTCTTGCGCTGTCGATCCGTGAACGTCGACTGGTGTTTGACGTGCAGACTGAAGACAAGACACCCGCTGGTGAATTCCATCTGTCGCTTGGGCCGTTTCGGCAGGTTGTGAAAGACTATTTTCAGATTTGCGAAAGCTACTTCGACGCCGTTAAAACGCTGCCACCAAGCCAGATTGAAACCATCGATATGGCCCGCCGTGGTATCCACAACGAAGGCGCGCGGGTGCTGCAGGAACGTTTGGAAGGCAAAGCGGACGTAGATAACGATACCTCGCGCCGCCTTTTCACCCTTATTTGCGTCCTGCATTTCGGGGGTTAAGGTATGGGGTCAGACACATCATTTGACCCGCTTCCGCAGTCCGTTCTGTTCTGTTGCGACCACAATGCCGTTCGCTCACCTATGGCCGAAGGTATTATGAAAAAGTTCTACGGAACTGAATGCTATATTCAATCCGTTGGCGTTAAAAACGATTTGGAAATTGATGGGTTTTCAATTGCAGTATGTGCAGAGCTTGATGTCGAACTGTCCCGCCACCGCAGTCGCAGTTTTGATGAAATGGAAGACTGGGGCGATGATTTATCGTCGTTTGACCTTGTTCTGGCGCTTTCTCCGGCCAGCCAACGCCGCGCGCTTGACCTGACGCGGTTCTATCATCTGCAGGTGGAATACTGGCCGATCCTTGATCCGACGGGTCTGGGCGGTAGCCGCGAAACCAGTTTGATCAGCTACCGGCAGGCCCGTGACCAGATTATTTCGCGTCTGACAGAACGATTTGGTCCGCCGCGTACTGACACGGACGGCTAAGCCGTTATTAGCCCTTGAAATATGGCGCTTAAGGGCGCATTTACCACCCGTCCGCATCTATTGGCGGATGAACAACCATAGGAGATCACATGGCCAAGGAAGAACTGCTCGAATTCCCAGGTGTCGTAAAAGAACTTCTGCCCAATGCGACGTTTCTGGTCGAGCTTGAAAATGGCCATACGATCATCGCGCATACGGCAGGCAAGATGCGCAAAAACCGCATTCGCGTTCTGGCAGGCGACAAGGTACAAGTCGAAATGACACCGTACGATTTGTCCAAAGGTCGGATCAATTACCGTTTCAAATAATGTATGGCGGCGCAATCGTGCCGCGATACCTGTCTGGGCGACATTATGACCACAATTTCCACTGATCACAGTCTTCGGCTGATCCTTGGGTCTGGCTCGCCACGGCGGCTGGAGCTATTGGCGCAAATTGGGGAGACCCCGTTTGCAGTCCGCCCCCCTGACATTGATGAAGAGCCGCGTAAGGCTGAGTTACCGCGCGACTATGTCAATCGCATCGCCCATGAAAAGGCCGCAGCCGTTGAGGCTGAACTAGATGAAGTTGTGCTTTGCGCCGACACATCCGTGGCCCTTGGACGCCGTATCTTGGGTAAGCCCGTTGACGCAGGGCAGGCGGCAGAATTTCTGCATGCTTTGTCTGGTCGCCGTCATAAAGTGATCACTGCCGTGTCCGTTAAGCGTGGCGACCGGATTTGGGTGCGCGACGTGCAAACGACCGTATCCTTCAAGCGCCTCAGCGATACGGAGGTGAACTGGTACCTAGCCACAGGTGATTGGCAAGGTAAGGCGGGTGGATACGGTATCCAAGGCCCAGCAAGCGTGTTTATCCCGTGGACCAACGGCTCATTTCATGCCGTCATGGGCTTGCCATTGCCCGAGACCGCAGCCCTGTTAACCGCAGCAGGTTACCCCATATTTGGAGGCGCACCATGAAGGGTCGCACTATCGTTCTAGACCACGTCAACGGCCTCGAGGCTGCGGCCTATTTGGTCGACGGCCTGCTTGATGATCTGCTGGTCGATGACACTGATGCCCCGCGCCCCGGTGCAATCTACCGTGCTATTTGCGACCGCCCAATTAAGGGGCAGGGCGGCATGATGTTGCGTCTGCCCGAAGGTGGCACCGCGTTTCTGCGTCAAGGAAAAGGGCTTAGCGCCGGACAAGCTTTGTTGGTGCAGGTCACAGGTTATTCGGAAGATGGTAAAGCCGTGCCTGTCACCGACCGTGTATTGTTTAAAAGCCGCTATGCGATTGTGACCCCCGGCAAACCTGGCCTGAACATCAGCCGTCAGATTGTTGAGGAAGAGGTGCGCGACGCATTGCGCGCTGTTGCCCACGAGGTCCACGACGATACTTATGGCCTTATTTTGCGGTCATCGTGCGAAGGCGCTGACCCGTCCGAGATCGCCGAAGATATTCTTGCAATGCAAGACATGGCCAGCGCTGTGATGGCAGACGCCACAGGGATCACTCCAGAGGCCCTGACCGAAGGTGATGGCCCTCACACCATCGCATGGCGCGAATGGACAGGTGCTGCGGATGTGGTCACGGATGATGGGTCATTCGAACACATGGGCGTGCTGGATCAGATTGATGCGCTTGATGGCGCCAAGGTTATCTTGGGCGAAGGCACGATGTATGTCGAACCGACCCGCGCGATGGTGGCTGTTGATGTGAACACTGGCAGTGACACGTCGCAGGGGGCCGCTCTGAAGGCCAATCTGGCCGCATGCCGCGCGTTGCCGCGTGCCTTGCGTCTGCGAGGCCTTGGCGGGCAAGTTTCAGTCGACTTCGTGTCGATGTCCAAAACCCACCGCAAACAAGTAGAACAGTCCCTGCGCGCATCATTCCGCAATGACCCAATTGAAACCAGTCTTGTTGGCTGGACCCCAATGGGCTTGTTTGAACTACAGCGCAAACGCGAACGCTTGCCTTTGGCCGCGATCTTACGGAGCGTATAATGGCCTGCCCAATTTGTAATCATGCCGTCATGGCAAAGTTCAAACCTTTTTGCTCCAAGCGCTGTGCCGACGTGGACTTGTCCAAGTGGTTGTCGGGGTCTTATGCGATCCCGTTAGCCAATTCAGACGACGAGGGCGAGCTATCTCAAGAGCTATCTGAGGCCGAAAACAAGCCACATTGAATTTAAGGTAAAATGGCTCTGGACACCTAGGTTTGTGTGACCTAAAACGCCGATACCCGATGGATACGTCCATCCCGGTGCCCGGGTAGCTCAGGGGTAGAGCAGTGGATTGAAAATCCTCGTGTCGGTGGTTCAAATCCGCCCCTGGGCACCACTATTATTTTTTTTCGTTTCCTTTCAGGTCGTTAGTGACTAATATTGTCCCACCCTTCACCACGGGTGGGGAAAGTGGGACACTTTTGTTCTCTGTTTGACCTCCAGACATGCGTCGTAAGGCGCTTTCGGCGCGGGTCTTTTGACTTGCCGCACGGGTATAGCGTGTCACCTCTTTGGATGTGCGGTGTCCTGTGATCGCCATAATCTCTTGTTCGGTGCAGCCCAGCTCAGCGAGTCGGGCAGCCGCCTGTCTCTTATACACATCTCCGAGCCCACGAGACCTCTCTACATCTC
>OJHH01000015.1_pt1 | contig 37635 bp, 60 predicted proteins | sample 1594911 | NCBI WGS metagenome assembly OJHH01 (sample SAMN05416787, study PRJEB24817) | seawater metagenome | isolation source: Sea water | place: Canada:Atlantic | collected 2013-11
AGCCTTCGATTGCTGAGGTGTACCTTTAACATAAAGATTATCAGGGTCATAATACTTATCTACTTCAGATACTGATGTAGGTATTGCAATGTTCTCGATAGAAAATCCATAGAATTTATCTTTAGCTTCTTCAATTAGCCTATGAACATCACTTTCAGATTTTTGTAATGCAGTAGTATAGCATTTCTTTAATAGATCCCTAGACCATTCAGGTGTACTTGATTTAACAGATTCCATCCCAGTAATTTTTATCTTAGGTTCTTTATACCTAACATACTCAGAATCCCATACTTGCATTACATACTTCTTCTTAGCAACCCATATTGCATTCTCTGCAATAACTTCTCTTCCCCATACCATCTTCTGCTCATAACCATTAATGTAATCACACAATTCTTGACATTTATCATCAATATGTGGTTTCATTATCTCTTCAGCAAACCTATTAGCAATATCAACCTTTTTCTGAATATCAGGCTCTTTTACGGTTTTCATGAATGAATTAATTGTAAAGTAACCAGAATCAGTATCACCAGCAACCCAATTGCTTTGTTTATTCTCAAAAATAGTTTTAAGATGGTCATCTAGACTTGAACATGTCCATTTATTAACAAGTTGTCCAGACATCGTAATCGCTTCAGCATTCTCAACCATATAGTATAGGAAGTAAGGAGATGCTAGAGCCCCATATCCGCCGTTAAGCAGTACCTTTAACCCTAACTGCATGTTATTTAATTTGGCCTCAATGTATTCTAATTCTTTCTTTCTTTGACCTGAAGAACTTTGTTGGTCAGATTCAGCCTGAAGCATTTCTTTCTTAACAGCTTTACGATTATTATATAGCTCTCGTTTGATTTCAGAGAAGAAAGACATCTTATCTTTCTTATAGAATTCAAAATTTGCTGCCATTGTTACATTATACTTACTTAAGACTGATAAGTCAATCCGTTTATGCAATAAGTCATCAAATGTATGTTTATCCCTAATATCCTTAAGTTCTTGTGGTAATTGATGATACGGGATTAATGTATCCATCCCGATATTCCATTCCATTTCTACGTGAGGGTATAGAGAATTAAGGTCATATGCTATAACCCAATTATACATTCCAGGAATTGGTTCTTTTACGAACGCACCTTCAAAATCACGCTCTTCATTTTTCTGTCTACGGAATGGTGGCACTTTATTTTTGTTATATAAAAACTTTGCAACCAATTGTTCCCAAATTTTAGTAGTGCCTAGAGCATCTTCATAATTAGATAATGTAAAGTAAGACATCGCATATACAAGAGAGAATAGTCCTAACTTCTCTTCCAATCGTACCATGATGTTAACGTCTTGAATATTATAATCACAGAACTTTTGGAAGTCATTCCTGTATAGACCGTATAGACCTTGTGCTTCTTCATAGGATATCTTATTCTCGCCTAACTCGGCGTGTGCAATAAAATCTAACTTATGGCTTTCACGTGGAGTATATGTGTGCTTCTTATAAAGCTGCATATAATCAAGATGCGGAAGACCTACGATCTCGAATTTTTCTACTGTTTTACCAAACTGAGCTTTAACTTCTCTTGAATTAATCATAGAGAACGGGCTTAGCATTGACTTTGTATATTTTTCGCCGAACAATAGATTACAACGATTAATCGTGTAAGGAACATCAAATCCCTCTGAGTGCCAACCACTTAACACATCCAAGTTTCTTGATTGAGCGACACTAAGGAATGACCGTAAAAGATCATCTTCAGTATCAAAATGAAATGCTTCTATTTTTAATTTTTTGATATGATCTGGTGATTTTTTAGGGTCCCAGTCAGGTGACTCGCCGTTACGTAAAAAGAACGACACGAATTCCTTTTCTATAGAATCGTATAGTGTAACTGCATTAATAGGCCACTTGTGGTCTTCAGGTTTTGGAAATTCGGGTGCATCAACCTCAATATCTAGAAAGCCAACCTTAATTAAGTTTTCATTATAATCTGGTTGCTTTCCATCAAATAACTCAATTATGAACTGATTGCCATAATTGGAATTACCTTCTAATACAAAATTATCTATTCCTTTATATTGCTCGGCAAAGTTTTTGGCCGCCTTAATATTATCAAACTTAATAGGCTTTAACGGTGCATCATATATAGAAAAGTTAGTAGAAGTGGAGTCACCTGAAGTAAATAAGGTTGGTTGATAATCTTTAAACGTTTTTGTCTTAGTATTAGAATCGCCATCTTTCTTATATCGTATAAGAATAGAATTCCCATACTGTTTATAGTAGCTGTAGAACAAATTACACTCCTCTTTTAACGAGTCCGGTAACGTTACCGGACTCTAGATTATATACTAGTTTAGATTAATAATCTCGTTGAGTATAACGTTCGTAGTTCTCAAAGTTTTTGAGCATATATAGCAAATAGATATCTTCTGCCTTAAAGCCCATTGCGACAAACATATTAAGAATGAAATGCCAAATGTCAATCATTTCCATTAACATTTCCATGCGGTCATCGCTAGTCATTTCAGAAATTAGTTCGCCTTGAACTTCATCATGATTTGACTTCCATTTTTTCCATACAGCAGATGCAGCCTTTTCACCATTAGACATTCCACCTACTGAGTTTTTAAGCTCACGATATTCATCCATGATGGCATCAAAGTTACGATCAATCCACTCAATCATTTGCCCTTTAGTCTGAATATCAGATGGTTTAATGTTATACTTAGGTAGTTTATCTGCAAGAACTCCTTGTAACCATTCTTGAGTATCTAGCATATCTTGTAAAGGATTTTCAGATTCATTAAAGTTACGTAGGATATCCTGAACTTTATCTTGGTCTTTAACAAGTTGTGAGCAGCTATTAAATTCTGACATATGTTTCCTTTTATTGGTTGAAGTTTAATTCTACAACATCTTCTTTAGGTTTTGTTAAATAAGTTTCATTATGGTTATTTTGTTTGAATAACGTTAGACCTGAATCTTTTCTATTTCCTAATAGAGCTTCCATAGCTTCTGTAACCATATCAGCCGCAGTGCACACAGGGACGTTCTGGGCAATTAGATTTAAATTTTTGCGGCCACCTAATAATTCAAATTCATGAGGGAAACCCATTAGATGCAATGATTCTCTAATAGTGCATGAACGGTTTTCAGTAGGATGAATAGTATCATTCATGTTTCGGCCAATCCATGCTTGTGTATATTCTGACGCAATATGAACAGATCCATCCCAAATACCTAACCCTAACGAGAACTTATATTTAGCATGCTCTGCATACTTTAAGCCTTTTTCATTATCAGTTTCATCAAACCACTTGATAGCTTCATCTAAAAGATCTTTCTTTACAATCCATTGAAAGGCAGTCTTTTTACCAACTTTACGAATCTCTTCACGTGCGTCATCATTATCAGTCCAATGTTGAATGAACTTATAATAGGGCTCGTCTGCAACTTTAGGATTCACAATAATGTCGTGTTGAATAGAATTCTCAGGAACTTCTTTTAGATACTCGCCAAACACTGTATAAGGCTTTTCAATCCAGTTTAAGATAGGAGCTGTTGATCTATTCCATAGAAATGCAAAACATCTATCGCGGGCTTGTGGAATGCCATGATACACAGTAGATGTTTTATAGAAAGAGATTGAATAACCGTTTTCTAAAGCAATTTCTTCTAATCGTTTAGCAACACCTTCACCTTTGGTAGTAAAAAGGGCCGGCGCATTCTCAATAATAATAACATCAGCATTATAACAATGAATCCCTTGCTCAGCAACAATATACATGAATTCATTCTTAGCACAACCTGAACCTTTAGATTCAGCGGACTTACCAGTATTTAATTGCGATAACGCGGCACCATTTATGTTCAAAGAGAGTCGCTAATTCTCTTCCGCCAATTAATTGGCTGCTGCATGTCACCATGCAGATCAGACTATATCATCACCTTATAAAGGTGCTCCCCGTTTCGGATTGCTTAATCCTACTTCCTTTCGGAATAGTCGTTGAACCTTCCCATTAAGGGCTTGGCTGCTGATTATCTTATTAAGACTTTCCAGCAATTAAAGGAGTTTATTCGAGAATAATTTCTTATTCAAGCCGCTAGCATTAACGGTGGCGTACCAACTACAATATTAATTTTTTCTTTAAATGCACGGTCTAAAGGATCTAAGACCCTATAATCAATATCACGGCCTAAAGTAATATTCTGATAATTTACATATTGTGAATCGTTTTTCCAAAATCCGTCTAATGAACTAACGAATGACGGTGCTTTGCCTAAAGCTTTTTCTGCTCCAAGTGGAAACCCACCTATAAGCGGAATAATTGGAATAAATGTTAAGTCTTCTTTCTTCATATATAATCCTTAATATTTTTAGTAACTGATTTAAGATCATTAAATTTTGGAGGTTTTTCTATCCATCCTTTACTCTTAAGTAAATTTTCTAACTCTGTATCTCCTTTCTTTATATAGCATTTTATTCCTAATTCTGCATTACCTAACCACTTAGAACCAAATGACGGATTTAATTCTTTTTTAGTATTTCTTCCATACTTTTTACGTTCATTCTCATCTTCAATGTCTTTAAGATTTATTCCCTTATTCCAGACTGATAGATCTGTGCTATATCTTAAAGCTAAACTACTTTTCATTTTAGCAATACTTTCATCTGATAAACCCTTTTGATAGAAATGATGTTGTTCACCAGATTTGTACCAATTTCCATTTTCATAACGTGTATCTAATCCTTTTTGTATTGATTCAATAGACATTTTTCTACCAGTTGCCTTTTCGGACATTTTAAGTCTAACTTCATCTGAATAAACACCACCTTCACCACCAGTTTTAAGATTGTAATAGTTATTGTTTTTAATTACGTCTTCAGTTACTAACTCGGCTTCTTTACTCGCCATGTCTTCAAAATTATCAAAAACATATAATATAGTCTTTTTAAAATTATGTGGACCATATTTATTAATGGCTTTACGCAATAAACTACCAGATCCTATATAAGAATCGTCTAAATTGTTAGTTGAGTGCATACCTATATATTTTTTGTTGTTAATCATATTAACAGTTTCATATATAGTAAAATATTTAAAGTTTTCTTTTGTCATTAATAACCTTAAAATAATGTGTTTAGTTCTTTTTGTTGGTAGGATGTAATATCAGGTTTATTATACTCTAGACCGTTAAAAGAATATATAGCTTTCATTATAGTCTGATTAATAAAATCACCATTATAATATTCTTCTTTAAGTGTATATTGTAACTCTTTTAGAAGCTCTAATCTTACTTCTGGATGCCTTTCTAAATAATCTATACGGTTATACAATTCTTCTGGAGTTTTCACTCTAAGGGCATCTGGTACATCCGTATGGTACTGTTCATCGTAGGACGGATGAAAAAACGGAATACAACCGGCATGAATCATTTCAATATATTTAGAAGTTACCCAACCCTTTTTGATAGGGATGATGAATGTATATTTTGATTTATTCACCTTTTCTTGTACTTGATCTAATTTAATAGGACCTTTGAATCTAGAATCACTTTCAGTCTCTTTATGTTCCCACTTACCATATATCTCAATATCTTCCATTTTAGATAAAATCCATTCATTTAACATATTATAGCGTGATGGATTACCTTCGTTTAATACCATAATAAAAGAATTATTCTTTTTGATCTCTGCAAGGATAGGATAATTTCTTCCAATACAAAAAGCAGTTTCTATTCCTGAATAAGTTGCTTTACATTCAATAGGAATGCGATCTTGATCTTCAAAGCTTTTCATTTTTGAATGAGTATAAGAATAATCATATTGACTCAAAGTACAAATTGGTTCAGAAATAAAATCTCTTGTTTGTGCTTTTGTGTATCTTGGATCATTGACAAGTTCTATCCAATTAATGCCAGATTCATTTAACCAATTAATGATTGGTGTTGAATAGTTTTTAGTCATATCAATGACAGATGCAAATAAATCACGATTTTTTATTTGTTCTACTCTATTAGGGATAGTTACTGTACCTATTTGACCAATCATGCATATAGCAAAATCTATTTTAATATTATTTTTAGAAAAGTAATCAATTAAATAATTTGGCTTATCAACAACAGAACCAGAATTTTTATAACAGTCTATTACGTTATCATATGGAAATATTTTAATACGTTCATATTCATCTAATCTTGAAAAGTCTGAACGCCCAATAATGTAAAAAGTTTTGTCTGGATTATTATTGGCCAAAGCTATTAGTATAGCGCTTGGTTCGTTATCTCCACCGATAGGAGAATAATTTGAAATAAATTTAATTGACTTGCCTATCTTTGCAAAACCTATCTTTTTCATTTAAAACACCTTAAGAGAATTATAATATGACAATACCTTATACTTATTTAATTGGTTGGTCTAAAGAAAACCTATTTTATTATGGAAGAAGAACTGCTAAAAATTGTAATCCAAATGAGTTATGGAAAAAATATTTTACTTCAAGTAAATACGTTAAAGATCTTAGGGTTAATCTAGGTGAACCTGATATTATTGAAGTAAGAAAAACTTTTAAAAATATTTACGAATGCGAAAATTGGGAATATAAAGTATTAAAAAGATTAGATGTCCCTAATAAATTTAACTTCTTAAATCAATCATATCATATTGCTAAATGCACAACCTCTAATACTTTAGGATATGGATCATTTAAAGATTCATTGGGAAATATAAAATTCGTCCATTTGTCTGATCCATGTATTAAATCAGGGGATTACGTTGGTGTTACTAAAGGAAAAACAATATTCAAACATCATATCACAAATGAAACAAAATTTTTAGATGTTAATGATCCATTAGTACTAAATAATACTTATGTTGGAATTAATACAAAACGTAAAAGAACAGAATCAGCTATTAAGGAGCATAGAGAGAAAATTTTAGGGGCGAATAACCCAAGATCATTTACAATAAACATATACAATAATGATAACGAAATTGTGTATAAGATAACTCATAATATAAAGAAAGCCCCTAAAAACTATAACTTGCCTAAGGGTTTAGTTTTTTCTTATAAAAATAATTCTACATATTTTGGGCATAAAAAGAAATTTCATGGTTGGTACTCAAGACGTTTGTGACTTCATATATGTTCCTTTAATAATTTAATAGAAGTATTCCAAATTAATTCTTGACGTTTAAGATTATCTGAATGAAATGGTAAACAACTTGCCATCATTATAATTGAAAGTAATTTTATTTTATTTGTATCAAATTTAGTAAAGTATTGATCTAATTTATTAATAATTAAATTTTTAAGCTCTGAATTAACTTTAGTTTGATTAACAATCCACATATACTCTCCATATACAGATTGATATAATTTAGCAATATCATACTCAAGATCACCATTATTAATGATCGTATTATTCCAATTGCCTCTAGGATCTATGAACTTAACTTTACCTGTATTATAATCAAATAATATATTACCAAAATGTAAATCACCATGAATATTATTAACAAAATTATTGCCTTTGATTAAATCATGATACGATTCTGATTTTACCACATTTTTAACTAAAAGTAAATCTTGTTTATCAATAAAAGCATATTTGTCATAATTATTAAATCTTTCTAAATTTTTATCTATCCACATATAAATAGATGATTTATTAGATCTAGTTATTTGTTGTTCAAAGCATTTATTATAAACAGTCAAAATTTTGTCTAATGTATAATTAACTGTATCTTCTTTAAGATTTTCATATACAAAAATATCTTGTAAAGAAGTACCTGGACAAAATTCCATTGTGTATGATTCATTATCAATTTCATATATAGTTGGTATAAATGGTAATAATTTTTTAGGAGCTTCTTTATACCATTCTATTTCACTTCTACAACGCTTTCCAGACTTAGTAATTGTTCCACTAATGGTATCTACATATAATTGATTATCGTCTCTAGAAAGGCGATTTAGAAGTCTTGCTCTTGATTCATACAAAGATGGAAAGTCACCACAGTCATACCATTCATTAGTCTTTACTTGTTCTTTGTTTCTGTAACAATCAAGAAGTTGTGAAATTTGATATTCACCTTTAACAGTTTCGTTAGAACTTATGATATCATCTACTAATATACTCATTTTAGATAATGAATTAAATTGATAGATACCAACTAAAGCTCTATCGGTTCCTGGGTCTTGTACAGGTTTATCGAATAGATTACCTTTATCATCAATCAAACACCAACGATCCCAGTCAGGAACTTCATGATATACAATAGAACACTCTGAAATGGCTTTAGAATGATTATAATCTAATACGATTGTATCCCCTAACCATACAACCGCGTCGTCGCTAGAAAGTGAATCTAAGTGAGATAGCCCACAATAGATTGCATGTAAAGGTCCTAGTGGATCTTCTTGTTTGTAAAAACTGATAGGCAAGTGGCTATATACTTTAGAGCAGTAATTAATTATGTCATCAGATTTACCGTACACAATTCTTATATCGGTCGCCCAGTCTTTTATTTGATCTAAGATATAACTGATAGCTGGTTTTCCATTAACAGGAATCATAGATTTTGAAGTAAAGTTTGAAATGGGTCGCAGCCGGGTTGCTAGCCCAGCCGCTGGAATAATAACAGTAGTCATTAAATATCCTTTGTGATAAATTCATCCGGTCGTAAGGCTCTATCATCAATATACCACACATCGTCGCCCCATGGTTTTCCTAGTTGCAAATGATGGTATTTGACATTATGTCTATTTAGCCATTCTTTCAGTGTTGGTAGAACATTTACATGAATTTGCGAGATGACACCTTTATTGGATCTCATACCTCTTGCGGTATACAAAATAATATGATGCCCATTATCATAAGCTTCGTTTACTTTATCAATAACTTCAGTGATAGGATCGCATAAAGAATAGTCGCAGCCTGGCTGCGACTTGCAAAGTGTCCCATCTATATCGACTACAAATGTTGACATACAGGTTTCTCCTTACAATTATCGAAATGCCATCTATTAGCATTTCCTTTATTCTTACTAGCTTTATTACAATGCGGGCATATGAACTCGGTTTTTCTTTTATCTATTCTTGGCCAATTTGTAATACTATCAATAATATTATTTTCATTTTTGATATTAAGTGGGCAATTATTAAAATGGTATCTATTTAATAGACGTTCGATACCTTTTATACAACAATGCGGGCATTGTGTTTTATTGAGTATTTGTTTGATGCCTAAATCTTTTCTATACAATCTCATGCTTTCTATAAATTGTTTTGAATTTTTGCCATCTATAAATCGACCATTGTTTTCTCCAGTAATTGCAGTTGAATGATCTGGTCTTTTAGTTCCTCTAAATGCATTACCGCATTTATATGCTGATTCTGGGGTATGTGATTTTCCATACATTCCATTAAGCATACCTGGAAAGCTACCACCTAAACACTCATTCTTCATATTATACGACATACTATCATTTTGAGCATCTAATAGTAATAGTATACGTTCTTCCTCATTTCTAAAATTATAACCTTGATATAATACGTCAAGTGTAAAATTTTCTAATCCATATTTAATTTTAGCCTTTTGCCAAATAACCCCAGATCCAGTATAATCCTCATCAAGAGCCTCACCGAAGTGAGACCCAATATACCATTTTCCAGTTTCTTTATGTGTATACTTATAAACGTAACCTATACGGTTTTCATTTTTCCACATTACATATTTTACCTATAGAGATTGTCATTAGCCCATTTTTCTATATGATGAAAATGTCGTTCATATACATGCGCACTTGATGCAGTCCAAATTAAATCACCTTTTGGTATTTTTAAATCATTAGCAAGCTTTTCATGAACATACATTGCCCAAGCCGCGTCGTTGTTATATCCTAGTACGAGATCATTTGAGCGCATCATATAATGAGAAACTAATTTTCCGTTACGAACAAAAAAACCATTAGCGTATGTACACATAAAATCAGACATGCCATCTTTGTTATAATCAACATGCATAGAAGGTCGATTATAAATCATTACTGCACGACGTGAATTAGGATTTCTTTTTAATTCTTTAAGTACATTGTCATATTGATCACCATTATCTTTCGACCATACACACCAACCATAATTACTATTGATTTCATTTTTAGTGCTTGAAACGTCCAACCAAATTTTTGGTGTAGTACCTGGAATATCGTTTACATTTAATGATTGTGATTGATACCAAGCAAGTTCACGCTGGATATAATCTTCGTTTGGTTCACGAATAATGTAAGGTTCATCTGCTTTGAATGTTGCACCCAAAATTTCAATTGTCTTTGAACCTGACTTATCAATAACAAAATCTTGATTTTTTAGTTTTTGTGCTAATGCAATACGGATATCTTTTACTGTTTGCAATCTATAAACTCCTTAACGGTTTGGAACATATTTGTAAAGCCTCCATCATTTGAAATATGATATACCATTTTATCATTTATGTGTGTCTTTTGAAACACTTTTAGAAAGCGGTCTGAGACATTTTTAATACCATCCATTGTTACTGTATGGCTATCTCCATCATCTCTTTTGATGATGCTTTCTGGGCTATCAATTATCATAATTAACTTAACTTCTGAATTGTACAAAATAGTAGCTTCAAGATCATAAATAAAATCTCCTGAAGTATTTCTGAATAATGGCCCAAAGACATCTTCACCTAGATGGGAGCGATCCATGATAACATCCCATCCATCTTCAGATAGCTTAGCAGCAGTGTGCAAAATATAACGATAATGGTTCATAGACCAATTTATATCGGAACCACTAGGAGGGGATGAACAATGAAGTGATATGGTTTCTGGTTTTATCAAAACCGACTTGCGCAATTGTTTTATTAACGTTGATTTGCCACAACGATCCAACCCTTCTACTATTACGATCATATACGCTACTCTCCTCTTTTAAGGATTTATTATAACATAATATGTAATACTCTTAAACAAAAAAAGGACCCATGATGGGTCCTTTTGTACTATTTTACTATTCTTGATAATCACCAATATGTTTCTTATACCCAGAGAAATATTTTGAAGCAATTGCATGATCATGGCCAGTGGCTTTCATGATTTCATCAATCATTTTTTCTCTATTTTCTAACGTAAATTTATTTTTGTTTTTATACTTTTCCATTGTTCCAATAACAATATCTTTGATTGATTTAACACCTTTTGGTGGACGACCACGGCGACGCATTTCAAATGATTTGCGAAATTTTGCAATATCATCATCAGTAATAGCTGCAGCAATATCACGAATTTCTAATGCTTGGGGTAAATATTTTCCAACATAATGATTTAGCCATTGTAAAGAGACACCACACTCTTTTGCAATTTGATCCTTAGTCTTGCCTGTCTTATTCATTACTAGGACTTCAAAGGCAACGTCGCGTTTCTGAACTTCAGTAATTCCGTTGGTTTCAGTATTCATGGTACACCCCACGTTTCATTATGTAAAAAGAGACAGCAGATTGTGTTACCAAACCTTACAATATGATTATAACCAATAATCAATAGTTTGCAATATTTATTTTTAAAAAGCAAAAAAGGCGAATCATATGATTCGCCTTTTGGATTATTTGGTATTAGGATTTAATATCGTAATCCCCTAGTTGTTTTTTGTATCCTGCAAAATATTTCTTTGCTTCTTTTTCTGTTAGATCAGTTTTTCCCATGATCAGCTCAACAATTAGAGGACGATTTTCTTTTGTCATCTCACCTTTATCTTTGTATTCCTTCATGGTTTCGATAACAATATCTTTGATTGATTTGACACCGTCTGGTTTGCGACCTCTTCCACGACCTGCAGTTTGTGGTTTGGCTGCTTTTGCAACAGTTTTGGTTGCAATAATTTCATCAGCTTTTGCTTTTGCCTTTGCTGCTTGTTCAGCAAAAGAAGGTTTTGCTTCTGTCGTTTCTGTTTCTGTTTCTTCAGCTTCTGTCGTTTCTTCTGTTGGTGCCACAAGTTCTTCAATTTTTTCGTTTGTTTCTTCAAAAGCTTTTGTAAGATCATCACCTTCTGAATTGTCAGAAATCAGATCAAGTGCTTCAGCTTCATACTTTTCTGAATAACGAGATACTGTACGAGGAGATACATCGAACTCCTTGGCAATTTGTGCCTTAGTTTTTCCAGTCTCATCGATTTTCAGAACTTCAACAGCAATAGCGATTTTGGTTTCAGTAGAAGTAGTTGCAGTAGTCATGATAAATTTCCTTCTCAATTTTAGTTTAGATTCATAAGGCTTTCGTTTGTTTACCTTATGAATCAATTATACCAGGATTAGAGCAGTTGTGCAAACAATTATTCAGTAATTCTTCCATTTATTACATAAAATCCGTTTTCTGTCGTGACGTCTAATTGAAAATGATTCATTGTTTTTGAACCTACACAACGAGTAGAGTTAATACGAATGTCAACAATTTTGGTTTTGATTTTCTTTTCAACTGCAGAAATAAATTCTTCGTTATTAAATTCTGCATTGATAATCATATTGTCCTTTTCAATTTTGCAACGTTTCTCAACTGCACGAATTTCAAAGGATTGCAGTTTAGCGATTAGAAGTAATGTAGTCATGATATTTTCCTTTCTTCAATTTGGTTTATGTTTTTCCTTACCATGAATCTATTATACCACAGCCACAGAAATAGTAAACTAAAAATGGGAACAATTTGTTCCCATTTTTGTAAAAATTTTGCAAAGAATTGTTACTACATGTTAATAATTTTTTGTACCATTGCCCAAAATGAATTATTACTATTGAGTAATTTTTGATCAGTCAATTTTCGCAATATCTGGATTTCGTTTTGCGACCAATTGATAGCGTCTTTAGGGAGTGTATCATATTCGCATGGTTTTGGTGGAGCTTCAAAAGCAACAATATTATTAGTCATAATTTTGCTAATTTTGCTAACATGGGGATTGACTGAATACACATTTCCTGATTTACAAGATACATTGATATACTCATTAGGAACATCTTTAATGTTCATTCCTTTAAATTTGTATAATGCATTAGCAATTTGTGCTGCATCTTGTTCAGTTGCATATGGATTACCAATACTATGTGATTTATGGGATGTTTGTACAATCCAACCACATGCAGTGGTATCATTACGACCAACACCCCAATATTTAGAGGAACCTACATTAGTAACAATCCCAATACCATCGAATTCTGGTTTCTTAGTCATTTTCTTAACACTTTGTTTAGTAGGAGTGGTTGTTAGGGCGGTAGGAATAGTATGCGTTCCAATTTTATCCAAACCGCTATACATAATAGTTTTTGAAGCAAAATTTACAATGTACTTAACACCTGATTTTGTTACCACTACTGCATTATTGCTAGGCAACACCTTATTATCTAGGTGTTTAATATTAGCAGCAATCTGAGCAACTTCAGTTTCTTTTGGATTAACACCCTGAAAATGAAACGTTGAAGTTTTACCTACATGATTTCGTAACTGAATGGTCCAATCACAATTACCATTAGGATCTTGTGCAACACCCCAATATTTAGATTTACCAATGTTCGTAACAAAACCAATACCGTCATATTCACAATTCATAATTATACCTCAGTTGTTTATTTAACTTACAATTAAATATTACACTAAAATTTTTTACGTGTCAACCACCAATTTGGAGTAGTATGAATGACATTCATTTTGTGTCAGCCACTAACCAATAGTTAACATCAGATATTGCTTCACATAATATAATTTTGTATGGAATTTTCTTTGAAGTCAACCAAGTATTTAATTTATCTAACGCAGATTCTTCTAAATCTAATTCAAAAAATTCCTCTTCATCAGATTCAGATAAATGAAATTGTGATTTGCAACGATCGAAAAATTGTGTATCTGATAGGGAAAAGCTATTTGTTAAGGATGCAGCTTCTACGTAAGGAAGTATTTCAGATGGTGATAGGGAAAATGGTTGATCGTTTTCAGTTTCTCGAACAATGAACTCATTGTTATATAAACCAATGACTGTTCCATCTTTCAGAAATGCTTGATATCCATTTGTTTTGATACCAGCTTCTTTTGCGAGATCTGTTAGAGTATATACTTTTTTCATGATATAAAAATTCCCATGTTATGATATATCTATTGTATACCAAAAACATGGGAAGTCAAACTATTTTGTTAGGCTCAGTATTATTTAGCAGATTTTAATTTTTTAACAATGGCAGCATGTTTTTTCTTGTAAGCTGCATATGAATCTTTTAGCATAGTAATCTCTTCACTATCTTTTGTCTTTTTGATTTGATTTGCAATCTCTCGCATTGCATCATCATATTCTTCACGTTGATATTCTAAATCCTGTTTAGACATTTCGTTGAGCTTTTTGAATTCTTTAAAATCAATCATTATTTCCTTATCCTGCGTGGCCAAAGTTTGATGCACTTGCCGCTGCCTGCGCATCCGTTTCAGAGGGATCATTATAGTCTAATTCAAATACTTCTTCAAGGTAAGCCATAGCATAATCATAATCTTCTACGACCGCGGTTGTTAATACAGCACCATTGATATCGTATAAAGTGACTACCGTTTGTAACGTAATTTCATCTTCTTCAATATCAAAAAATTCTGCTTTGTCAATAATATCATCAGTAAATTGATCATCTAAAGATGATACTGTCTCAGCAATTTGTTTATGCTCTGTTAAGGTTAACATGTGTGCGTTCCTAATAATCATTGTGGTATTCCTATATTTATTTATACGAAAGAGGATCTATTTCATCAGGAATATCCAATTCACCCATTGCATATTTTTCTGCGTACTTAACATGCAGAATTGCACGAGCACAATCATCTATAGGATTATGATGCCTGAATCCTTTCAATGAACCTTTAGGCAGCGGTGCTTTATCTTGAGTGACATCACAAAACAGCCCACGAATATACGATCGTACATCCATTTGATTCCAAAATGCACAAGGAAAGAATGCGCTATTCAAAGGAATCTCAGAAATATCACCCTTTACCGTTTCGATAATATTTTGTAGAATAGGAAAATCAAAAGATTGGCCACGGCAATACCCCATAGATTTATTACCGATACCATGATCTTTCCTTACTTGATGCAATTCTAATATCATCTTTGTTAATATAATATCATCAGGAGTTGGATTGAACTGAGAACGTTTAACATCAGCGTCTTGTTTATCCCACCACTCTAAAGTATCTTTATCTATTGTTCTATTGTAATCGGACGACTGATTGCTAAGCTCAAATTTCCAATAATACGTATCAGATACATACTCTTCAAACGTGAGTAGTTCATTTCGTTTGAATGGAGTAAAAGCTAAAGACAAAACGACTGATGTAGGTGTCTTGCCCATTGTTTCAAAGTCAAACATAAAATCAGTAATATTGTCACTCATAATGCTAATGCCTCTTTTATTAATTCGTGCACTTCTTGATTATACGTATCACTGTTCGTGTTTAGCTCAGCTATCATCTCATATAACAGTGATGTAATTCCTTCGACCTTTTTCTCTGCTTGTTCTTTCTCTTTTTCGATTATCGCAATATCATTTAGCAAATCTTGTACTGCTTGCAATTGTTCATGATATGCAGATTCGAATTCATTCATAATTTTTCCTTAACATAATAGACAGGTTAAACGTATGCTGCATCACATCGATCTTCTCGACACAGTGTGGAAAGGTATGATATAGGATTTCTCTTTCATGCTTAGTGTCTATATACGATACACCATTTGAATCAACCTCCATCATAACATCTTTCATTAGAATGATATCGTATCGAGTAGCATATTCAGATAAGGCTTGTCGCAAGGCCTTATCTAATCGTTTGTCTAAATGATGCCTGCATTGTTTGATCGCCATTGACTTAACATCCTCACAATAACGATCAGTCATCAGTTCCTTAGTTATGCTACATTGTGCAAATACATCACTCATTGAAGATCTCATCTATCAATTTTACAACATACGTAGAATCAATTTCCTTTAGATCCTTACCTAGTAGCTCTGCTTCTGTTCGTTTAAAATCAAGAAGTTTAATTAGCTCGGACATATAAGCTTGGTCGACACCAGTTAATTGCTCTCGTAAGATATATGGGTTAGACATATCAATCTCACTAACCTGCCAAGCAATCTTCAGGATCTCACCTGCTGTTACCGTCCATCCACGTGAGATAAACTTACGTAAACGGAACAAACTACATATAGGATACAAAGAACCACGATACACAAGAGTTTTAGACATCATGGACTCAAGTGCTTCTGCAGGCATCTTTAGCTGGTCGTTATGATAATCGTATGAACACATAGCATGAACAAAATCATAGTTGTTATGAATCCGTTCTGGTTCACCATAAAACCTAATAACAAACTGAACTTTGTTCTTTAACGTAATTGCGTTTTGTGACAAAAACACTGGGCGATACTTAGGTAATTCAATTCCTTCACTGTCTGGATTTTTATCACCATGCATAGATAATGCGTCTACATATTCTTCTGCCTTGTCACCTTGTGCGTTATCAGTCATTTCATAATATTCATACTGCTCATCTTGGTTGCCTTCGCCTACAGCACCAGACGACTGAACGTAAACACATACTCGATCTTCTTCAATGCCTTTTAAATTAGTCATCTTGACTTCTTTAATGTATGGCTCGATGTTTGGTTTGTTTAATGATATAAACCAATTACAGTAATGTTCAGCCAGCTTAATGGTAGATTCTTTTGTGCGAAGATAAATGTCAAAATCATTGATAGGTTCTCCAAGCAACATACTTGTAATAGAACCACCGGTTACAATAACATTTTCTCTGGCTACCTGCCGCACATATGGATCATCAATTGACTTTAACCAATCTTCAATCTTTTTACGAAGTACATTACGAATTGTTTTACGTTTCATGCCTTTCATTCAATTTCCTCATTAAGTTTTTTAACTGCTGCATAACCTACAATATTATAACACTCATTACATAGATCTAAAACTTTAGTATTTCCGCTAACTGAATTAAAGTCTTGATCCACATACCCTCTACCAGGCTCAGCAAATAAATGAACTCTTAACTCAAGATGATTTGGTCTATCAATTTGATTACCGCATTTATCACAAAAACACTTTAACATAACTCACCCTTAATTAATGCCCAAACATATTATGGATCATTACATCTAGTTTACTTGTAAACCAATCTCTAGGGGCTCCACCGATAATAATACAATTACGATCCATGTTTTCAATTTTAATTAATACTTCATCAGCAATTTCTTTTTGTTCATCAACCGTCAATATCATTCTCCAACTGTTGTTTAATCCAATTAACCATTTTCCATCGTTTTTGACCATATGGATGATTTTTGTCCCACAAGTGCATTTTGATTAAATATGCCTCTGACCCATCGTAATTATCATACCCTGGGACTGGATAATGTGATATTCCACTGGAACCTGGCCATTCTCTCATTAATCTTAAAATAGTATAGTAGTTCTGGTTAAGGGTATTGTCATTACAGGCGCCACTAAGCCACAACTTATCTCTAGCTCGTTCAAGATAGTAACACAATCCATTTTGATAAGTGTCATTTTTATCTTTTTCTACTAGCCCCAAAGCAATTTTTAATAACTCGAGTGCAGTAACCATAATATTCTCCAGTAATATAAGAAAGCCCGATCTTAATATTAAACTAAGATCGGGCTTGTTTCAACAATTATTTAAAACGGATTTCTTCAAAATCGTGATAACGTTTGAGTTGGCTATTCTCCCAAACCGTTATCATCAAATCTCCGTATGTAGATGAATCATTGTGATATTTAGGAATACGAGTATAAACGATATTGCCATCGTCGTCTACGATCGTAGTTATTCGACCTGCTTTGGAACGTTTACCAGGATCTGTCACAGGATCTTTGAATACATCCTGCTCTTTTCCATTTCTAGTGATTGAACACATTTTGTAAGCAAACTTGAAAGTATCACGATCATGTTTCTGTAGTAAAGCACCACCCATACCAAACGCAATATTATCTGCAGAGATGCCTTCTGCGTGCAACCCTACTAATATCTGACGAATCGAATCATACTGAATACCATCACCTTGAATGACCCGAATATGATCTGGAAGGACCTTAAAGCCTTTAGCGTTTGTGGTACTACCGAACAGTGTAATAAGCTCTTTAACGGCCTTAATAGGTGTTTCTACAGGATCTCCAGAATCTGGACGAACTACTAAAGTACCACCTTTCTCCAAAATCATAGGTTCTAGTTGTTTCCATAGTTTTAAAGCCTCCCATAGATCATAACTATCAGATACGCATGCATATAAGGCACCTGGCTTGCCAAACTTTTCAATCATGCTCCGATAAGCATTTACTTCAAAATCCTTGCCCCATGATGTGATCGTACTATGCTCTGAAGCAGGAATCGAAAAAGCCAGAGATTCTGTTGTGGCATTATAGTACTCATGTGCATACATATAAGCTTGAAGTGTATCGGTACCAAGAAAGTTCAGCAAGTGCCCCATTCCACCAATACCAGCAGACTCGGCGCTTGAAGCACCACGTGACCCAAAATCATGCAATTTGAATCCAATTGATTCTGGTGTACCATTCAATTCAAGGAATTCAGAAATTAATTGCTTGATTTCATACGAAAAAGTAGCAACATTAGTAGGATACCACACACGAAGTATTTGTGTTTCGAACCATGTTACCAACCAAGCATATCCTGGTTCTGTATTCTCTACTGTAATCAATGGTACCGAAACAGGATAGATACCACCTTCTGCGACTGCTCTAATCTTGAGTGGATAGTATCCTTTATTGGCGATTTCCATCCATCCTTTATAGTCAAAAACATCATCTCGACCAAAATGAGCTTTACAAAATTCTGATGCCTGCTCTACATCATGTGGCGAAGGTATTTGTAATTGTTGAAGGATGTATTGCAGACCAAAGAACTTAACTCGATCTGCACCACCACGTGCCTCAATATACGCCATAGCATACTCAGCATCAGTTGGTAGTTGTTTGTGTTGTGATACTTTATAGCTGTCAGTATCTAGGAAATTAATGGTATTTTGTGTAAACATTGTCATATAGCGACTCCCGCTTTAGTTATGAGCAATATTGCTCATTAGATAAACCAACGAATAATATCTAAGTGATCTTCAAATAGGTTCATGGATAATGCTTCTGCTAGGCCTATCCACTTGGCCTCAAATGCATCAGAATCAGGACGAATATCTGGCAAGAATCCTTTTTCATCAGGCTTTACTTCAAAATAGTATCCCATAGAGACACGTGTTATCCCGAAGCTACGACGAGGATCATCAAACATATTAACATCTTTGATTGAACCACGCAATACTTTTTCAGGAATCCGCAGATTTGTTTCTTCTTTCAATTCACGAACAGCACAATCTAGGAACGACTCATTAGCATTTTTGAATCCACCTGGAAGTGCCCATGTATTTTTGCCAGGAGCTGATTTGCGTTTGATCAACAGTACATGACCTTGGCAGACTACTACTGCATCAGAACACATGAAATTGAGTGTTTCGTGAAATGGATAATCAGAAAATGCTTTCTTTTCCCATTTAAAGAACTCCCAGTCCTTACACAGATCCCGGTATTCTTGAGACATCTTAAATCCAGATAAGAAAGCTTCTACCCGCGATGGGATAACGTATCTTGAAATAATCCCGTCTTCGAAATACGTTTCGCGAATTCCGGTAGCATCAATCTCATTTACGTTATAAACTTCACGTAAAGACCATTCCGGAAACTCTTTTAGATAATAAGAACTATCATCCTTAAAGTGACCATACAAAGTAACTAGAGCATCTGGTGTTGGGATTTCATCGTTGACTTGTCGTACGATTTCGCTTTTCCAAGACCACTCTTTATATAGATTGTCAGGAGAAGAAACAAATGCAATACGATGAATATCTTCTGGAAATACTGAACGAATCATGCTTTTGCGTTCAGCGGTAGTGAAAGGGTTCTTAACAGAACGTGCCCGATTTGCAGAACCAAGAACAACAATTAATTTATCCGATTCTTGCAAGGCTGTGAATAGAAGGTGCAGATGACCTTCGTGGAATGGTTGAAACCTACCAATTATAACTGAAATTTTCATATAACGACTCCCGTTATTATAGGGGTCGAATCCCGACCCCATTGAGTTTATTTATTAAGCGCGTTTCTGTCCACCTTGTTTCCGATCCTCTTTCGAAGCATAATGCAACTGGTGCTGATGCTGTGCTTCTGCTTTCTTCATTACTGAACGAACCCAAGCAACCATCTTTGGATTGACGTGCTCTACAACCTTGACTGGCTTCCCGTTCTTGTGAGGAATGAATTCCATTACAGCCATGTCACGAGTAAACCAACCGTTCTGGTTATTAGGAACTTTCGGTGCACGCAACTGTGGATCTTTTAACGCTTCTTGTGCTTGTACATCTTCAGGATGACGCTTGAGATGACGTTCCAAGCGCTTACGACGCTGTGCTTGGGGGTTGTAACCTGAGTAGTACGCTTTATCAGAAACTGAAGAACGACCTTTTGAACCTGCCATATGATATTACTCCTGGATTAATTTTAACTCAAAGTTTGCTTTATAGTTTGCGGCATTATTGCCCACTTACGATTACGTACAAGTAATTTGTAATGCTAAGGATCTTTATTAACCTTCATAATCACTTCCTTTTGTGTATTCAACTAATGGACAAACTTTGTTCTTCTTTGCTTTTAAATATTCTACAACTAAATTCGGTTTCTTATCAACTTTCTTTTTAGGGTATTTTCGACATGCAATCATATGAAGAATTAAAATATGAATACCTGCAATCAAAAAGATAATGAAGCCTAACACAGCACCTATAGTCATCACAATAATTATAAATGCACCAGTCACTAAAGATACTAATTGAAATGCCCCTTGACCATCTTGAACACCAACAAAAATAAAGTTAAATACACTGCCTATGGCAAATGCAAACAATGATACTACCGATACGATCCTAAGAATACTACCAACTCGTTTAACAATCGCCCATACAACTGCCCAGAAATACCCACAAACTGTCATAGGCAATGTAGTATATGGGCCATCATTGTATGTAACCATTTTGTAGTGCCAGGAATTTTCATTAACCTTCATTTTGTTTCTCCATTTTAATCATTTTATACTCAAGTTCAACAGGGGTTGGTAAAGCTCGGATAATTGCATGGTATTGATAATCTTCTGATGAATTCTTAATATCATGCAACATTAGGGATTCAAGTTTTTCTTGAGCATGTTCTTTAGAAGAAGCAGTCGAGCAACCAAGATGTTCATAACCATTAAATCGTTTTGATGTTCGATATAGTGCACAAAAGATTTCATGCTTAGGTTCAAGGCTCTTCTTAATATCCTTCAAAGAATCGTTACCAAGTTGTTTCTTTAAATTTTCCAAATGTTGTTTTGATTCTAAATCATTTGGGTGTTGATTACAATGAATTTGATGTTGAGCAATTTTTGCAAGAATTAATTCTTGGTTCATTGTCGGTACAACCTCTGGTTTCGTTTCTTGTGAGCTTTCAATTAATCGAAGGCTTGATGGACTAAATATTAACGTAGAATATTGCAGTCCAAGCTCTCGAATAGTGTTTCGATTAAATTGTACTTTAATTTTATCATTATAAAAACCAGATACTACTCCTTCTTCACCATAAGTTAATAGCGATGACCGGTTTACAAGTACTCTATCACCAAACTTAAACATATTGCTCTCCTGTTTTTGATAAACCTATTATAAAAATCTAATCATGTAATGTCAACACTTAATAAATATAAGTATATTAAATCAATCAAGGTACAATTATTATGTTTCAGATCGGTCAAGACTTATCAACAGGTTCTACCCAGGAATTTGAACACAGGTTTGGTGGTCAATTAGTTAACCTTTTCATCGAAGGTGAATTCGACGGAGCTACATTACAAATTGAAGCAAAGAGTCCTAGTGGTTCGTTTGTTCCAGTATCAGAAAGTAGTATAACAGAACCTGGATTGTATCTGTTTTCTAACGATGTTCCTAATACCTACAAGCTTAGTATGACAGGCGAAGGAGCGTCAACTCTCATTAATGTATATATTAACGGACAGGTAAAGGCATGATACAAAAAGGTTTGGTATCACCGATTACTCAAGCGATACGAACCGCTTTAGGCACTCAAATTAAATCTATATTTGATCAATCTAAATATGTCGTATTAACGGATGAGAATGGTGTGATATGGGTAGATGATAATAATAGAATTTGGATAGAGGAAAAATAATGGCAGTATTAGAACCACCTTTTGAATCAAGAATATATTCTTCTGTAGATATGAAAGGAGAACCCGGAAGAGAAGTTGTCATTGATGTTAATGAAACACATATTCAATGGAAATACGCCGACGAAGTAAATTGGAATGACATAATTGCATTATCATCATTGATAGGTCCATCAGGAAAGAACATAGAGCTTGATACATCGGCAACCCACATTCAGTGGCGTGTTGTTGGCGATACAACATGGAATGATTTAATTGACATTGAAAGCCTGAAAGGTGCTGATGCGGTATTGCCTGCCAATAACGTTACCGGTACTGGTATTACCCACATCGCCGCCGTGACCGAATACCCGGCTACCGAAGATCCCGACACGCTTTACGTATTGGTGTCCGCATGAGACTCGCTGACGCAATCGGCCTTCGCATAGGTGGCAAAGATGCGATTGAGGCGCGGCTTAATGGGCAGGTGGTGTGGTCGCCACCCGTGAGTGATCAACTTCAATCAGTCCTAGACTTGCTTTATCCCGCTGGCGAAGAAGGCGTCTTCCGCCTGTACCAACAAACAGCGCTTGGTCAGCAGCTTTTGTACCGCGACAGCTCGGCGACAACCGCTACAACAAATGCTAGCGACCCAATAGGCTATGCGCGCGACTTATCGGGCAATGATAATCACGGCATTCAAACAGTAAGCTCTGCAAGGCCAACCGCTTTCCCTGGGATATTTGACGGTGTCGATGATCACTTGGTTTCTGCGGGCGGCTTCGGCGCGGGTGACTTTGCGATGTGCTTTGCTATTGACGCCGCTCGCTTAACGAATGACTCGGTAATTGCCTCTAATTATGACGGCTCATCTTCTGGCTTCATTCTCTATGGGAGCACGCCGCTCGGATCAGCCAACGGCAATATAAGGCTTTGGACGGGCGTAGACCTTGAGTTAATCGTAGGCCCTGATTTGCGAGGTAGCGGCAAGAAAGTCATATCTGTTTCCCGCTTGGGTTCGACATACACCCTACGAATTGACGGTGTGCAAATAGGCCAAGCAGCAGGATCTACAGCCTCGCTCTTAAGGCCAACCCTATTCCTTGGCAGGCGCGGAGGCACATCACCAAACTGTATTTCTGCTGACTTTATCGCTGATGCTTTTTTTGATAACGCCACATTGGAAAAGGTCGAGACGGTTGAATCTTATTTTGCAACTCTATTGTGAGGGTTATATGAGCGCCGAATACACTCACTCAGTTTTTATCAAAACGCCTGAATCCTGGATTGATTCCGCCAATCATTTGGCCTGCTGGCAAGGTGAATCAGCAGCGGACATCAATACATTTGGTGCGCCTGGGTATCTGGACGCCGAAGGTCGGCCTTGCACTTGTGTTTATACGGTCGTCAAAGATGTATTCCTTGCACCTACGGCTAGCGGTCAGTTGGGTGAAATTCCGGTACATGCAGTGGGTATCGCTGGCCAAGATAAAGCTCAAGCGGCTTTCGACAGCCTGAGCGAACCTGATGGCATCCGAATGCTTATCAACGTTTCTGTTGAAGAAGCATTACAGCAGCTAGGTCTAACCCGCATGCAGTCAACCGAGGAGGTGTAATGCTAAGTAGGGGTCGAATAAAACGAGGAATGAGTGCCCCTCGGTTATTAAAAGAGCGCTCAATTACTAATTAATATTAAAGGAAAAACATGTCAGATCAAATAGAAATGTCCGCAGTTCTCCAAATAAATTCAGAAGACATGCCACAACCTTCTAACAATTCAGTGGTTAATAGTGCTGAAGAGTTAAAAACACTATTAGGACCTCAAATGGTATGTTTAAAAGGATATCATTCTGGATCTAATAAAGGCGGTGGTACTTTTATATATAGTCCTGAATCATCTGGTCTAAAAATTGGAGATTGGTTATATCAGCCTGGGCAAACAGTTACCCCTTACCATTTTGGCGCGCTTGAATCTGGCTGGGAAAACGATAGCGGCGAAGCACTACAAGCTTTTTTTACTTTTTGCTCTGGTCCTAACGCGCGGGACTATACTATATACTGTGCAGGGGAGTTCGGTACTAATATACCCTTGTTTGCTGAAAATATGAGAGGTGTTTATGGTATTAGTTTATCTCTTATGGCTCTAGTTCCAATGGACGATGTGCTTACTTTTAAGTATTGTAGAAACTCAGTATGGATGGGCAAGATAACTGTACGTGTATCAGATGGAGATAGTTTGAGACATCGGTATGGGGTTAACGGGGTTCGTATTGAAGATTGCCGTGAAGCACAGTTACCAACGTTTAACGTGAGCCGTGGTAGCGGATGGGGTGTTTATTTCGGCGATGGCAACAATAATATGTGTACTATCGGTAATGTCTCAACTCTTGATATGGGAGCAAGCGGTAAGGATAATCGTAGTCATATAGTAGAAGCTACAGGATATGACGACTATGATATAAATGACAGTCGTCAATGGACAAAAGTTCAATTGTCAGGAGATTCTGTTCTTCCAAGCGTTGCCCATCAAATGGGCCGGGCTTTTTGGATATCTACATCTGGATATGTGCACAAAATCATTTCGCTTGATCGTCCTAATAACTCGATAAAAGTATACCCACGTGTTCCTGATATTGACAAGATCCCAGGTAATACTAATTTATGTTATGGTGGTGCCGTAATGTGTTATTCAGGTGGTCATACTGCTAAGGCACAACTTGGCTACGTTTCTGCTGTGCGCAGTGGAATTGGTCTTTGGTTGACTGGACCTTCAACTGCTAATGTTCAAGGATACGCTGGCCAATTTTGTGGAGTTGATATGGTACTTGGATCAGATCCAGCTAGTACACTTGGCGGCAGCTTTGTCGGATCTATTTACTTCGAAGCTGCTGAATTTGCAGACTTAGTGCATGTAAACCAAACTAGCAGCAACTCCAATGGTACTCTTTTTGGGTCCTCTGCTGGACTTGATCCTAGTAGCTGGGTAAGTCTTATGCCTAAACGGGCTGATTGGACACCAGGTGGTTATCCTGGCAAACAGTTTTTGCCTATTGCTTATATGGACGATGGCAAAATGTGGGGGCAAGGGGATGGCGGTGAACGCAGCTATGATTCAAGTTCTTATACAGTACGGGCTTCTAGTCGTACAGGTGTTGCTACTGCTATTCAACCAACACGTAACACTACCCGTTTGCATATTGTTATCAACGAGGACGAAGAACGCCACACAGGTATCCAGCCAGTGACAGTCCATGTATATGGCCGCCAAGGTGAAAATGGCTCTTATCATGAAAGCTTGCCAATTACATGTAGTGAAGGATATACGCTCAACGGAAAGGAGGGTCCGTTGATTGTTCCAAATATGAATGGTCCCTACACGATCCACGCTATATTGGAATATGGATATAACTGGATCGTGACAATTACTCGCCATGAAGTACTCTAAACTTTAGTATATACTCCAGTTAGTTTGGAGTGGTCTGGGGCTTCCATGGTAACATATGATGGAAGCCCCATCTTTTTGTGCCTCATCAGCCCATTTGTAAGACACAGCTATATCTCCATAAACTGATTGGAGACGTGTTGGCTGAAACCCTAGATAATCTTCAAGATAAGCTTGATCACCAAGCTTACCTCCCTTCTTCGGATCATAAAGATCCATTATTGTCCTGTTCTCTAATACCCTGTTCAACAAACGTTGATATTCTCCTACATCAAATACCATTACTCCTGATGCCAATCTATCTACTTTTTTGTTAAAGTCTTTTAACATAGAAAAAGGGTGATCATCAGTGAATAGAAAACTAATATCACCCTTTATGATAGTATCAAGGTCCATGTAAACAATCCGCTGACCTTTCGCTCCGATATTGAATAGCTCGAGTTTTGACCACCATCCTGGCAAATCGTGTTGTAAAGGAATCACGTTATACGGAGAATGATCAAATACGTACGGAACATCTGTGAGACAATAAAAATGTTGATTTTCTAATCCTGAATGTTTAACGAATCCATTAAACAACATGTCTACGTAGTGTTTGTTAAAATCACCGCCAGTTTTATAAACACACACCATGGCAGGATCGTTCATTATTCATTCTCGTCGTCTTTAATATTGATGTTAGCTTCTTTTGTAATTTCGTGCCCCTTTACTAAATCGTCTCGCATGTCTGTTAAGGTTTTAATTAACAAATCTACTTTGGCCAATCGACCAACAAACTCATCAGGATCATCGCAATGATCCATTCCAAAGTCAATAAAAATAGGACGCGAACAGTCTTGTAATCGTAAGGTAGAATTTAAGTAATACTTTTGTTTTTCTGAATACCTCTCTACCTCTACATGATATGCAACTGCGCCATGCTCATCATTCTTATCTGTTAAGAAATGTTTTTGGCTTTTTCCGAAAATTTTATCTTTCATGTGATCGTTTCCTAATATATGACTAATCGCTCTGGCACATCTCCCAAAAATTATCATACAGAACTTTTGCAAATTCTGGTTCAAGAGGTTTACCGTTAAGCATATTTAGTACTAACTGATTATTACGCAACTCTGCCATTAACTGAGCTGTTATGTCATCGACCGTATCTTCGTTTAGCTCGATGTTATATTTATAACGATACTTTCCGAATGAAGAATCACACAGTGCTTGAGATATTTCTTCTAACGTACATTCACCTAAATCACTCCTATGAGGCGGGACTTTAACTGCTTCGTAAGGTCCTAGATTAGATCCGTGATCATCTTCTACTTTATATATCTTTCTTCCAATACTTGTCAACCAATTCTTGTAATGGCCATGATCACTACTCAATAATGCAACTGCAGGCAAGCCTATGTTATGAAGCCGACATGTGTCAAATATTCCTTCACATATAAAAAGAACATCATCACGATAGTAGTACGATTCTAATCCCCATACACCAATTGGTTTCTCATTCTTATCACCATGAAGTGAGGTATAGTACCGACCTTCTCTTGGATGGTTTCTTTTCTTTTTGTCAGCATTGGGTCGATATTGTTGATAGCCGGTATACTGCCCAGAAAGGTTCCACAAAGGAAATATAACTACGTCTGTCAATACAATTACAGATGGATACTTAGATACGTCTAGACATCGTTTTTGAAGATGCAGAAGGTTCTGTTTGATGGCATTTGTTTTGTATCTTCTAACTAAAAGAGGGATATTAGTATATCCCTCTTTCCTAAGCAACAACGATAGTTCTAATTCATCCATTAACTACCTCGAATAGAATAATATGAATAGTAATGAAGGACAGATGATGCAGCAATTGATCAAAACCAATCATCTTAAAGAATTTGCTACGTTCACCTGCTTGATGATAACGAGTAGTCGCTCGTGAGGTATTATAGTCGACGATCCAATGAAGCAGAAAATTGATTATAATAGCAAAGAAAGGCAATGCGATTTCATGCCACGTTAAGTTATGAATAAAAGTATATGCAAGATAAAACAGAGCGAAAGGAGTAATATAAGCATTAACGTGCTTCGTCAACCACTTATTACTTGAGCTCTTGTTAATCGCCATCTCATCCGTTTGCAGAATAAAATCACCAACGAAATGGAATATACATAGGATTAAAATTTCAATACCTAAAATCATTTTCATATTCCTTATATAGTTGAGCCGAGAATATTCTCGGCTCAACGATTCACATTAAGATTGTTTAGTAAAGGTAACCGTTGGGCAAAATTTAGATTTCTTTGCCTTTACGTAGCTTACTAACAGAGAATCTGGTTTATCAACTTTAACTGCATGTTGACGCTTTGACCTGATCCATTTGAACAACTTTTTAGCACCGTACCATGTTCCAATAATTGCCAAAAATACAACTTCAATAAATCCCATAACTACCCACCCCATCAAATAAGAATCATCAGATGGTGGTGAAATAAATCCAAAAAGCACTAATAGAAGAACTGGAATTGCCGGAACAAACATTACGATAATCCAACTTGCCGCCGCCACAATAAATGCAATAAATGCAATACCTGCTACTACCCACCAGAAGTAAGGACATAAGGACATTGTATTGATATGTGGACGATTGTATTTTGACTTGAAACAATCATATGCAAAAGAGAATACTTTGTAATGCCATGCACTCGTGCTGATATTCATGATATATCCTTATTGAACAGTAACAGTGATCGGATCTGCATCGATACTTAGAGGTTGATCAACAGAGATAAAGTCGATTCCTTGGATTTCTAAGACTGCATCTGTAGTTGCATCAAAGAAGAAATACGTTGAACAATCGCCGCCAGAATATACACCATCTAAACTCGGTGCAGACGAAACAGCAGTCGTACTAGAACTTGAAGCACCGCGCCAATAGTTCACTTGATCTGGAGGGGTCAATAACAGCGATGAACAGATAGGACGTGTCTGACCTACATAGTAACCGATATGTGTACCATTGTCAGCAATCAAGTAGATATAAAATGTTTTATCAGGAACGTCCATACGCTCCATCCACTTGTTGATTGCCTTACGTGTTAGAAAGTTAGTTGGCTGATATATAGGGAATGCATTACGAGCAGTTTGCATTACATTTTCTTGCTCTTTGGCACCTTCTTGACGAGTATTTGGTGTTGATTCTTCTACACAACCAGCGAGCAAAGCAGTAGTGACAGCAATGATACCTAGTTTTAGCATTTTCATAATAAGATTCCTTATTGACAATTAATGGGTTGTGATGCATTCAGTTGAAACGGTAGATTAGAATCATGGAACCGAGCGGCTGTATAATCCTTCCTTGCGTCTACGTTATACTGATTGACTGTACGTGCAAGCTGTGCAGTCATTCCAGCAACATTAGATCGGATACGTTCAGCTTCTTTTCCCTCCATTGATTCTAGCATATCTTTCTGAGTTTGTAAACTGGTTTGTGTTGTTTGAGCATTTGCGCATAAATCAAAAAACTTGTTGTATTGCTGAATACGGTTAGTTCCTGACTCAATACGTTGCTCTGCGTCTACACGACCTTGGATCGGAGCAGTGAAGTACCTGAATGCCCATCCTCCAAAGATCATAGCGATTAAAACAACAATCGCTAGAATTACAATTCCTGTAGTTTTCATTATGCATCCTCTGTATTACGAATAGTAAAGTACCGTGGATGTTGCTCAATTACCAGATCAAGATCATACAACGTTCCTTGATTGATCTCATACACATATGCTACCCAATGAGCCTTTTTGCCGCCACGTTTAGAACGAAATTTGCTGAAGCTAACAGGGTGGATATAAGTACTGGTACTAAAATCCGATACTACATCAGATGCATAGCAACCGATAGCGTTTTCTGATGTCAGAATAAACTCATAAACACCAGCATTACGAAGCATTAGTAGAATACCATCTTTGGTATCTGCTTGAAATACCATGGTAGGTTTTAGTTTAGCGCGTAGGTTCATTTTATTCTCCTTCAGGATTAGATAAATCAGGTTCTTCTAAATGCCAACCACGATATGTAGCATCATGATGAGCAACTTTCAACATTGTTGCACTAAGCTCAATGTCCTTATCAGTCGCGTTCTGCATTCCAAGATAATGAAGCACAAGTCCTTTTCACAAATTTCCAATTGATTCTTGGCTGTTTGATATAAATACCAATTTCTTTGTGAAATCGAACAAACGCTTCATCAAATTCTTGACGTGTACATTCTATAGTTGCCATATTCTCTCCTTGTTACAAGATCAATTATACACTAGTTATTTTAAATGTCAAACATAGAAAACGGTTTAGGATCGTCTAAATAAATACTGCCTTTCTCAAATCCATATCCTTGTTGACATGATATAACTTGCGTTCCATTTTTAGCAACATCATATACCGAAGCATGTGTATGTCCGAAGATCCATGCTTTTAGTTTGGAGTCAATATATTGGTCCATGTTAGCACTAAAGTAATGAGCATGTCCATCTTTGGAAAATCCCGGATGTGAATATCGCATGGATGGTGAAAAGTGGCTGACTACTACACTTGTTTCCAACCCATGAACAGCAATGTGGTCATCAAGTCCTGCTTTAAACTGAGCGTGCAGTTTTCGAGATTGCTCAATAGTCATGCCAATCATGTCTTCGTCGCCGCACGTGACTGAATATTGATCGCCGTGTTTGACGTCAGACCACATACAACCACCATAGAAATTAATGTCATCAATGGTCGTGCTTGAATTATCGAGATAGCGTATGTCGAATTTTTGTTTCAATCTATCAATGATGTTCCGCAATCGATTTTGTATGTATTCAAAATCATACAACCGAGAATAGTACTCATGATTGCCTGGCACGAAAATTACCGGGATATCAATAAACGTATCACATATATCATGTAATGACTCTTCGAGATTAGAGCTTGTATCAATATCACCTGCTAGAACAATCACGTCAGGACGTTGATAGAAAGCGTTCTCAGGGATCACCTGACACACTCCACCTACGTTATGTTCTAAATGCAAATCACTTGCTACCATTATTTTCATAAAAGCCTCTCATATTCTTTCAAGATACGTTCATCAGACCATAAATGTTTGTTCTCAACAAAATCATTCCAGAAGTTACTAGCAACCACGAATAGAATGTGCTCTTTAGTATTTTCAGTTCCTTGACTTTTTACAACATCTTCCAAATGAGCAACAAGAGCAAATCTTTCATTACATATATGATACTGAATTAGCTCTTCAACGTCTCGAACACGGATAACGTTGCACATAAAAGTGGATGTTGGCCTGCTCTTGTGCAATGTATTATATTCATCAATACACCGTGAAGCTGCTTCATGGATGGCGTTCAAATCTGCTGTGCTGATATTTAAGTTCATTTTGTTTCTCCGTCATTAATTGGCAATAGATAAGGGGTAAGATGTTCGTCCATAAATGCTTCCCAATTACAATTATTGTCTTCGGGCATAGTGTTGTGGTGCATCTCACTGTAACGCAATACGTTGCCACCCAATGAAAGAGTAACACTCTCCCCAAAAATTTTAGTTTCAATTTCATCTAACTTAGTTTCATCAAAAATAAACCCTTTGGGCGCAAGCACTGAATGCTTATACATTATCGTTGTTGATACTTTCATGACAAACCTCATTTATTATAAACAAAGAAACCCGGACAGTCAATAAACCATCCGGGTTGATATTAGAAGCTGTAGAAACCTTCTTCTGGGCCTACATAACCACTCATGAATGTAGAACGGTGATAAACTTCGCCAGCATCAATTGCGCCTACCCAACGACCCCATGCTTCGACATAAAACACAACGTATCGAGCAGATTTACCTTCACGGTCTAAACGATTGCCAAAGTTCTGAGCAGCCTTAGCAGTTGCTTTCTCTGCAGCAGATTCTGTTGCATAATTCTTGCAAGGGTTCTTGTTAGTAGTACGATACTCTTCGATGCGATTAGTAAGATCGGTAATGATATTCATGATGTATTCCTTCTTCACGTTTGTTTTCAAACCATATAGATATTATAAACAGAAAAATCCCGAGAGTAAACAACCCTCGGGATTTTATTTTTTTTGGCAGATCAGCTAGGAATCGAACCCAGGGCTTACGGCTTTGGAGGCCGATGTGTTACCATTACACCACTGACCTATAATTTGGTGCGGGCTGAGGGATTTGAACCCATCGACCTGTGCGTTGGAAGCGCACCGCTCTACCGAACTGAGCTAAACCCGCATGTCTATTACCATTAACTTATTTCTTCTTTTTTCTCAACCATAATTTAGAGACAATGTTTCGACCAATCCAGACATTCACCACACGACGAAACAACGGAGCTAAAGATTTCTCTTTGGAACATTTCTTGAGCATTTCAACCCAGCCCAAAATGGATCCAACTTTATACGCAGTTTTTCTTGCTTTCATGATATAATCCTCTTCAATATAGATATATTATATACTGAAAGCGAAGGTTGTGTCAACAGGGCAAACTTAGATCAAATTACAATTTTGAGTTGGTTATAGTTGCGGTAGTTGCCCTTAAATGGTCGGAAAGACAGGACTTGAACCTGCGACCCCCTGCTCCCAAAGCAGGTGCTCTACCAAGCTGAGCTACTTTCCGTTAATTTGATTGTGACGCCACGGAATCGAACCGTGATCTTCGGGGCCACATCCCGACGTTCTGGCCGTTGAACTAGCATCACCACAGTACATGGTTTCTAAAACCATAAAAATATATTTTGGCTGGGATCAAACAGCCACCTTAAATAATACCTAATTCCTTTATCGAATAAAACTTTCAATCTTTTATCAATAGGAAATTGGGACCACTTTGCTTCATCTTTAATGGTTTTATATCCCTTGATCTCTATGTAAATATCTTCATCAGGCAAATAAAAATCAGGTGTATAATATCTTTGAGAATTCGGATTCTTACAGACTTTGTTGCAAAACTGACAATTTAACATGAGATACCTTAATTCATTTTGGTATCTCTATTTATTAAAATCTATTTGGCTGGCATAGTTGGATTCGAACCAACCTCAGTCTCGGTTAACAGCCGAGTGCGATCACCTAGATTGCTATATGCCACCAAATAAATCTTTACCTGCCATTGAGCTACACGCCACCAAAATACACTTAATTTATGGAGCATCCACTCAGAATCGAACTGAGATTATCGGATTACAAAACCGAAGTTCTACCATTAAACTATAGATGCAATTTTATTTATCAGGACAACTTCGATTAGATTAAGAGTCTATGAGAAAGTTGCGGTAGTTGTCCTTTAACTAATCAGGATGATAGGCTTTAATTGCAGATGTCTTACCGTTTCCAGCAAGGTAGGATTCGAACCTACGAATGTCTGCTTGATTTTTAAAGTTGCTGTAATCATCCTTTAATTTGGCGCCTCTAGCGAGAATCGAACTCGCATCTCCAGGTAGACAGCCCGGAATCATAGCCTTTAGAACATAGAGGCAAAACTTTATTCTTCAAACCAACCTATAACACCACGTGTTTCTGGGCCAGTTCTTAGGAAAACTGTATTATCTTCGTGCTCAACTTCAAACGATGAATTATCAGTCCATCTTAATTTGAAATAATTAGAAGATAAAATTTGTTCTTTAGAGACACCGTTTATAGTAACAATTGGTTGATTGCCAATCTGTCTTTCTCTAAATTTCATGGTCGATAGCCTTCCATATTTACTTCCTTAATTTGGTACCCGGAGCAGGATTTGAACCTGCGACATAAGGATTATCGGTCCTCTGTTCTACCAACTGAACTATCCGGGTATTCTATGTAAATAAGCAGGCTTGCCGTTTTTCGTTGATAACGTAGGCGGAAAACCTGTTACTTGTTTAAAAGCCTTTCCAAATTCTTCTTTGTCTATAGTTCCATCACTATTTATATAAGAAGAATTTGTTAAACTACAGCATGGCATACAATGCAATATAGAACAGCCTTTCTGATGACAGTCGCAATCACATATAATAATTTCTTCCATAATATAATTCCTTTAAATGGCAGACCCTCCAGGACTCGAACCTGGAACCTACAGCATCAAAAGCTGTTGCTCTACCAATTGAGCTAAGGATCTATATTGGCGCCACCTCCTGAAATCGAATCAGGGACACCAGGATCTTCAATCCCGTGCTCTACCATCTGAGCTAAGGTGGCAATTAAATTGGTGGGTCAGGTTGGAGTCGAACCAACAGTGCTTTCGCGTCCGGGTTACAGCCGGATGGGGTTACCAATTTTCCTACTGACCCATTATATTGAAGTACTCTATAAATGGAATCGAACCATTTTCTAGTTGCGCAGACTAGGCCAATCCAGACATTAAAGGGAATCGAACCCTACAGCTTCCAGCATAAAGTACTTTAATATAAATGGTAGCGGAAATGGGATTCGAACCCATGACCTCAGGATTATGAGTCCTGCGCTCTCTCCAACTGAGCTATTCCGCATCAATCTAAACAGAATGATGTTTACGTGCTCTATCCAACTGAGCTATCAACTCTTTCGAATTGAGCCGGACTCGAACCGACGACCACGACATTAGCATTGTAGGTATAGTTGCTGAAATCATCCTTAAACTTATTTATTACTTCTTTTAAAGCTTTCCATCGATTAAGAATTAATTCTCTCGACTCATCGCTTCCACTTCTAGGCAAGTATAACCTAACGAATCAGGACGGCTTTGCTTTTCGCCAAATGAAAGTTTTATGGTTGCTGTAACCGTCCCTTAACTGCATATCAGTTTTAAAGAGCATATAGAATATTATTTATTACATTCTATATTTAAATTTCTGCTTTGTCAAACAAATTCTTGCAAAAATTCATTTAATTTTCCGTAAGTTGGAGCATAATTATCAGCCTCGTCCGCATCAACCAAAATAGTTCTTAGCTTATTTGGCAACGTGTCGCTGAACTCAACACAAGTATTATGAAATACTGGATTGGATATCCATGTACTCATGTCAGGATTTTCTTGTTGAACATATGCACCAATTGCGCAACCAGAAAAACCAGCCCAATGGTTTAATTCTTCATTAGGATTCTGTTTAGAAACAAAATCAGCAAAGCCATTCAAAGTAAGATTAGACATAATGTAATTCCTCAGTTAAGATATCAATTTTAAACTCTTTCATTCAGCTAGTCAACAACTTTTTAATATTTTTCCAATTCTTGTTGCAACTGCTTGTATGTTGGAAACTTTGATGAAGCAATTGGCATAATCGTCAAGCATCGAATCAAAGGTTTTGGAACCTTTTCATCAACAAATTTTGTTGATTCCATTTGCACTGATTGCCCATTAGGATCAATAACTGATTTTACGTATAGACCAACTGCGCATTCAGACCAACCTCCACCCCAATGATTAATCTCTTCGTCAGGATTCTGTTCATTCACAAACTGCTTAAAACCTTCAAATGTTAGTTCATTCATTACAACATCTCCTCATCAATTTATGTATCCATTATACAACAATTTCAGATCAAGTCAATCAAGTAATGCGAATAATAACGAAAAACCAACCGGTAAAATGATATACACGAATACTAACAACGATATAGCAAGCGGTAAATTGTCCATTGTTTCTCCGTTGTATGAATTTGGAAGGCAGAGTGGGATTCGAACCCACAGGCTTATGTCCTATAAATAATACTATAACACATGATTAAAATTTAAATAACATACACAGCCGAACACCATTTACTGCCAGTTGTACCGATCAACCATCACAGTGCTTAGAACGATATTAATTGGCGTGAATTGTTCAAAATCACTTGACATCACTGACTTCATAATAGAAGGACTAAATCCTGAAACTAATGCTACGCCTTCCTTATCAAACGACACGGGAGTGTTACTACCACAATCACGTAAGTTCCAGTATACAATATCAGGAACAGTATACCCAGCTTCTTTGTATTGTTGCTTGATATTAGCATTGATCTTATTAGGGCCACGAACAGCTTGATCAAATTGCATATCACTTAGAATCAATACCATGTTAGGCATATCATCTACAGGAACCTTATTCTTTTTAGCCATCTCAAGCAGCTTTGTAAATGCAAGCTCAATATTTGTTGACATTCCCCATTCAGATTGACGTGTCTTCGCAAAAGCCTGTTTTAGAGTAAGACCTGATACATTCTGGAACGTAGGATTAGAATGGAAAGTAACGAACGTGTCTTTAAATACACTCTTATTCTTCTGAGCACAATACAACCCAAGACTAATTGCCACTTCCATACAAGATACAGATCCTGTAGCAGCTACGCCCATAGAGCCTGATACATCAATCATCGGCAAAAACGATTTACCTTCTGGGATCCAATCAGGCAATGCCTTCCATTGTGCTGACGCTGCTTGCTCGTTTCCTGATACCATTGAACGATAGATATCATAAGGATAAACAGCACCTGCATTAATCTTGACTGAATCATCGCCCTTTGTTAATTTATTCAGGTAGTCACGATAACGTGCTTCATCATTACGTAAGAATGCAGATTGATAACGGGCTGCTGCCACTGACGGTACATGACTGAACTCAATCTTATCCCAGGATTTTGCCGACATTTGTTGCTCTACTACATTCGTTAGTTCAACAATTGTCTTGCGATACTCTTTAGATGAAAGACCCATCACGGCACGAAGTTTACCGGCCCATTTCGCTTTAGCGGATTTCTCACGAGGAGCCCATTTGCCTGCAAGAGGATTGCCTTTTTCTAATGCTACCGCAAACGAGTTTAATGCTTCTCGTTCTGCAGGAGTTCCTACAAAAGCAAATAGGTCGTCCCAACGACCAAGTTCTGGTACCAATGGAATAATCTTCAACGCAACCTTGTAATCAAGCATGGCAAGTTGATTCAAGATAGCACGAAATGTTTCACGTTCGCCCATCCCTTCACGAGCATCTCGAGCATATAACGCAACTCGCAAAGCAAGATCTTGGTTCTCGTTGAATGCTTTTGTAAATAATTCTTTAGCTCGATCGGTGTTACCACGGAGAGCACCTATACCAAAGAACAGATCTACGATGGCATTTTCTGAAGACTTCTTGATCTTCATTCCATTTTCAGTAACTGTCTTGTTGTCTTGTTTAGACATTGCTTGTACTAGCTTATTCATAATATCTCCAGAATGATGTTGTTTAGAATGCGGAATTCATTCTTAATGTTTACTTGTCTTCGTACCAGTTGGGCCGTGTAGAAGTATCAACGGCAGGATGAATGGATCGCTTTTCAAGATCACGTTTAACAGTCAAATTAAACCCAAGAATTTCTGCAAAACATTTACGACAATAATGATATACTTGATCTTTACTTCCACCAAGCAAACCACCGCCTACACCTTCAGCATCTTTGGAATCTTCGCCTTCGATATACTTATCATCCACAACGAAGATCCCACCACGAAAACACAAACCGTTGTCTTTATTCAGGATCGTTTTACATTGATCGCCGTCACACAAAATTGTTTTCTTAATCGCCATCCTTTACCTCCCAAGATCATAATCAGGATCAATCATTTTAAGACATTCACGAGCTAAATCAATTTGTCCTTCATCATATCCGCCTTGCTAAGCGTCATCTATATTGCCGCCTGCGACGGCGCATACGTTGAAGAATTCTTCTCTTTCTTCATCAGCGACATCTTGACATGATTTCTGTTTTGCTATTACTTCTAACTTACGAACTAAGCGCATTACATCATTCATACTTTCATGTCTCCTGTTTCTAACATCAATGAGTACAGAATGCCAGCATCCCATGGAGTGGTCACTCGAGCGTTAATGAATTCTACATCCTCTTCAGAAACAGA
>OJHH01000022.1_pt1 | contig 33954 bp, 30 predicted proteins | sample 1594911 | NCBI WGS metagenome assembly OJHH01 (sample SAMN05416787, study PRJEB24817) | seawater metagenome | isolation source: Sea water | place: Canada:Atlantic | collected 2013-11
ATGCGATTGAGCGCATGTTGTCGCACCGTACAGGTGTGATTGGCCTGCCGTTACGTCTTCTGGCGCGCGAGGTTTACGACCGGATCGTCGCCGTCAAAGGGCCAGGTGTGGTTGCGATGATTACCGGTGAGGAACGGATTGTGCCGCCGCGTGCCGCCTATTGGGTCTGCACGGTTGAGGCGATGCCAGAGGGCTTGGGCTGTGACTTTTTGGCCGTCGACGAGATACAGCTTTGCGCCGATCCTGAGCGTGGCCATGTATTCACCGACCGGTTGCTGCATGCGCGCGGGTTGCGCGAGACGTTGTTTTTGGGCGCAGAAACGATGAAGCCCGCGATTGCTGAGATGATTCCACAAGCCGAGTTTATGCGGCGCGAACGCATGTCGACGCTGACTTATTCGGGGTCCAAAAAACTGTCTCGGATGCCTGCGCGGGCCGCAATCGTTGGGTTTTCAGTTGAAAATGTCTATGCGATTGCCGAATTATTGCGCCGTCAAAAGGGCGGTGCTGCGGTTGTGATGGGCGCGCTTAGCCCACGCACGCGCAACGCGCAGGTCGAGATGTATCAAAACGGTGACGTTGATTATTTGGTGGCCACTGATGCTATTGGCATGGGGTTAAATCTTGATATTTCCCACGTCGCATTTTCCAGCCTGTCAAAGTTTGACGGCCAAAGGATGCGGTATTTGGCACCTGAAGAGCTGGCTCAGATTGCGGGTCGCGCGGGCCGCTATATGGAAAATGGCACCTTTGGTGTAACGGGCGAAGCCCCGCCGCTAGATGACATGGTCGCAAGGGCGATAATGGATCATAAGTTTCGTCCAGTGCAGAAATTACATTGGCGTAACAGTCGGTTACAATATGGGTCACCCAAGAGATTGATCCAGACGTTGGAAGAACGCACCAATGATCCGCTGCTTACCCGTGTGCGTGAAAGCGATGATTTGGCGGCGTTAAAGGCATTGGCCGCGGACGAAATTATCGCCGCACGGGCAAAAGATGGCCCATCGGTTAAGCTATTGTGGGAAGTCTGCCGTATACCGGATTTTCGTGGTATAAGCCGCGGCGAACATGCGGGGCTTTTGAGCCAAATATTCACGGACTTGCATCAAGACGGGCATGTGTCGTCGAACTGGTTTGGCCTGCAAATTCGCCGTATTGATCGCACGGACGGGGATATTGATACGCTGTCAAAACGGCTGGCTTATATTCGGACGTGGACATATGTCGCACAGCGCAAAGGGTGGCTGCGTGACGAAAACCATTGGCGCGGTGAAACCCGTGCGGTAGAAGACCGACTATCAGATGCGCTACATGGTGCATTGACGCAAAGATTTGTGGACCGGCGGACAAGCATTTTGCTTCGCCGGCTCAAACAGAAGGAGAGCCTGTTGGCTGACGTAAACGACAAAGGCGAAGTCACCGTAGAGGGTGAATTTGTAGGCAAACTCGAAGGCTTCCGCTTTCGCATGGACAAAGCTGGTAGCCCCGATGAGGCCAAGACATTGCGTCAGGCGTCAACGCAGGCGCTGATGCCGCAGTTTCACCTGCTGGCGGACCGGTTTTATAATGCACCTGATCCTGAATTGGATTTCACAGAACAGGGTGGTCTGATGTGGGGCGATGCGGCTGTTGGGAAACTGACTGCTGGATCTGATCCGCTGAAGCCCGAAGTCGTCGCGTTTGTTGATGACGAGGCAGGTGCCGATGTGATCGCCAAAGTGCAGCGCCGTTTGCAGCATTTTATTGATCGTAAGATTGCTGCTGGGTTCGAATCACTTTTGACGTTGAAAAACGACGAGACGCTTGTGGGGTCCGCTAAGGGTTTTGCTTTCCGTCTGGTTGAAGGTTTTGGCATCGTGCCGCGCGGTGATGTGGCCGATGAGGTCAAAGCGCTGGATCAAGACGCCCGTGGCAGCCTGCGCAAGCACGGTATCCGCTTTGGTCAGTTCACGATCTTTATGCCGCTTTTGCTAAAGCCCGCGCCGACGCGTTTGCGTCTTGTGCTGTGGTCGCTGACCAAAGGACTGTCAGAATTTCCAGAAAGCCCGCCCCCAGGTTTGGTCACTGTACCAGCCGCAAAGGACGCTGTGCATGGCTATTATGCTATGTCCGGTTACCGCGCTGCTGGCACCCGTGCGATCCGCATTGATATGCTGGAACGTCTGGCCGATATGCTGCGCGACAAAGACAGCCGCGGTGGTTTTGAAGCCAACGCAGATATGCTGTCGATCACGGGTATGACGCTTGATCAGTTCGCTGATCTGATGGCTGGACTTGGATACAAAGCCGAGAAGGGCGAGCGTGAAAAAGTTAAAGCGCCGAAGCCTGAAGCCGTGCAAGATGCTGAAAAACCAGCGGAAACAACGGAACCTGTTGAGGCTGTGGCTGAAGAAGCCCCTGAGATGGAAGTGTTTTACACGTTCACTTGGGCTGGTCGGGCTGCGCGCGAAAATGCACGTCCCAAGCGTGACAATGTCAAGCCTGCCAAGGGCAAAGGCAAGCGTCCTGCAAAGGGTGGCGATGAGCGTCAAAAGTTCACAGCCAAACCGAAGGTCGAAAAGAAAATCGACCCCGACAACCCGTTTGCCGCTGCATTGGCAGGGTTCAATAAAGGTTGAACGACAAGCGTGACACGATCCGAATAGACAAATGGTTATGGCAGGCGCGGTTTTTCAAATCGCGCTCCATCGCGGCCACGGCTGTGAGGACAAGCAAAGTGCGGATCAATGGCGATGTGGCGGCGAAACCCGCCCGCGCCGTTGGTGCCGATGACGTTTTGACATTTCACCAACAAACAGACGTACGGATCGTTAAGATTCTTGCCTGTGGTAAGCGGCGCGGCCCTGCGCCCGAGGCACAAATGCTGTACGAGGATATGTCGCCTCCCAAGGTTCATGTTCCTAAAAACCCTAAATTTGAGGGAAAAGGTCGCCCCACTAAGAAGGATCGGCGGGACATGCTGTCTCATCCCCGTGATGGGGGTCTGTTTGACCTTGATTGAGGCGACGGGTTGGCCTAGCTAGGCCGAGACAATTTTCCGGATGAACCCATGACCTATATCGTCAACGACAACTGCATTGCCTGCAAATTCACCGACTGCGTGGAAGTCTGCCCCGTGGACTGTTTCTATGAGGGGGAAAACATGCTGGTGATCCACCCCGATGAATGCATCGACTGCGGTGTGTGCGAACCCGAGTGCCCCGCTGACGCGATCCGCCCTGATACAGAGCCGGATATGGAGAAATGGGTAGAGTTTAACCGCAAGTATTCCGAGTTGTGGCCAGTCATTATCACCAAGAAAGACCAATTGCCGAATGCCGAAGAGATGGACGGCAAAGATGGCAAGATGGAGCTGTTTTCAGAAGCGCCAGGTGAAGGCGGCTGATTCGCACAGTATTTGCTGTGAGCCCTTGTTTGCATAGAAAATGAGATATGATCGCGCCCCTTTTTTGTGGCGCGATTTTGTGTTATAGTTACTTCAATGTTTTAGAATAAATACTGTACTGACGAACCAAAAGACACCGACGTGAACAAGTTGTTCTCGCCGGATTTTTTGTCTGTGCAGTCACCTGAAAGGACGACCATGAGTAAGAAGAAACTAGACTTTAGCCCGAATGATTTCGTCGTCTACCCTGCCCACGGTGTCGGTAAGGTTGTGTCGGTTGAGACCCAAGAAGTTGCTGGCTTTGAGCTGGAAATGTTTGTCATTGCGTTTGAGAAAGACAAAATGACCCTGCGTGTGCCGACACATAAGGCCATCGACGTTGGCATGCGGTCGCTGGCGACCCCTGATGTTGTGGCCCATGCGATGAAAACTTTGCGCGGCAAAGCCAAGGTTAAGAAGGCTATGTGGTCGCGGCGTGCGCAGGAATACGAGCAAAAGATTAACTCTGGTGATTTGATTGCGATTGCCGAAGTTGTGCGCGATTTGCACCGCCAAGATGACCAGCGCGAGCAAAGCTATTCTGAGCGTCAGTTGTATGAAGCCGCGTTAGAGCGTTTGACCCGTGAAATTGCTGTTGTTGCTGGTAGCGACGAAAATGCGGCAGTTGCCGAGATCACAGGCGTGCTTGTTGCCCGCGCGGCGTAAGCTGCTTTTGGATTTATAGAAAAGAATGGGCCGATGCTGTTGTCAGCATCGGCCTAATTTGTTTCGCGGCTTGAGGTGCTTAAAGCGCCCGCCAGCCGATATCGTTTCGATAAAACCCTGCGGGCCAATCAATGGATTTGGTCATTTTGTAAGCCCGTTCGCGTGCCTCTGCTAGCGTTTCACCGCATGCAGTGACAGCCAAAACGCGCCCGCCAGTTGCCGTGATTGCTCCATCTTTCTCCGCAGTGCCCGCGTGGAACACCATGTTTTTGCTGTCGGCGGGCAGGGTATCCAGCCCTTTGATAACAGAGCCTTTTTCATAAGCACCGGGGTATCCGTTTGCCGCCATAACGATGGTGATCGCATGGTCATCGGCCCAGTTTGCTTTGATATCGTGCAGGCGGTGCTCTGCACAGGCTTGGAGCAGGTCCAAAATCTGTCCACCGAGCCGCATCATCAGCGTTTGGCATTCCGGATCACCAAAGCGCACGTTGTATTCAACAAGCCGCGGCTGGCCGTCTTTGATCATCAAGCCTACAAACAAGACGCCTTCAAACGGCGTACCGCGTTTGCGCATCTCGTCCATGCAGGGCTTGACGATTTCATCCATCGCCTTTTGGGTCACGCTTTCGGTCATGACAGGGGCTGGGGAATATGCGCCCATGCCGCCGGTGTTTGGCCCTGTGTCGCCTTCGCCCACGCGTTTGTGGTCTTGGGCAGTGCCAATGGGCAGAATGTTGGTTCCGTCGCACAGCACAAAGAACGACGCCTCTTCGCCGTCCATGAATTCTTCGATCACGACCTCTGCGCCCGCGTCGCCGAATGATCCGTCGAACATATCGTCAATAGCGTCCAGCGCCTCGGCTTCAGACATTGCTACGATGACGCCTTTGCCAGCGGCAAGCCCGTCTGCTTTGACGACGATGGGTGCGCCTTGCGCCTTGATATAGGCTTTGGCGGCGTCCGCGTTATGGAAATGACCGTAACCCGCTGTGGGGGCGTTCGCTGCGTCGCAGATCGCTTTTGTGAAAGATTTGGACGCTTCTAGCGCTGCGGCGGCCTTGGAAGGTCCGAAAACCAACAGGCCCGCGTCGCGAAGGCGGTCTGCGACACCTGCCGCGAGGGGGGCTTCTGGTCCGATGATCACGAAATCAATTGCGTTTTCTTCGGCAAAGGTCGCGACCGTATCACCATCCATAATGTCGATGCCTGCACATTCGCAAATTTGCGCGATCCCAGCGTTGCCAGGGGCCACAATCAACCGATCGCATTTTGGATTCTGCTGAATGGCCCAAGCGAGGCTGTGTTCGCGCCCACCGCTGCCCAAAATAAGGATGTTCATGGTCGTCTCCTGCTTGGCCTTCGTCTGGATGCGTTCTAAGGTTAGCACAGGCTGATCACAAGGGCGCAGCATGGACCTTTTCGACGACGACCCCGCGGGCGATAATGCCCCTGAATTTTCCGTATCCGAGATTTCGGGGGCGGTGAAAAAGGCGATTGAAGGCGGGTTTTCTCACGTTCGTGTGCGCGGTGAGGTTGGGCGCGTGTCGCGGCCTGCGTCTGGACACATCTATATGGACTTGAAGGACGAGCGCTCCGTGCTGGCCGGCGTTATCTGGAAGGGCCGCGCAGCAGCACTTGCAACCCGCCCCGAAGAGGGGATGGAGGTGATCGCAACTGGCAAGCTGACGACGTTTCCTGGTCAGTCGAAATATCAGATGGTGATAGAAAGCGTGGTGCCAGCGGGGGCTGGTGCATTGATGGCGATGCTGGAAAAGCGCAAGGCGCAGCTAGCATCCGAAGGACTGTTTGCGCCAGAGCGTAAGAAAGAACTGCCGTATCTGCCTGAGGTCATCGGCGTTGTGACGTCCCCGTCTGGTGCGGTCATTCGCGATATTTTGCACCGCTTACGCGACCGGTTCCCGCGTAAAGTGTTGATTTGGCCTGTCGCCGTGCAGGGGCAACGTTGCGCGCCCGAGGTCGCGAATGCGATCCGTGGGTTTAACGCTATGACGGCTGGGGGTGCATTGCCGCGCCCTGATTTGATCATTGTGGCGCGTGGTGGTGGATCTTTAGAAGATTTGTGGGGCTTTAACGAAGAAATCGTGGCCCGCGCTGCTGCGGCGTCAGATATCCCGCTGATTTCGGCTGTCGGGCATGAAACTGATACGACGCTGATCGATTTTGTGTCTGATATGCGCGCCCCGACACCGACTGCTGCTGCTGAAATGGCCGTGCCTGTGCGCATGGAATTGATGGCATGGGTGGATCAGCAAAGTGCGCGGCTTAGCCAATCGTTAAGTAATGGATTGACCCAGCGCGGGCAACGGCTGCGCGATTTGTCACGTGGGTTCCCGAGCAAGGATAGCTTGCTGGAAGTGCCGCGTCAGCGATTTGATACGGTTGCCGACCGGTTGCCTGTCGCATTGCGCGGCGCGATTGCAAAAAAACAGTTGAAGATTTCGGACGCGTCCGGCCCATTGCGGCCTAGCATTTTGCAAACACGGATTGCGCGTGCAAAAGACAAACTTGATAGTGCATCGCGTGGATTGCGCACCGATGTGATTGCACGCGATGTGGTGCGCAAACGCGAGCGGCTTGATGCGGTTATGGCGCGGCTGTCCGCGCGCGCGCAAAGTGATCAGACAGCCCGCGAGGCGCGGCTTGCGTCATTGGACCGGCTGCGTGAAACGCTCGGGTATGTCGAAACGCTTAAGCGCGGATATGCTGTTGTGCGTGGTGATGGTGCCGTTGTGACGGCGACAGCAGGGGCCAAAGCGGCGACGTCTATTGAGATCGAATTTGCAGACGGGCGCGTGACCCTAGGATCCTAGGGTCGGGCCGGGACAAATCAACGGCTCACCGCTGTTTTGTGCCTCATAAAGAATGGACGTCTTGGGGCGGCTCATGAAAATTGCGCGCAGGCCGTTGGGCTCGTCGTAGAACTTCCAACACTTGGGGGTAGGGTCAAAGTCGTAGCGAAAACAAATGCTTCCCTTACTTTCGTACCAGACGCCATTGCTACACTCGCCGTCCAAAAATGACCAGATGACGCGTTGATCGTCTTGGTATTGCTCGACGCCATACGCCGCGTCGCCGGCCACGCCAAACGTCAGGGTTTTCCCATTGGTATAGGCATCAAATTCGGCGGCATTCATCGCGCTCTGCGCAAATGCAGGGGCGGCCAAGAAAAGTAAAATCAGGTATTTCATCGGGTTAGACTGCCAAGTTTTGGTGGATTTGGCCAGCGATGTCAGTGTCACTTCGCGGACCATTGTGCTGCGAGCGGATCCATGACCTTGCGCCAGCGGCGTGGCGCGAGCGCCAGACAGGCCATAACAGGCAAGGATCGCGGCAACATTGGGCAGTCTTCTGGGATGATCAGGGTGTTGTAGGGCCGCGAAGGATGCGCGTGGTGGTCAGAATGACGTGGCGCGTTCAGCATCACGGCAGAGGAAAACCAATGCGGGCTATTCCAGCTATGGCGTGCGGTGACGGGTTCATATTTGCCATCAACCTTTGAGCGCATCAGCCCATAGTGCTGGATATAGTCGGACAGCAATAATTGCGATGTGCTAAAAGTGGCGAGGGCAACATAGATTGTGGCTCCAAGGGGGCCGCCGATGAACCAAGCCAATGCAACGAAGCCGACAGCACCCCCGATATATGCCACATAGGGATGGCGGTAGGCGGGGGGGCCGATGCGCTGTTGGCGTTCAGTTTCGGCAGCGAGCCCTTTGCGGAATGAGCCGCGCCAAGCACGTGCTGCAAATTTGTAATAGCTTTCGCCGCGTCGAGATGTCGACGGGTCCAATGGGGTGGCCACATAGCGGTGGTGCACAAGCACATGCGCAGATGTGTGATGCCCAAACAGCAATGAAATGTAGACCCATTTCCCCATACTGTGCAGTCCACGCCCACCGCGATGTATCAGTTCATGCGCGTTGGAATTGCTGATTTGACCAAAGAAAAACCCAGTGGCGATGAAAATGCCAACTTTGGCGACGAAGCCGCTGTTTCCGTTTGCGAGTGCATCAACGACCAGCGCAAGTAGCCCAAAGTGAGCGACGCCAAGGGTGACCAGCAAAACCATTGCGGCAGGGAATTCGCTGTCTTTTGTCGGTGGTGTGACGTGATGTATTACCTCGTCCAGACACGCTGCCATTGCGGTCAGATAGATCAGGCCTGCCAAAACCCAAACCCCACCCAAGATTACAGCCGCGCAAATAAGTGCGACCGGGATCAGCGTGGCGAATGTGAATAAGCGCATTGGTGTGAAAAAACGGATCATTTACCGGATGTAGCATGCAATCATTAAAACGTCAGTGCCTGATCCCGCGACGCCTTGTTTCAGTTATGGGGTCCACCCTAATCGCGCCGCCTCTTTCAATATCGATCAATCGGGACTAAGTGTTTGGAGTTCAGTGTTTAAAGGCCGCACGATGTCGTTTTTCAAAAAACTCAAAGACCGGATGCTTCGGTCGTCTTCCAAAATTGACGAAGGTTTGGACGCGATTGTCAGTGATGGCGGGGCGCCCGCGCTTGAAGATGTTGATGTCCCAGCGGTTGATCCCGAAGACGTCAGTGCCGACCCCGTCCAAGCGGACGTAATTCCAGAGCCGGTAGCGTTGGAACCGGAACCTGATGTCGAAGAGCCAAGCCCAGAAGTCGTTGAGCCAGCACCTGTTGCCGCGCCGCGTGCGGCGGTGGTCGCCCCAATGACGACGCTGGAGCCGTCCCCGCTTGAGATTGAAGCAACGCCTGCGAAAGCGGGTCTTTTCGGCCGATTGATGGGCCGAGGGACCGAAAGTAGTGTCGTGCGTCGCGCGCTTGACGACGACATGCTCGAACAGCTTGAGGAACTGCTTATTTCGACCGACATGGGCGTGGACACGGCGCTGCGTGTCACCGCGAACATGGCCGAAGGACGGATGGGCAAGAAGTTATCTACGGATGAGATCAAAGCTTTGATGGCCGCCGAAATTGGGCGTATTATGGAGCCTGTCGCGCGACCAATGCCGCTTTATGCTAAAAAGCCGCAAGTTGTGCTGGTGGTTGGCGTCAATGGTTCGGGTAAGACAACGACAATTGGCAAGCTGGCGAGCCAGTTTAAGGCTGCTGGGAAAACGGTTGTGATTGCAGCGGGTGATACGTTCCGTGCGGCAGCGGTTGAACAACTTCAGGTGTGGGGCGACCGCGCAGGAGTTCCGGTTTTGACGGCGCCTGAAGGGTCCGATCCTGCAAGTTTGGCATATGATGCGATGGAACAGGCGCACCGCGATGGCGTCGATTTGTTGATGATCGACACGGCTGGCCGATTGCAAAACCGCGCCGATTTGATGGAAGAGCTGACCAAGATTGTGCGTGTGATCCGCAAAAAAGACCCTGACGCGCCGCATAATACGCTGCTGGTGCTGGATGCGACGACGGGGCAAAATGCGTTGCAACAGGTTAAGGTGTTCCAAGAGCTTTCGGATGTATCCGGCCTTGTGATGACGAAACTGGACGGAACTGCAAAAGGCGGCGTGCTTGTTGCGCTGGCCGATAAATTCGGATTGCCGATCCATGCGATTGGCGTTGGCGAACAGATTGATGATCTTGCCCCGTTTGACCCTGAAGATTTCGCGAATGCGCTTGTCGGACGCGATGTCTAGCAGCGACCGCTCTTGTGGGTGATTGGATTGTTCAACTTGCAGGGACACCTCAAGGGGCCCAATTAGCGACGGCGCTGGCGCTGATGTCTGCCGTCGCGCACGCTGTATTTGGCGCGCTGCAAAAGGGGCGGCATGATCCTTGGCTGACGCGCGGTGCGATTGATGGCTGGCTTGCCGTGATCTCTGCGCCTGTGGCACTGTTTTTGGTGCCTTGGCCCAATGCATTCACGGCTTGGATGTTGGCCGGTGCGGTGGTGATCCATTTCATTTATAAGCTGACGATGGCGCTGGCGTATGAAAAAGCGGCCTACACGGTGGTATATCCGGTCGTACGCGGCACTGGTCCGTTGGTGACTGTGATCGCGGCATCTGCAATTTTTGGCGAACACTTTACGGTTGTTCAATGGATGGGGGTCGCCTGTTTATCAGGGGGAATCTTGCTGCTCGCGCTGCGCAATCTGTCCGAAGAAACCATTGATAGGGCGGCGCTGAAAGCTGGATTGGCTTGGGCCGTTCTTGGCGGTGTGACCGTTGCGATTTATACGACGTGGGACGCGTATGGTATTCGGTCCAGCCTGAACCCGTTTACGTTTTTGGCATGGTTTTTCTTTGTGACGGCGCTTGATTTTCCGATCATCGCAGCGGCCCGTTATCGCCGGATGTCGGCCAAGCCCGATCTTGGCCCACTCTTGTGGCGCGGATTTGCTGGTGCGTTCATTGCTTGGTTTAGCTTTGGTGGTGTCATGCTTGCGACCCGTCTTGATAAAGTGGGCGAAGCTGCGGTGCTTCGAGAGACGTCAACCGTATTTGCAGCACTGATCGGATGGTTCATCTTGGGCGAAAAAGTGGGTCCGCGCCGGTTATTTCTGATGGCATTGGTTGCACTTGGCGCTGTGATCGTTGAAATGGGCGGATGAAGGAGACTTTGATGGCTGAAAAACAGATTAACCCAATTCTAAAACAGGTGCTGGAGCTTGGCCCGACGTTGGTATTTTTCCTGATTTACCTGCGGATTAAGGACGATGTGTTTACGGTTTCTGGCACCGAATATTCTGGTTTCATCGTTGCAACGCTTGTGTTCGTACCGATCTTACTGGTGTCGATGGGTATCCTTTGGCAACTAACCGGCAAACTAAGCCGGATGCAGGTTTTCACCGCGTTTATGGTCATCTTTTTTGGCGGGCTCACCGCGTGGTTTAATGATGAGCGATTTTTCAAGATGAAAACCAGCATTGTCTATGGATGCTTTGCCGGCATTTTGGGTTTCGGTCTACTGCGTGGGCGTAGTTATTTGCGGTACATCATGGAAGATTTCCTACCAATGCAGCAGGAAGGTTGGATGATTTTGACCCGTCGTTTGACGTTTATGTTCTTGGGCTTGGCTGTTGCCAATGAACTGATCTGGCGCACGCAATCCACGGATCTGTGGGTGAAATTGGAAACGTTTGCTTTTCCTGCAGTACTGTTCTTGTTCTTGTGGCTACAGATTGTTGCGCTTCAGAAATACCTAATTGAACCGGAACAGGGTTAACGCATCTCGGTGTACCCGGTGGAGTTGTGGCGTATGCCGCGATGACCGGATTGTTTGTATCTTAGTGAATCCACCTGCGTGGTCGTTAGGTGTGGGCGGAAGGTGACCCCGCACCGCCCACCTGCCGACCACTGAACAATGCCTGATACTCTGTTGTTTAGAAACAAAATTTCAATTTTGTGCCCTCGTAAAAGAGACACGGATGTTTCCATAAGCGCTCCAGTTTCGTTCACATCGTTAATCACCGCCTTGGCTGGACCAAAGGGTGTTCTCACGGTGGTCGGAAACTCGGTGCGGTAGCGGTGCGGGCGATATTGCATGGGTCTGCTTTCGTTTGAAACACCTAGACTAGACTACCAAACATTTAAGGTTCCGTTACCGTTCAATAACCGCGTTGCTTGACGCTGCACTGCAGCGGGTCTAGGACAGCACCGTGGCGATTTGTTACCGGATTGCGGGCCACGTTAAATATGCCGCTAAAAAGGGTCACGGGCGTTGCAGCCCCGATACCTTTGATCGGTGTCGGGGTTTTTTGGTGGCCAATCGCCAACTGGAGAAGATACATGACCAACTGGAGCAAGCGCACCAAAGCCGTTCACACAGGCACCCGCCGGAGCCAATACGGCGAGGTGTCAGAAGCGATATTTCTGACCCAAGGCTTTGTTTATGAAACTGCAGAGGCCGCAGAGGCTCGTTTCATCAAAGCAGGGGCCGACGAGTTTATCTATGCCCGTTACGGCAACCCGACCGTGCGCATGTTCGAAGACCGCTTGGCGGAAATGCTGGGATATGAAGACTGTTTTGCCTGTAACTCAGGTATGGCGGCTGTCAGCGGCGCGTTGATGGCGCTTGTGAAGGCCGGCGACCATATCGTGTCATCGCGCGCGCTGTTTGGGTCTTGTTTGTATGTGCTCGAAGACGTGCTTGCACGGTTCGGTGTTGAAATCACGCTTGTTGATGGCATGGACAATGCGGCTTGGGACGCGGCCATTCGGCCTGACACGCGGATCGTTTTCTTTGAAAGCATTTCGAACCCCACGCTTGAGGTGGTCGATATTCGCCACATCGTCAAAGCAGCCCATGCCGTTGGAGCGTTAGTTTTGGCCGATGATGCGATGGCCACACCGATCTATTCATATGCCGCCGAATGTGGTGCCGACCTTGCGATCATTTCCACGACAAAACATGTGGATGGGCAGGGCCGTATGTTGGGCGGCGCGATCTGTGGATCTCGTGATCTGATCCGCGGTCCGATTGAGACTTATGTCAAACACACCGGCGGTGCGATGAACCCGTTTACCGCTTGGACACACTTGAAATCATTGGAAACAATCGATTTGCGTGTCCGTGCGCAGGCAGCGGCCACAGCGGAGATCGCAATTGCTTTGGCGGGACACCCTAAGTTGACGTCGGTACGCTATCCGACTCACGTGGATCATCCGCAACAGGCATTGGCTTTGTCCCAATCGCAGGCGGGTGGCACTGTGATGGCATTTGAAGTGGATGGCGGCCGTGATGCCTGTTTCAAATTTCTGAACGCGCTAGAGCTGTTTACGATTTCCAACAACTTTGCTGATGCCAAGTCCATCGTGACCCATCCGGCAACAACAACACATCAGCGGTTGCCGCAGGCACAAAAAGATATGTTGGGTATTTCCATGGGGTTAGTGCGTCTTTCGGTCGGATTAGAGGACCCTGTTGATCTGATCGCTGACCTGAAACAGGCACTTAACGCGATCTGATTGCGGATATGACGCAGGTTGTGGCGTTTTTCACCACACCCTGCGCTGGCTGATCTGGTATGTTGTCCGCAAGGAGACCGCGTTATGACTGATTTACGGGCCACATTGTCACGACTCTATCACGAGAATAATGGAAGTTCCGACGCGGCACCCCATGTAAGTGGGGACGATGCACCAGACGGGGCCAAAGATATGAACGTTCATGATACTGATTTTGACCGTGAGCCAACCCGCCAAGAAGCCGAGGCCGCTTTGGCGTTGCTGCGCCGCTGGGCGATTGATGTCACACCAGAAGAGGTGTCGACGCTTGACCCGTTGGTTAGCCGTCTGATCCCAGGGCAAGAGGTCAGCAATTACCCTGCATTAGCCCGCGCATACCCCGACGCATTTGAAGTTGATGATGCCTATAAGGCGACGATGCCCGACCTGCAGAACGGCCCAAGCAGCCTGATCCGTGGCACCAAACAGCAAATTCAGCATGTTGGTATCAGCAATTTTCGCCTGCCGATCCGGTTTCATACCCGTGATGGTGGTGATCTGACGCTCGAGACCTCGGTCACTGGATCGGTCAGTCTTGAGGCCGAGAAAAAGGGCATCAACATGTCCCGCATTATGCGTACGTTTTATAAGCATGCCGAAGAGACGTTCAGCTTTGAAGTGATTGAACGCGCGTTGGATGCCTATAAATCCGACCTCGAAAGCTTTGACGCGCGCATTCAGATGCGGTTTTCATTTCCGATGAAGGTCAATAGCCTGCGGTCTGGCCTGTCGGGCTATCAATATTACGACATCGCGCTGGAGCTGATTGAAGTCGACGGTGTGCGCCGCAAAATTGTGCATCTGGATTACGTATATTCAAGCACATGCCCGTGTTCGCTGGAATTGTCCGAACATGCCCGCCAATTCCGTGGCCAGCTTGCGACGCCGCACAGCCAACGGTCCGTGGCGCGCATGTCGTTGGTGGTTGAAGCCGATCAGCCGATTTTGTGGTTTGAGGATGTGATAGATATGGCCCGCGCCGCCGTGCCTACCGAAACCCAAGTCATGGTGAAACGCGAAGATGAGCAGGCGTTTGCCGAACTCAACGCCGCCAACCCGATCTTTGTCGAAGACGCAGCACGGCTGTTTTGTGAACAACTGCTAAAAGATCCGCGCGTCGGTGATTTCCGTATTGTTGCCAGCCATCAAGAAAGCCTGCACAGCCATGATGCTGTGTCGATCCTGACCGAAGGCGCGACTTTTAACGCCGCATCGATTGATCCGCGCATGTTCCAGACGCTGTTCCATACGGGATAGGCGCACGTCGATCCTTGACATGGATGCAATGGCGGGCCACCCCTGACGCATGCTTGATTTACGCCCAGTGGGATATGTTATCGGACTGCTTGTGGCGTCGCTTGGGATCACCATGCTGGCGCCTTTGGCCGCTGATCTGCAGGCTGGTAACGGCCATTGGCCAGTGTTCATGGAAAGCGCGATTATCACGATCCTGACGGGTGGTTTGCTGGCCGGGGCCTGTGCAAACGGAGTCACGGCGGGCCTAACGCTGCGGCAGACGTTTTTGCTAACCTCGCTTGTTTGGCTGACACTACCAGTGTTTGGCGCGATCCCGTTTGTTATCGGGGCCACGAACGCAGATTTCACCGATGCATTCTTTGAGGCGATGTCAGGGCTGACGACGACAGGATCAACTGTTTTCAGCGGGCTAGAGGCATTGCCTGAAGGGCTCAAGCTGTGGCGCGGCATCCTGCAATGGCTTGGCGGCGTTGGTATTATTGTGGTTGCGATGGTGTTTTTGCCGGAACTGCGGGTCGGCGGCATGCAAATTTTCCGCACCGAGGGGTTTGACACTGGCGGCAAAATCTTGCCCCGCGCAGGTGAAATTGCCAGCAGGATTGCGGTAATTTATGTGTCGCTAACCATCACCTGCGCATTGGCCTATTCTGCGTTTGGCATGACCGGATTTGATGCCATGACCCACGCAATGACGACGGTGTCGACGGGGGGCATGGCCAATTCTGATGCATCGTTTGGCAACTACGGCATGGCGGTTCATTATACTGCTGTGGTGTTCATGATTTTAGCGGCATTGCCGTTTGTGCGCTACGTTCAGCTACTCGCAGGGACCGCCGTGCCGATGTACCGCGACAGTCAAATTCGCGTGTTTTTCATGATCGTCAGCACCTGTGTCTTGCTTATTTCCGCATGGATTTGGGGCCGCGACGGGATCATCACTGAAACGGCGTTCCGCGAAGCATTGTTCAACGTCACATCGATCATATCTGGCACCGGATATTCGAACGCTGACTACATGACATGGGGCACGTTTCCGGTTGTGATGTTCTTTTTCATCGGCCTGATTGGCGGTTGCGCGGGATCAACGGCCTGTTCAGTTAAAGTGTTCCGGTACCAGTTGCTTGTCGCGTCGATCAAAAGCCAAATTCGGCAAATCCACTCGCCGCATGGCATATTCGAGCCGCGCTACGACGGGCGCCCAGTGTCTGAAGATGTTCTCAATTCGGTCATGGCGTTCTTTGTGGCCTTTGTGCTGGCGCTTGGCATTGTGGCGACGTTGCTTGGGCTGACCGGATTAGATTTTATCACGTCTGTATCAGGTGCTGCATCCGCAATTGCAAACATTGGCCCCGGTCTGGGAACAGAGATCGGTCCGTCAGGCAATTTCTCTGGGCTTAATGACACTGCGAAGTGGATTTTATCCGTGGCGATGTTCTTTGGCCGCCTTGAAATCATGGCTGTTCTGACCATTCTAACCGTATCTTTCTGGAGATCATAAATGACCCAACGCCCCCTCGGTGCCCAAATTTCCCACATGCTTAAGGATCGCGGTGTCGATGTGATCTTTGGCATTCCGGGGGTACATAACCAAGAAATGTACCGTGGAATCGAAGAGGCAGGGTTGACCCATGTACTTGCGCGCCACGAACAGGGTGCGGGTTTTATGGCCGATGGCTATGCGCGGGCCACAGGCAAGCCGGGGGTGGCTTATGTCATCACGGGGCCGGGGGTTTGCAACATTATGACCCCGATGGGTCAAGCCTATTCCGACAGTGTGCCGCTGCTGGTGTTGTCATCATGTCTCGATGAAACCGAAGGCACGCGCGGCCAATTGCACCAGATGAAAGACCAAGAAGCCGCCGCTGCAACGGTTTGCGATTGGTCTGCGACAGCCCGTACCGTTTCGGCTGCATATACGCTGATTGACCGCGCGCTGTTTGAATTTGATGCGCAGCGCAAACGCCCCAAGCACATCACCTTTCCCATTGGACTGTTGCAAGGCAATGCCGACGCCGCACCGAAGATGCCTCAGGCTGTTGTCAGCCTGCCAGATCCAGTTGACGGGCAGGTCGCCGCTTTGGCCGATATGATCCGCGAGGCGCGCAGACCGCTATTCATCTTTGGCGGTGGGGCCGTGCATCTGGACTTTGCAGGCGCTGTTATGGCCAATTTGGGGGCTGCGAGCCTTTCGACATATGCAGGGCGCGGTATCATACCGTCCAGCGATCCGCTGCACTTTGGCTCCCCCCTTGCTCGGCCCTCAAGCGTCGATGTGATCGCCAGCGCCGATTTAGTAATCGCCTTGGGGTCGGAACTGTCAGAGGTTGATCTGTGGCGCGATAGCTTGGGGCACACCGCACGCTTAGTGCGCGTTGATATCGATCCAGAGGTGTTGTGCGATCGCCACGGCGCCGACTATGTGATTCTGGCGGATTGCTTTGCTGTGCTGGATCAATTGTCAGACCTGCTTGATGCGCCGCTCGATACCGATTGGACGGCGGCAGAGGTGACCAAAGCACGGGCCAAATGGCGGTCCGAAGTTGAGGCAGAACGTGTTGGCATCCTGCCGGTGGCCGATGCACTGCGCGAGGCGTTGCCAGTGGATACGTTAATTTATTCTGACATGACCCAATTTGCCTATGCGGCCAAAGAAGTTTGGCCACTGGAGCAATCAGGCCTTTGGCACCACCCTTGCGGCTTTGGGACGCTGGGCTATGCGCTGCCTGCGGCGATTGGCGGCAAAATCGGGGCAGGGGATCAACCTGTTGTGGCCATCGCGGGGGATTATGGTTTCCAGTACACGCTGCAGGAACTGATGGTGGCGGTTGAACTGAACCTGTGCCTGCCGATCATCATTTGGGACAACGGCAAACTGGGCGAAATCGAAGACGGCATGATCCGCGCACAGATCGCACCAAATGCGGTCATTCAAAAGAATCCGGATTTTGTGAAACTGGCAGAGGCTTATGGATGTGCCACGGCTGCGCCCAAATCGCTCGCGGACCTAAAAGCAGCCGTGACCAAGGCGCTTGGGGCGGATGGGCCAACAGTCATCCATGTGACGTCTGACATCAGTTAAATGTGTAGGATGGGTTTTAACCCATCCTGTTACCAGCAGCTGACCAATACGGTGTTGTCGGCGGCCCGTAGTGTCAGTGTCTCTGGCGGCACAAACGCCACCGCGGCTGTGGTCCGCACCGCGATCCCAGCCGTGATCAAAGATGCCAAAATCTCGTCGCTATCGACGGAAAAGCTGACTTCTGGGGGTAACACTTGCCCGCCGCTAACTTCGCGCGGCAACAGCATGCCCAGCACGGACCCAGCGTTGTCAAACACAGGGCCGCCCGCATCGCCGGATTGCGCGGTCAGAGCCAACCGCTTGATGGTTTCTTCGCCGTTTAAGCCGCGCATGTCGGCCAAACGACCAAACGTCAGCGACGGTGCCACAAGAACGCCGCCATAGGGGAAACCTGCGACAGCCACGCTGGCCTGTAAGCGCGGAACGCCGGTCTGGAACATGACAACATCAAGGGGCGACAAAACAACGTCAGGCTGCAAAACTGCTAACCCTAGCGCTTCGTCCAAGTGCACAACTTGCGCTTCATGTTCACTATTCAGAGAAATTCGGTCGCATGATCCAACAGCCTCTGCCGTGGTCAGCACTGCACCTGCGTCATTGATGAAAAAGCCCGATCGCGACAGCTTGGGTTTGCGTACGGCCAAGCCGGCAACTTGATCGATGGCTTGATCTTCGGTCGGGGCTGCCAGCGACGGGTCCAACGTGCCGTCCAAAACCACAAAGCTGGCCTTCATCTCGGCCAATACACGGCGACGGCGTTCGTCGTCACTGGCCGGCCAAATCAGGCTAAAGCCCTTGATCGTGCCATTGTCGAGCTTGGCATAGGTGTAGGAGTGAATGTCATTGTCGATGCCTTCCAGCTCGAATGACCGATTATTGCGCGCGCGCGGACCTTCATGAGGGACAATCGCGAGGGTTTGCAAAATTTCATACAGACCAAACAAGCGGTTCTGATCGCCGTCTTGCGAGATAAGCAGGACACTGGCGTCCAGATCACCTTTGGGGTCAAACCGCACGAACGGGGGTTCATATTCGGTAAACGCAACAACGCCTGTTGGAACCAGCATTTCAATGCCAGATGCGTCATCGCGGAACAACGTTAGGTCCATGCCATCGAGCACGGCATTGTAGGACGCGAGCAACGTAGCCCTCTGCGTGGTTGTCAGGACGCCTGTTGGATCCGCGTTATTGGCGTTTTGCCACGCACGCATCGATGCACGTGTGCCGCGCCCATAGGCTCCATCGATAGCAGACGTATAAAAACCGGCCCACTTTAGTGCTGTTTGAAGGTCTTTGCGTTGATCACGGTCTAGCAGTTTTTCCGATGCCTGCGCTTGCCTGCGGGTTTCGGTGGGGATCGCGACGACGGGTTCAATAACCTGTACCAGTGGCGCAACATCGACTGATGTGACAGTTTCAACGTCTGGCGCCGTTGCGTCTGGTAACGGCTGCGCAGTCGTTTGCGCTCCAACCCCGACAGGCCAAAACTGTTGCCGAAGGCGACTGCCTGAGACGATAAAGCTGTCGTTGGGGATTGCCCTGTCACGGCGCATTTGGCGTAGCAACGTGTTCGCATCATTGGGTGCATATGGCCCGAGAACGACGCCGTACCAACCGCCGCCGAGGGAAAATCCGTTTACGTTGTCCAACTGTCCAGCATAGAACCTTGCGCGCGCTTGCGCAGAGGTAAGCGTCGGGTGCGCCTCTACCTGAACGTAAGATACGTCCTGTGCCAAAGTGGCCATTGGCCAAAGGCCAAGAAAAATAAATGCAATAAATGACCGCAACATCATGACGCCTCAAAATCTGGAATACCAATCCCGCATATGCGGATTGCCGCCGTAGCTAACAGAGATCCGCCAAAGTGCAGCCCCGAAAATACCGACGGGACGAAGAATTAAGCAGCCGTGTTCTAATTGACCCTGTGGGTCCATCTGCGTATGACGTGATCAACCAGTCAAAGAGGGCAAAGATGACCGATAAACCACGCAGTTTTCAGGAAATCATCCTACGGCTCCAGAATTATTGGTCGGCCAACGGCTGTGCCATTCTACAGCCCTACGACATGGAAGTCGGCGCAGGGACATTTCACCCCGCCACAACCTTGCGTGCGCTTGGCAATAAGCCGTGGGCTGCGGCCTATGTGCAGCCATCCCGCAGGCCAACCGATGGGCGCTACGGTGAGAACCCGAACCGCCTGCAGCACTATTACCAGTTTCAGGTGATCATTAAACCGAGCCCTCCGGAATTGCAGGCGCTTTACCTTGGGTCGCTAGAGGCAATCGGGATTGATGCGTCGATGCACGATCTGCGCTTTGTCGAAGACGACTGGGAAAGCCCGACATTGGGCGCTTGGGGCCTCGGCTGGGAAGTTTGGTGTGACGGCATGGAAGTCAGCCAGTTCACTTACTTTCAGCAGGTCGGCGGCCATGACTGCAAGCCTGTATCGGGCGAACTGACCTACGGTTTGGAACGCCTCGCGATGTATGTGCTTGAATGCGACCATGTGATGGACATGCCGTTTAACGACCCAGACGCGGCCACCGCGATGACCTACGGCGATGTGTTTTTGCAGACCGAACAGGAATACGCGCGTTGGAACTTTGACGTGGCTGACACCGATACGTTGTTGCAGCACTTTAAGGATGCAGAGGCCGAGTGTGGACGCATTTTGGCGATGCCTGCGGATGACCCAAAGACCGGTCGCCGCATCATCATGGCCCATCCGGCGTATGACCAATGCATCAAGGCCAGCCATGTGTTTAACTTGCTTGACGCGCGCGGTGTGATTTCGGTCACCGAACGCCAAGCTTATATTGGACGTGTGCGGACATTGTCCAAAGCCTGCGCGGATGCATTTGTGCAGACCACTGCTGGAGGATTTGTCGCATGATTGGCCGCATTGCGATTGTTGGGCTTTTTGTGATCGCAATCATCGCAGGGGCAGTGATGTATTATTTACAAGTTTACGCCTATTACGACGATGTATCGGCGCAGATTGAAGACGTGCAGATGGTGTCGATTGCAACTGGTGAACCCGAGGGTATTTTGTTCGAAAACCTAAAGGCGATCGACAGCGACAGCAGCCCGCTGCGGTTCCGGTCTTGTTTCACCACCAGTCTGTCTCAGGCCTTATTGACCGAAACCTATGTAATGTCCGACGACGCGGAACCCCGCGTTGCGCCCGGTTGGTTTGACTGCTTTGACGCCGCCCAAATTGGCGAAGATCTGTCCACGGGCAGCGCAATCGGCTTTATGGGCCAAGAAAATATCCAATACGGCATCGACCGCGTTATCGCCGTGTACCCCGATGGCCGCGCGTTTTCGTGGCACCAGATCAATTTCTGCGGCGAGGTCGTCTTTGACGGCAACCCTGTGCCGTTTGAATGCCCTCCAGCTCCTGAAAGACTGCAATAATGCCTGATCTTCTGATTGAACTTTTCTCCGAGGAAATTCCGGCGCGTATGCAGGGCAGGGCGGCGTCTGATCTGCAAAAGCTGGTCACTGACGGGCTGGTCGAGGCAGGTTTGACTTATAAATCCGCTGCCGTGTTTTCCACGCCGCGCCGTTTGACACTATCGGTCGAAGATTTGCTGGCTGAAAGCAAACCTGTGCGCGAAGAACGCAAAGGCCCCAAGGTTGGTGCGCCCGATCAGGCGATTGACGGGTTTTTGCGCGGCGCAGGCGTGACCCGTGACGATCTGGAAATCCGCGACGACAAAAAGGGTCAGGTGTATTTCGCTGTGATCCAAAAACCTGGCCGGATGGCTGCTGATGTGATTGCAGAGGTGCTTGAAAAAGCGATCCGCAATTTCCCATGGCCGAAATCCATGCGCTGGGGGACTGGCACCTTGAAATGGGTCCGTCCGTTGCATTCGGTTCTGTGCATTCTGACCGATGAGGCGGGCGCCGAAGTTGTGCCGCTGGATATCGACGGAATCGTGTCAGGGAACACGACCCGTGGGCACCGGTTCCTAAGCCCTGACGTGTTTACGGTCACGAATTTCGAAGACTATGAGGCCAAGCTGAAACGCGCCCATGTCATGCTGCGCGCGGATGAACGCGCAGATATGATCTGGAACGACGCGACCAATCAGGCGTTTGCGCTGGGTCTTGAGGTTGTCGAGGATCGCGGCCTGCTGGCCGAGGTCGCAGGGCTGGTTGAATGGCCTGTTGTCCTGCTGGGTCAGATCGACCCAACGTTTTATGAATTACCCGACGAAGTTTTGCAGACGTCGATGAAAGAGCATCAGAAATTCTTTTCCGTGCGCAATGCCAAGACCGGCCAGATCGAACGCTTTGTCACCGTCGCCAATACTGTGACGGCGGATAACGGCGCGACGATCCTGAAGGGCAACCAAAAGGTGCTGTTTGCGCGCCTGTCGGATGCGAAATTCTTTTGGGAAAACGATCTGCGGGTGGCGAATGCGGGCATGGGGCCGTGGCTTGATAGCCTGTCCAACGTGACGTTCCACAATAAGCTGGGCACACAGAAAGACCGGATTGACCGGATCATTGCGCTGGCAAGCGAGATAGCACCGCTGGTCGGTGCCGATGTGGCTGAAGTGGCTGAGGCCGCGCGCGTTGCTAAGGCCGATCTGTCATCAGAGATGGTCTATGAATTCCCCGAACTTCAAGGGCTTATGGGGCGGAAGTATGCATCCAAAGCTGGATTGTCCGATGCCATCGCCGCCGCCGCGCAAGAACATTACTCGCCGCTCGGCCCGTCAGATGACGTGCCAACCGCGCCCGTATCTGTGGCTGTGGCGCTGGCAGATAAGCTCGACACGCTGACAGGGTTCTGGGCGATTGACGAGAAGCCAACAGGGTCAAAAGACCCGTTTGCGCTGCGCCGTGCGGCGCTCGGTGTTATTCGGTTGATTTTGGATAATCAGCTTCCAGTCAACATGTCGTTTTTAATCGCTTGGGCATATGAGCGTATAATGCGTCCGATCTGTGAAATTGATCTCTTGTCGGACAGTCAAGAAGGTGGTCCCCATAGTTTTGAGTTTTTAACCAGTGATAAACAAAAGAGTTTGAAGTTCGAACTCCCGCTGACCTTCGGCGAACCCTTCAATTTAAAAATTCGAAACGGATATCGGATTCCTTCTGGCGTTTGGGCCAAAGCAGATCTACTCTCCTTCTTCCACGACCGCCTCAAGGTTTACCTCAAAGACCAAGGCATCCGCCATGACATCATCGACGCCTGCGTCGCGATGGAGGGGTCGGATGATCTGACGTTGTTGGTCAAACGCGCTAAGGCGCTGGCGGCGACATTGGCCACGGATGACGGTGAAAACCTGATCCAAGGGTTCAAGCGCGCCAACAACATCCTGACCAAGGAAGAAGCCAAAGACGGCGTCGAATATTCCTATGGCGCGGACATCAAACACGCACAGCATGACAGCGAACGCAGCTTGTTCACCGCACTTGATGCAGCCGAAACAGTGATCGCCCCTGCGATGGTGGCCCAAGACTTTGGCACAGCAATGACCGCAATGGCTGCACTGCGTGGACCAATTGACGCATTCTTTACGGATGTGCAGGTCAACGCGGACCAACAGGTGGTGCGGCGTAATCGGCTTAACCTGTTGTCACGCATCAGAAAAACATGCCTCGGCGTGGCTGATCTGACACGTATTGAAGGCTAGGACTGCATAGGCGAAGTTTTTTTGACGCCTTGGGGATCGCTCCCTATGCTGCGCCTACACAAAGGATGGTGCTGCAGTGCAGAATGAGAAAATCTTTGAACCGATCACGTTGATCACGCCGACCGCTGCAATGGCGCCGGATGTGCATGGTGGTCGCGCAAAATGCCTGCAACGCCTTGTGCGTTTGGACATGCCTGTGCCGCTGACAGTCGCGTTGTCGTTCAAAGCGGTGCACGATATTGCGATTGGCCAGATGCCCGACATGGATGCGTTGATCGTGCCATTTGGTGAAAACCCGTTGTTGTCTGTGCGCCCGTCAAGCCAAGGGCCCGATTGGGGCGGCCCAAGTGCCATTTTGAACGTCGGTATGAATGACGTGCGCCACGCGATTATGGTCGATGATCTGGGTGAGGCTGCCGCGACTGCGCTTTACCTGCGGTTTGTGCGCTCATTTGCTGTGCATGTGTCGCGGCTTGATCCCGATGCGTTTGATATTCCCGACAATGCCGACCGCATCACGCTTGCGCGTATGTTGGAAGCCTATGAATTCGAGACAGACGAGCCGTTTCCGCAGGACCCCGCCGTGCAACTAGCCGAAGTATTACGGTCGATGGCGCGCGCATGGGATGGTACCACTGCCCGCCTGCTGCGCCAAGCCAAAGGCGCGCCCGCGGATGCCGGATTGGGCCTTGTAGTGCAGGCAATGGCTCTCGGTGTGGGGCAAGGTGAAAGTGGCTCTGGCGTCATTCAATATATCAACCACACAACAGGGTTGCCGCAGGTCACTGGCCGGTATTTGGGGCAAAGCCAAGGGCGCGATGCCTTGGGCAATGCAGACGGTGCGATTTATCTGACCAAGGATGACCGCGGTGCGTCGCTGGAAGAGCTGTGTCCAGATGTATTTAGCCAGTTGATTGCGCTTGGTGATGTGTGCCGTCGCAAGCTGCGCGAAGAGATGCAGGTGGAATTCACTATTGAGAACAGCCGCTTGCGTGTCCTTGATGCCGTCCGTGTGCAGCGCTCATCGCGGGCCTCTGTGCAGATCGCGGTGGCATTGGCTGTCGATAATATTATCCCGCGCGAAGAGGCCGTGATGCGGATTGAACCTGCAACACTGTCCGAACTGCTGCACCGCCAGATAGACCCAAGCGCCCCGCGTGACCGGATTGTCAGCGGAATTGCAGCCAGTCCGGGTGCGGCCACTGGCCGAATAGTATTGACTGCCAATGAAGCCCAAGCAAGTGCAGCGCGCCGCGAACCCTGCGTGTTGGTCCGGCGTGAAACAACGCCTGAAGATATTCGTGGCATGCATGCCGCTGCGGCAGTTTTGACTATGCGCGGCGGTGTCACGAGCCACGCGGCGGTGATTGGTCGCGGCCTTGGTCTGCCGTGTGTTGTCGGCGCGTTCGACTTGGTGATTGACCGTAAAGCACAGATGATCGTGTCCCCAGACGGCCGCCGTTTTGCGGTCGGTGATTTGATCACAGTGGACGGTACGACGGGCGAAATTCTGGCCGGTGCGCCCGCAATGCTTGAAGCCTCGTTGGATGAGGCGTTCCAAACGCTGTTGGACTGGGCCGATCAGTTCCGCGATATTGGCGTCCGTGCGAATGCAGATACGCCCGCCGATGCGAAAACTGCGCGTAACTTTAAGGCGCAGGGGATTGGGCTGTGCCGGACGGAACATATGTTCTTTGAAGGGGATCGTCTTGGCGTTATGCGCGAGATGATTTTTGCCAACAATGGCGACGATCGACGTGCTGTGCTTGACCGCTTGCTCCCAATGCAGCGCGATGATTTCACCGAGCTGTTTCGGATTATGCAGGGTCAACCCGTGTGTATTCGCCTGTTTGATCCGCCCTTGCACGAATTTTTACCGTCAGGCAAAGCGGGCCTGCGGGACTTGGCGGAACAATTGGCCTTGCCAGTCAGCGATGTGGCCGATCGTGTGGCCGCGCTGTCTGAATATAACCCGATGTTGGGGATGCGTGGCGTCCGTTTGGGTATTACGCTGCCCGAAATTTACGAAATGCAAGCGCGCGCGATCTTTGAAGCTACGGCGGAGTTCGCGCTTGCGGATGACCCGTTTGTCGTTGAAATTATGATCCCGTTGGTCAGTGCGATGCGTGAAGTTGAATTGGTCAAATCGCAGATAGATGCCATCGCTGCAGCCGTGCGTGCAGAACTTAACGTGGATTTCGCCTACCGGTTAGGTGTTATGGTGGAAACGCCACGTGCCGCGCTGCGGGCCGAGGATATTGCGCAGCACGCTGCATTCTTATCGTTTGGGACCAATGATTTGACCCAAATGACCTATGGGCTTTCGCGTGATGATGCCGGGCGGTTCATGTCCGCTTATGTGCAACAAGGCGTATATGAAGAGGATCCTTTTCACACGCTTGACGTTGAAGGTGTGGGCGAGTTGTTGTCGATTGGCGCAGAGCGCGGACGTAAAGGCCGGCCTGATGTGGTGTTGTCGCTTTGCGGCGAACATGGCGGTAGCCGGACGGCCATTGCATTTTGCCGTAAGCAAGGTTTTGACTATGTGTCTTGTTCGCCGTTTCGTGTGCCGGCGGCCAGACTATCTGCGGCGCAATTGGCCATTGCGGACAAAATGCAGCCTTAGCTAATTATATCACATTTGCGTTTGTCGCAGCCGCTAGGGTAGACGGATTGATCTGTTTCGCCTAAAGGTGCCGCGCCTGCGTGGGGCTTTCTGCGCGATGCATGGATACGTGAAAATGCGTAATCGCCTTGGGACTGTTTTAAAGACGGCAGCTGTTTTGCTGACTTTCACGGCACCTTTACACGCGGATCAAATGATCACGAGCAGGCTTGAAGCACTGCTCGGACAGGAGCGTCAATCGCTTTCGGTTGTTCCTGCTGCGCGGATGACGGCATTGAGCACATTGCCACCCGTATCCGAGCGCCAAGTCCAGACATCACCAGCGGGCCTGACATATGACCGCGCATTTTTGGCCGCGCTTCCCACAGCGACGGGTGGCCCAGCATGGCGATGTTTGTCTGAGGCGCTGTATTTTGAAGCGCGCGGCGAAAGCGTCAAAGGCATGTTTGCTGTGGCAGAAGTTATTATGAACCGCGTCGACAGCAGCCGTTACCCAAATTCGGTTTGTGGCGTGATTCATCAGGGCACAGGCCGCAAATTTGGCTGTCAGTTTACATATACATGCGACGGCAAAGCTGAAATCGTCTCTGAGCCGGCCGCCTTTATACGGGTCGGAAAAGTGGCTAAATTTCTTGTCGATGGGGCAGAGCGCCCTTTGACAAGCGGGGCGACGCATTATCACACCAAGGCTGTAAACCCGTCTTGGGCAAGCCGTTTCCCGCGCACGGCAACCATCGGTGTCCACCATTTCTACCGACAGCCAACACGGACCGCATCCAACTAAAGTCGTGCTTGCAAGTCGCAATGGCGTCTTTGTGGGTCTTGCAAGGACCCTGTCCGGCTAGTATGCCGGAAAGGCTCTTTTGGGACGAATAAATATGACTGATGATATCCGCCTTGCGTTTGCGCACCCTAGCGCGCGCGCCGAGGCAAGTGAGACGACGCCATGCGACCGTATTTCCCTGCGCGACTATACTGTCGAAGTGGAGATTGGGGCGTTTCAGCTGGAACGCGGCACCCTGCAACGGGTCAAATTCAATATTGTCGTTGAAGTCGCCCCGATCACCGGCCCGATCGATGATGACGTTGATCGTATCCTGTCCTATGACCGCGTGATCGAGGCCATTGGGATCGAGCTTGAAGCCGAGCGGATCAACCTGTTAGAAACTCTCGCGGCGCGCGTTGCCGAGCGTATTTTGGTTGAGCCGCAAGCGGAGCGAGTCTTTGTGCGTATCGAAAAGCTGGATCGTGGGCCGTTTGCATTGGGCGTCGAGATCGTGCGTTCTCGTGATGGCGTGTCGCATGCTGGGCAAACACATCAAGAGGCGCCGCATCCAAGAGTTCTTTTCCTGACGAACGACGCGATCGCGTCGCCGTATTTGAAAGGCTGGATTGATGCACTTGCAGGTCGTGACGCGCCGCTGATTATTTGCGCGGGTGCCGCGGACCTCGCGGCCCCACAAACCGGACATGCGATGACGCAACGCCGGATTGATTTGCTGGCGATTGAACAAAACGCGTGGGTGTTGGCCGCAACTGACTTGCGCTGCAAGGTTGTTGAAACCCGTACCGAGCTGGATTGGGCGATGAAGAACGGACAGATTTGCGTCTGGGCACCGTCAAAAATTGTGCTCGATGCGGTTGACGGCCCATCAACAAATCCACGCGATGCGTTGGCTTTGGCGGTGTGGTTCGCGTCCGAAATCCAAGCCAAAGAGCTGTTTGTTATTGGGGCTGATGCCCCTGACGCAGAAATGCCTGTGATAGCTATCCCTGTGGACCAGCCCGCGCTGTTATGAGCAAAGTATATTATCAGCCGATATTGCACAGCACCGGACCACGGTCATTTGATGCAGTTTCACTCGGCTGGTGCTGGTTCGACCGTGTCGCGGTGCTCCGTCGTGGTACGGCCCCGCAGTTTGTTGCCGCCACGGACGTACCTGCGGACGTGTTGCGCCGTATGACCCGACCGCGCGCACCGATCGCTGGCCTGACAATGGATCAGCCACGCATCATGGCTATTTTGAATGTTACCCCAGATAGTTTTTCGGATGGCGGTCTTTTTGAAAACCCCGATGTTGCAGTGTCCCATGCGCTGGCAATGGTGCAAGCGGGTGCCGATATGCTTGATATTGGCGGTGAGAGCACGCGCCCCGGAGCCAAAGTCGTGGGTAATGCGGATGAAATTGCGCGGGCAGTCCCTGTTATTGCCGCAATTCGCACGCAAAGTGATGTGCCCATTTCAATCGATACGCGCAAGGCCGAGGTGGCCCAAGCGGCACTGAATGCTGGTGCGTCGTTGGTCAATGATGTGGCCGCAATGACCTATGATGCTGCAATCGGGTCTGTAGCAGCTGAGGCCGGCGCGCCGATCTGTCTTATGCATGCACAGGGTGATCCGGCGACGATGCAGGACGCACCTACATATGACAACGTTCTGCTGGATGTTTACGATTTTTTAGCCGCGCGGGTTGCTGAGGCCGAGGCGTTAGGCATCGCGCGCGATTTGATCGTCGTGGATCCGGGTATTGGATTCGGGAAAACTCTGGAACACAACTTAACCTTGATGCGCGGATTGTCGCTGTTCCACGGGCTTGGTTGTCCGATCTTGTTGGGGGCATCGCGCAAGCGGTTTATTGGCACGATTGGACATGCGATCGAGGCGCGCGACCGGATGGCAGGCTCGGTTGCAGTTGCGTTGCACGGTGTCGCGGCAGGGGTGCAATTGTTGCGGGTCCACGATACACTCGAGACAAAGCAGGCGATCAGGCTGGCCTTGGCAATGACGACGAAAGTGACCGACACATGACACGCAAGTTATTTGGCACCGACGGTGTGCGCGGCAAGGCCAATATTCATCCGATGACCGCCGAGATGGCGTTGAAAATTGGTGCTGCTGCGGGTCGTTATTTCCGCAACGACGGATCAAATGGCCACCGTGTTGTGATTGGCAAAGATACACGCCTATCGGGGTATATGTTTGAAAATGCGCTGACGGCTGGTCTGACGAGCACGGGCATGAATGTGCTGCTGCTTGGCCCAGTTCCGACTCCTGCGGTGGGGCTGCTGACGACATCGATGCGCGCGGATGTAGGCATTATGATTTCAGCAAGTCACAACCCGCATCATGACAATGGGATAAAGTTCTTTGGACCTGACGGGTTTAAGCTGTCGGATGAAGCCGAAGCCGAAATCGAAGACTTGGTGGCGGGTGTGATTGAGCCTGCTCAGGCCAACAACATTGGCCGCGCAAAACGGATTGATGACGGGCGATTCCGCTATGCGGAGCGGGTCAAAGCAACATTCCCGCATGGAATGCGGCTCGACGGCCTAAAGGTTGTGATCGATTGCGCCAATGGCGCTGGCTACAAAGTTGCCCCAGAAGTGTTGTGGGAACTTGGTGCGACGGTCATTCCTGTCGGGGTGACGCCGGATGGGTTTAACATCAACGAAGGCTGTGGGTCGACGTCGCCTATGTCGGCCGCCGAGACGATTATATCGCATGGTGCCGACGTTGGCATTTGCCTTGATGGCGACGCGGACCGTGTCATGATTTTGGACGAAACGGGCCAAGTTGCAGATGGCGACCAGATCATGGCGCTGTTTGCAAGGCGTTGGGCTGAGACAGGTAAGCTGAATGGCGGGACTTTGGTTGCCACTGTGATGTCAAACCTTGGCCTCGAACGTCATATGGAGTCGCAGGGGCTGACATTGCTGCGCACTGATGTCGGCGACCGCTATGTGGTTGAAGCGATGCGCGCGGGTGGATTTAACCTTGGTGGCGAACAGTCGGGGCATATTGTCATGACTGATTATGCCACAACGGGCGATGGCTTGCTGGCGGGCCTGCAGTTTTTGGCTGCGATGATTGAGACCGGTGAAAAGGCCAGCGGGTTGACCCGCAGCTTTGAAACCGTGCCGCAGCTGTTGAAAAATGTTCGTTACGGGGTTGGTCAGACGCCATTGCAGGCTAACAAAGTCAAAGCCGTGATCGCAGACGCCGAGGCAAAGTTGATTGGCAAAGGCCGGTTGTTGATCCGCAAGTCGGGCACTGAGCCACTGGTGCGTGTTATGGCCGAATGCGAAGATGCTGATCTGTTGGCCCAAGTTGTGGACGGTATTGTTTCGGAAGTTGAAGCCGCAGTTTGATTTGAAATTTTCGGTGTTAGTTGCGCGAAAACGCTTGTCTGGCAAGTGTTCGCAGGCTCGACCATTGGCTGATAATTAGACCGATCATGATTAGGCCCAATGCGATGAAGAACCGCAGCGGTAGGATTTCCGCTAAAATCCATGCGCCAAATATCATCGACCAAACGGGGACTTGATAGTTCACGAGGGTGAGGAAAACCGCGCCCGCTGATCTGATTGTATAAACCCGCAATAGCGCCGCGAGCGCAGTCGGCACGATCCCAAGAAAGATGATTGCGATTGTGCTGGTGCGATCAGTCACGGTTGGTACGCCTTCCACGATTAACATGGCGGGGATCAGGGCAATTGCACCCACCACCAGCAATAATGCGGCCATGGTAATAGGGTCAATGGGCGGACAGCGGCGCGTCATGATGCTTGAGATTGCGTAAGATAAGGCGGCTGCGATGCAGGCTATTTGGCCCAATGGCTCCCAGCCTGATCCGATGCGCAAGATTGATGGCCCGATAAGCACCACTGCGCCGACAAAGCCCAAAGTTACGCCGACCAGGTTTCGTGTGCTCAACTTTTCGTCGGTGAATACATGCGCCAATGGCAAAACGAAAAGCGGCAGGGCGGCCATTGAAATGCCGGCAAACGCGGACGGCACATATTGTTGCCCCCAACTAAGAAGCGCGAACGGCAACGCCGTGTTCAGTAGGCCGATGACGATAAGGTATTTCCACATCCGTCCGTTGAAGTCGGGCAAAGGGCGATTGAGTGCGCGCATGAGCATCAACAACGCCGCTGCACCCAATGTGGTGCGTGCGCAGGCAACGGTGAGCGGGCCGTAGCCTTGCAGTGCGATTGACACGACCATAAATGTGCCGCCCCAGATCACCCCAAGTGCAAGGATCGACAGCCAGTTTGTGAGTGTAGGTGTTTGCATGGTTTGGTTTGATCATGAGGCGGCGGGACTGTCCATGCAGGGGCTTGGCAGGCAAAGGTTTCCTTGCCTGCCAACACGTCAGCCGCGCATCGGCTAGTCTGCTGCGAATACAACGCCTGCGTCGTAAACGTTACCCAAATACGTCTCGATCCCAGTACCACCTGCGACGAGACCACTTGCGCCAGCACCCATGAAGTTGCCATAGATATCATACTCCAAGGCGAATGGCTCATCGGCGGCGTTGGTTAGTGTCCCGGTCAGTGTTCCCGCGATACCAGCCTCACCATCACGCAAAATATCGGCCTCCAATATCAACTCGCCTCCAATATCAGTCCCGCTATTAAAACGAAAATCTGATGCGATACCGTCAACTTCATTTGAGGCAAAATCAACGCTGACGTCGATCTGACCCACCACATTGGCAGCGTCTAAATTAGTCCCATCCACGATACCTGGACCACCAAGAAGAATGGCACCGCTCATGGTTGCGCGACCCGTTGTGGGTACAGCCGACGCGAAGTTACCGTTTTCATAGTCGTCGACATAGGCATCGGCGAGTTCGCCTATACGATTGCTTAATGCATCATCAGAAATTGGGTCGCTCAAGACTATATTGTCGATATTGCTGCCGCCACAGGCCGCCAATGAAAATGCCAACGGCACCGCTAAAAATATTTAGTTCACTTTTTACTCCTTAAGTTGAAATATAAGGGAAATATTAACGACACTAGAATTGAAAACAAGATCGTTTTAGTAGCGATTGAAATCAATTAACTTATTGTCAGCAAAAACAAAACCTTACCCGCGGATAAGGTTTGATAAAATGGGGTGTCCCAATATTGGAACACCCCTCTCTCGATGGGTTAAAATCCATTCTACGCAAATTGCGTTTAGTTCTTGGCTTTGTCGACCATTTTGCCTGCGGAAATCCACGGCATCATGTCGCGCAGTTTGCCACCAACTTTTTCGATCTGGTGTTCATCGTTTGCACGACGCGCAGCCTTGATAGTTGGCTGTCCAACGGCGTTTTCAAGCATGAAGTCACGTACGAATTTACCAGACTGAATGTCGTCAAGAACCGCTTTCATGCGGGCCTTTGTTTCAACGTATGGCAGGATGCGCGGGCCGGAAACATACTGGCCGTATTCCGCTGTGTTGGAGATCGAGTAGTCCATGTTGGCAATGCCGCCTTCATAGATCAGGTCCACAATCAGTTTCACTTCGTGCAGGCATTCGAAATAGGCCATTTCAGGCTCGTAGCCAGCTTCGACAAGTGTCTCAAAGCCCATGCGGATCAGTTCAACAACGCCGCCGCAAAGAACGGCCTGCTCGCCAAAGAGGTCAGTTTCGCATTCCTGACGGAAGTTTGTCTCAATGATACCGGAGCGACCGCCACCGATGCCCGAGCAATAAGACAAACCGGTTTCCATGGCTGTACCAGTCGCGTCAGTGTGAACCGCAACAAGGCAAGGCACGCCGCCGCCTTTGGTGAATTCGCCACGAACCGTGTGACCTGGGCCTTTAGGCGCCATCATGATCACGTCGATGCCGTCTTTTGGTTCAATCAAACCGAAGTGGACGTTTAGGCCGTGGGCAAACGCAATCGCAGAGCCTGGCTTGATGTGGTCTTTAACATATTTGGTGTAGGTTTCTGCCTGCAGTTCGTCGGGCATTGTGAACATGATCACATCACACCAAGCCGCTGCTTCGGAAATACCCATGACCTTGAGGCCTTCGCCTTCGGCTTTGGCTTGCGAAGGGGAGCCTTCACGCAGAGCAACAACAAGGTTTTTCGCACCGCTGTCGCGCAGGTTTAGCGCGTGGGCGTGGCCTTGGGAGCCATAGCCAAGGATGGCTACTTTTTTGTCTTTGATGAGGTTCACATCGCAATCGCGATCGTAATAAACGCGCATGGTGGCGGTCCTTTATATTGGTTTCTGTGAATGCTTATATCAAGCGTGTTGGATGTTGTGAGGTTCAGATTTTACATATTTATGCCGAGAAGGAGATTGTTATGTGTAGATTTAGTGATTATCGATGTATTTATGCTTGATGATACCTCTCGCGCGATATTGCGCCAATTACAAACCGATCCGACCCTAACTGTGCCAGAGCTTGCGGCGCTGACCCACTTGACGGCGGGTAAGGTGGCGCGCCGCTTGGACCGCATGACAACTGATGGCGTCATCAAAGGGCAGGTTGCAGTGATCAACTGGGCCGCACTGGGCTTTGCGGTGCAGGTGTCTTTGCGGGTCACATTGGATAAAACGCAGGCCCGCGCATTTGATGATTTTCTGGCGGCGGCCCGTTTGGTGCCCGAAGTGATTGAGCTGCAAACATTCCTTGGGCGTGTCGATGTGCGTCTATCTTTGGTCACGCGCGACTTGCCGCATTATCAGCAGGTGTACCGTGATCAAATCCTGACATTGCCGCATATTGCCGACATTGAGGCGCTGATGACGGTGGCGACGGTGAAGGCGGATCGGGTGCTGCCGTTATGACCTTGGACGATCAAGATTTTGAAATTCTACGACAGTTGCAGCGCGATGCGACCCAGACTGCCAGTCAGCTCGCACGCAAAATGGGGCTAAGTCAGCCTGCCATGTGGCGCCGGATTAAACGGTTGCAGGATGCAGGGATCATCTCGGGGCGCGAATTGTTGCTGGATGCCGAAAAGGTGGGCTTTGGCGTGACCGTCTTTCTAGGGATTAAGCTGGCGACCAAAGGCCGCGTCAGTCTGGACGATTTTGAACGCACGGTTGGGGCCATCCCAGAGGTGCAAACCGTTGAGCATGTGCTTGGGCTTTATGATTACAGACTGCGTGTTGTTGCCCGCGATCTTGCAGATTTTGAGCGTGTTCTGCGCCGCCGGATCATGGCGTTGCCGGGGGTCGGTGATGTTGAGGCAAATGTGCTTTTGTCCGAGGAACGATTGTGTGGCCCTATTTGATCGTGGTTCTTCATTTCCGCCCAATTGTATACACAAATAGACTTTGCCAATGATCCGCGTCTGGGTCATTCTGACCACAATTGTTAATAGGAGCCACGTCCAATGTCGCAGATTGATCCCACTGGGTTGATGGAGTTTTCGGTTGTTTTCACTGACCGGTCGCTGAACCATATGTCAAAGGCATTTCAAGGCGTCATGACCGATGTCTCGGAGCTGTCTCTTATACACATCTGACGCTGCCGACGAATAGAGAGG
>OJHH01000030.1_pt1 | contig 31122 bp, 27 predicted proteins | sample 1594911 | NCBI WGS metagenome assembly OJHH01 (sample SAMN05416787, study PRJEB24817) | seawater metagenome | isolation source: Sea water | place: Canada:Atlantic | collected 2013-11
ACTGGGGTGTGATCGCTGCGCGGGGTGACGCGCTTTCTGACATCACGCAGAAGTCCACTGTGTTGGAGGATGATCTGGCGGCATACGACGCAGTTGATAAGTTTCTGTTTCTATCAACTGCAGACTGGACCGACGAACGCCAGGAACTTCTCGAACAAGCATTGATCCGTAAGCCACGAGAGATACGTATTGCAAACGCTGATCTGGTCGCTCCGCGGGATGACGGTTTTTCGCTGGAGCCAGGATACTTTGGACATCGTATCGCGGATGTGACCTTGGCCAATGTCGAATTTTTCGGCAAACCGTTCTCCCATGTCTACAAAATGGTCGAAGCGAGCTTGCCAAACGTTGAGCTTAACAGGATAGCGATGTGCGGGGATTCACTTCATACTGACATTTTGGGTGCCGCCTCCGCCGGATGGCAGTCTATCCTCGTAACAAAAGACGGCCTCTTTGCTGGTTCAGATGCGGGACCCTACGTTGATCAATCCGGACTGCGGGCGGACTGGAATCTTGAAAGGATTTGAGCGCAGACCACCACAGGTATGTCAAATTCTATTGGCCAATATTGGCCACAGTTGACTCAACCCAAAGAGATTGAAGTGAGAGCATTTGTTTCGAGCAAATACTCTGCGGTGGCGATCTGCAACCCCAGGCGCAATCAACGACGTGCGTTGCAATGGCACGCAGGAGACATTGGGGAACTCGCAGGGAAAGCGGTTTCGTCCTTGTCTGCAGTCTGTGAGTTCGCCGGATTGGTCTCGCTGCGCCTTGCATGAATGGCCGGTTTTTCCGCTGCGGGGTAGCGTTGAAAATCGGGCACCTGTGGCATTTTCTGTGCTGCGAGCGCGCGTAGCGAGAAAATCGAACTCACAGAATGGGCTCGTAGCCGACCTTAGCTGCGCGACCCACCAAGGTCCGCTAAGGGCCGTTCATGCCACCTATCACCCTAGGTTGCTTCCATCTTAGGTTTGGGCCCACGTCCCCCGGTGACTTCCTCAGGCAGGTACTGCTCCCACATGGCATGCTAAACCATACGGGTCCCATATATGAGGTGGGGTTTAAGGGTAACCTTTAGTCTCTATATGCATTATGCATAATTCATCTAATTGTTATTTAATATTATTAATGATTATAGATAGTTACCTATAAATTACCTTACCTGATCAGGGATGCTCTACTGAGACCTCCGGGGTCAGACCAACCTTTTCCCTGAACACCCTGATCATGATCTCCTGGGCTTCCTCATAAAAGTTCCCGTTCACAAGTACCGCGTCATGAATGGGCAGGGCGCTGATGTTCCGGTCTTTCAGAGCCAGCAGAACCCCAACAAGAATATCAGCTTCTTTGAACATAAGCTGCATACCGACAGCCACCCCAAACCGGTGGACAACAAGTGGATGCCGCTTTCCGACCGCCGCCAAGATATCCGCCAGCAATATCCTCTTGGGAATGGTCTTCCGCGCTCCCTTTGGCAGACGTCCAAGTGGCTTGCTGGCATTGATTGCCGCCTGAATGACTTTCTTGATGCCGGGACGACAGCTTGTGGGGATGCCATACTCTGACAGATCGTACAGATCACCCTCCGGAGGCTTGCCTCCCTCTAACCCATAAAGCAGCAATAGACCCACCTGACCATAGTCCAACTCAACAACGCTGTCGTCGTCCAAGATGATGCTTTCTAAGCGCTCGGAGTGCTTCAGGCGTTGCCAAAATCCACCGTATAACCTGCCGCCTTGGGTAAAGTCAGCGTTGTTGAAAATACGCTTTAGGCAACGGTCATGAAGGTCGATTCCTGGGATGTTGCACTCAATATTGGCTTGATCCAACCATTCATTGATAACCTGTAGTTGCTGTCTGTGGGTCGTGGTTTGTTCTGTATCCGTGTATTCAATATGTTTACCAGGTTTGTCATCCCTGAGTTTCGGCCCGCGCAGAATAATGGTCTCTTCGTCGGGGGAGCGACCAATGTCCGCCAAGCTGAGGCCAAGCTGTTCAATCCTTCTCAGGATCTTTCGTCCTGCTGCAAGACTGGTCTGTTTTCCACTGACCGCCACAGTTAGGGTCTCGTCTTTTATGGTGTACTTGGACTGCCCCGGAGTGATCACAACAAAACCCATTTCCTCAGCAGCCATGACCTTCAGGATATCGGGCAAGGTTTTACCAAGCGCCACACCCTTGTAACGTGACCTTTTGTGCAAAACTTGATTGCTTTGGGTGACGTGAACGCGTCCTCCCGGGATTTCTAACTCTCGCCAGATCAGGTCACAGACGATGGCTTCAACCGTGGTTTCATAAATGGCCTGCACTGCAGTACTGCGTTTACGTCTGCGGATCTTGTAGTAGAACTCATAACCTCCCAGTAGCTTGAGGACCTCTTGCACCACCACCCTTATGCCATTCGAAGCACAACGCCGATGGGGGTTAAACGGTCGAGCTGGAGGGGCGATGAGCTCTGTCGTGCCAGCTCTGTTTAGTATTCCTGTCGTTGGTCTCATGTTTCACTCCTCAGTGGTTATCTGTTACAGAAGCTCACCAAGTTTTTGCAATCCACTCACGCAGGACTTCAACAGAGTGTCCAGCCCCGTATCTTGAGGCGACATCTTGACTGCTATGACCAAGCAGAACCCGGGAAATCTCTTCGGGACAACCGACTTCTCTGAGCTGGTCTTTTTTCCTGTGACGTAAGCTGTGGAGGGCTTTCTTTGGGTCTGTGATGACCTTTCTGAACCGTTTGAGCATGGCAGCAGAGGCAGAACCTGCGCCACCCTCTCTGGCGTAGCGTGCAAAGATTGCCTCATCATCGGACTTACCAATACGATGCCCCTGAAGGCTCTTTATGGCATCTTGTGATAGGGGAATCTTACGTGCGCTACTGTCGGTCTTGATCCCTCGGAAGCGGTTCTCGCGTATTTCTACAAATGCCTCCTGAAGGTTTACATCGCTCACCTGCAGACCCGTTGCCTCAGCCAGTCGGCAACCTGTCTCCCTAAGCAACAGGTAGATGGAACTGAAGGTATCATCATCCAAGAAGACGTCTGCTGCTGTCTGTGCCTCTATGTCTGACAGAGGCAGTCTTGCGTTCTTTACATTGCCAGCCCCTTTGATGCGGAGGCCCTGAAAGGGGTTTTCCATTTTGAAGCCCCGTTCGATGATGGCGTGATTGATGACCGCCCTGACAGAGTTGATGTAGCGCGTGACACTATTTGGGGCGATCCGCTCAAGTAGGTAATCCCTATATTTGTTCGCATCCGCCCGCGTCAGGGCGTTCATCGGGATTTCGTCTACCTTGTAGTCACCAATAGCCAACCGCAAATCTGTTGTTATTCTGGCAAGCTGGTTGGATACCTTTTTGCTGTCAGACGCATCTTTGTAATCGGCATAAAGCTCAATGGCCTCGGACAAAGAAAAAGCGGAGTAGGGCAGGGAGCCGCCAATAAGATGGGCCACAACCATTGGCTCCACCCCTTGTTCGTCTTCTAACTGGTGGCCCAAGTCAAACATCGCCATGTCGAGGTTTTCGTCAACATCACCTGCATCGAGCATCTGGGCCGCTCTCTTGCCAAAGTTCGTCTCTACCGTTGCAAGGACACGATCTCTGAGGGCTTCGTCATCAAGCTGCCTTAGTAGGGCCTCTACCTTTTTATGTATGACAGGGAGGCGGGCAACCATTTCGTCGTAAGTTTTACCCAGGGAGTGGCGGAAGGTTTTCTTGCCAATGATCGCCTTGAGCCTGTCTGGCACGTTACGCTTGTATTGGAACGCACCCGAGGTGCGCTCTAAAACGTACTTTGGCAACTTCTTGCTCTTTATCAACATTTGTCATGGCCCCTTTATCTGCTGCAACAACAAATCAATGACGCCTGCAGAATCCCTTTGTTTGTCTGTTTATGACGCGGTGAGTTCGATTGCGACCAAAGTGTCCCGCAAAACGTCCCAAAAACTGACCCAGAACCCATGTAGAGTTAGGTTTTATGATAAAAAGGGGAATTTTTGGCTCCGGCGGTAGGGGTCGAACCTACGACAAATTGATTAACAGTCAACTGCTCTACCACTGAGCTACGCCGGAACACTATGGGCGATATAGCAATGCCGATTGGTGGCGTCCAGAGGGTTTTTTGCAGTTTAGAGGTTTAATTTTCTATCGCGAAAATTGCGTCGCTTTGAAGGTCGGGGCATGCTGTGATCAGACCTCTTTGCTGCAGGTCCACAAGATGCGCAAACACATTGCGTTTGGCTGCCGCAATCAGGGCAGGGTTCACGTCTGTATAAACCGCCCGCGTGATCTGATCGACAGTTAGACCCTCGGGTGAAAGCGTGTCCAAAATTTGGGCTTCACGCCCGCGACGGTGTGCGACGAGCCATGCGATCCGCTCTGACGGAATGGTCACAGGGGCCCCGTGTCCGGGAAAATAGATGCGCGCATCGATCTGCGCCAGCTTTTCGCAAGAGGCCATAAAATCGGTCAGGTCGCCATCGGGTGGCGATACCAGAGACGACGCCCATCCCATTACGTGATCACCGGTGAATATGGCGTCGCCCCAAATTAAGCTCAGGTGGTTGCCAATATGGCCGGGTGTATGCAGGGCTTTTAGGGTCCACTCGTCCGTGCTGACACAGTCGCCTGATGACATGATAATATCTGGGGCAAAGTCGCTATCAATACCTTCGCCACCCCCCGCAAAGCCTTGATCTGCGAGCCGCTGCATTATGGTGCTGCGACCCGCTGTAGCGGGGCCATAGCCATGAACCGGCGCACCGGTGTGTGCTGAGAGCCGCCGCGCAAGCGGAGAATGATCAAGGTGTGCGTGCGTAACGATAATATGGCTAATCGTGCCCGTGTGCGTTGCGGCAAGGATTGCTGCGAGATGGTCATCGTCGTCCGGGCCGGGGTCGATGACCGCGATGGATGTATTGCCCAAAAGATATGTATTGGTGCCCAGATAGGTCATTGGCGACGGGTTTGGTGCTAAGATTAGTCGCAAACCGCGAGCTAACTGTAACGGATGCCCCGCGACTGGATCGAATTCGTGATCTGACATGATGATCGGCCCTTTCGCCGGATGGTCCCAAGCGATAGCCTTGGCCTTATGTTTTGGGCTTGGATCAAGAATTATATGCCGCGCGGTCTATATGGCCGCGCTGCGCTTATATTGATCTTGCCTGTTCTGACATTGCAATTGCTGGTGTCGGTCGTGTTTATTCAACGTCACTTTGACGGTGTCACGCAGTCAATGACAAGTGCAGTAAATATTGAACTTCGTTTTTTGCGCGACGCGATCAACGCGGTGCCTGATGCCCAAGCGGCGGGTAAAATAGTGAAAGACACCGGCGCTGCATTGGAAATTGTGGTTAGTCTTCCTGCGGACACTGCACCTGCGGCGGATGAAACCCGTTTTGTAGACCTGACAGGGGCGATGGTAATCGACACCTTGCGGATAGGCGTTCCCGAAGTGGCCGTGGTGTCCCTATCTGATCGAAAGCGTGTGCAGGTATGGATGCAGTCCAATCACGGAATGACGTATCTGTCGTTTCAGCGCGACCGCGTATCTGCCGCAAATCCTCATCAATTGCTGGTCATAATGGTTGTGATGGGTGTGATTATGACCACAATTGCGTACTTCTTTTTGCGCAACCAACTGCGTCCAATTAAGCGTTTGGCTGCAGCGGCCACCGAATACGGCAAGGGGCGGATTAAGCCGTTTTCGCCGACGGGCGCTGTTGAAGTTCGTGCCGCTGGCATGGCATTTCTTGATATGCGCAACAAAATTGAACGCCAGACACAAAGCCGCACCATGATGTTATCAGGGGTAAGCCACGATTTGCGGACGCCGCTCACACGGCTGCGCTTGGGCTTGTCGATGTTCGACGGCGACGACACTGATGCGCTCATTCGCGATGTCGACGACATGCAGAGCTTGCTTGATGGATTTCTGGACTTTGCCCGAAACGACGCGCTTGATGGTCTTGAACCTTGCGTGCCCCGTGCAATTTTGAGCGCCGCCGTTTCGGACGCCGCACGTGGGGGGCAATCAATCTCTTTGGGGCCAGTTTCTGGCCCTGATCAACACGTAACGATGCGCCCAATGGCCGTTCGCCGCGCGTTGGACAACTTGATCGGGAATGCATTGCGCTATGGTACAAAAGCCGAAGTTGGCCTTGATGTCACTGACCGCACTGTGCGGTTCACCGTGGAAGACGACGGTCCAGGCATTCCAGCCACCAGCCGAGAGGCCGCGATGAGCCCGTTTGTCCGCCTTGATCCGTCCCGCAATCAAGACAAAGGAACCGGTGTCGGTCTGGGTTTGTCTATTGTCGCTGATATTGCGCGCAATCATGGTGGATTGCTGCGTCTGGGTGACAGTACCCGACTTGGCGGATTAAAAGCTGAATTGGTTTTGGCGCGCTAAGGGAACAATCGACCGCCGTTGATGTATGCTTTATCGGCCACGATTGTCCTCGGCATGCCTCGCTCAGCAATTACTCGATCCAGCTCACGCGCAACGCGCTGGCCAGATAGTGATGTATCCGCAGCCAGAACCAGGTTCTCTCTGCTGAAGTCATCCACAACCGTTAGAATGCGGAAGTGACGGGCGTCCGTTAATGCATCTGACACGAAATCTAAACGCCAGCGTTGGTTCGGGCCGTCAGGCAGCACCGTTGATCGATCAATCTGCAGCACATCACTCGCCCGCCCCCTCTCGGCAGATTGCTTTGCAATAACCTGCCGGTCAATGGATGCCGTGCCGCCGACATACATCAGCGGTCTTCTCGCCGTTACTCGCTACAAATGATACCCCAGATCATTTGCTCAACGCTCAAACCCTGTTCTTTGATAATTTCTATGATCTATTCGTCCGTAAATCGTGCCTTCATTTGTCCGTCCTTTTGTTGGGCGGACTCTGCACAAATCTGGAGGAGATTTAGGGGCGCAGATTTTCATAAGCAACCGTTGTCAGCTGGTGTAAAGTTGACGCTGCTCCGAAAGAACGAAGGCACGGCCTAATTCGAATTCCTGTCGGCTGTTGGGGCAACGTTCTGAATTGAAATTGTTGTGGACGGTGGCGGGAAAAGTGACGGGTCTTTTGCAAGATTCGGACTCGATCGAGGCGAACCGCGCCTCAAACAGAGTTGATCCTCATGTCAGGAAAATTGTCCGTCAAAGAGATCGAGTTTGCTGGTCAAAAGTTCATCACCAAACCGGTAACGCGGGCCAGCTTGGCACAAGCGCACACGCATCAAACATCACATATGATGCTTTGGATAGTTACACTTAACATTTTCCAAACTGGACATTGGCCATCCTGCACTGCAAATTGGTCCAATTTCAATTGAAAATATCTCTCATAGTTTTCTAATCGTCAAAATGTACCGGAATTTTTTTCCGCCGATCGACCGATAATTTGAATACGTCGGGGCGCGCATAGTGACCTGATGCATCGAATTTGCGCCGCGATGCTTTGGCTTTGTCGATATCAATTTCACACATCAATAAGCCCTTTTCACGGTGCATTGGTCCCGCCGCAATCCCGCCAAACGGTTCATAGACAACAGCGTCCCCAGAATTCACCCATTCGTCGTTGTTTGGGAATAACGTGTCTAAGTGCAGGGTTTCCTTGGGGACATCGCTTGCCTCCATTGCCGTCGCACAACCAATCACCCAGCATCCGCCTTCGCGTGCTATATGTTGCATTGTGGCGAGCCAAGTATCCCCACTGTCCCAGGTTGGCGCGACATAGATATCAATATTTTGAGCATACAGGGCGTAACGGGCAAGCGGCATATAGTTTTCCCAACAAAGCAACGCGCCAATGCGCCCAACCGCAGTATCCACGACGTTTAGCCCAGACCCATCCCCAAAACCCCAGACCATGCGTTCTGGGTTGGTCGGCATTAGCTTTCGGTGATTGTTCGCAATGCGACCATCCGCGTCGATAATTATGCATGAATTGAATATTGTTGACCCAGACACGGACCCGTCAATTTCTTGATACCCCGCGACGATAACCATCTCGTTTTCACGCGCGGCCTCTTGCAATGGGGCCATCTGGTTTCGGCTAAGATCAATGCAATTTGCCTGCAGATTGGCGAATAGCTCGTCGGTTTTTCCCATGTCCGCACCCGGCGATAGGCGCCAGACGAACGTGGGATATCCCGGAAACCAAGCTTCGGGAAATACAATCAGCTTCGCGCCATCTCGCGCTGCGCGTTCCACGATTTCAATGGCCCGCGACATGCTCGCATCTAGGTTAAGATAAACTGGAGGTTCTTGTACGACCGCGATTTTCATGGCTGTTCCGTTCAGATGTGAATTATGATGAAGATGAACAGACCAAGCGTTGGAAACCTGCTTTCGATCTGTTCACGTCCCTCGCCATTTAGGGCGAGAGGGCTATCGTCGATTGATTTTTAGAAAATGTGGTCAACAGATTGCCCTAGGGCCATCGCACCAGCATATTCGCTTTGAGTTTCTTTCTGGAGCGGATGATAACGCGCCGCCTGAATATCCCTAAACCGTCTTTCAAGTTCTGTCTTGCGGTAGAACCCAACGCCACCGGCCAACTCCATTGCCAGTTCGACTGCCTTGATGGCGTGCTCTTCAACCAACCGCCGCCCAATCATAGTGTCATTGATAGTCTGTGCTGATGGCGCGTTTCGCTCGGTGACATCGATCATGTAATCGCGGGCGAGATGTGCTGCAGTTAGCGCAGTGTCCATGCGCCCAGCGATGGATTGCGTGCGATGGGACACCGGTCTTTTCTTGGCGATATCAATCGCGATGTCACGCGCACTTTGTGCTACACCAAGATAAGCCGAGTAAATCAGTGGAAACGCAATTGTCGCGATCATGTGAAATGCGGGATGCCATTCCGCTGCTTTGCGGCGCAAAGGTATCTTGTCATCGGGAATGAACAGACCATCAATTTTTACATCATGTGATCCGGTGCCTCGCATCCCGAGGGTGCGCCAAGTATCCAAAACCGTGACTTCGGGCGCGGACATTGGAACACCAAAGTGCAAAACGATACGCTCACCATCTTCTTCGGAAATTGCACCAGTCATCAGCAAATCCCCAGCCGGCGCACCAGACGAAAACATTTTCCTTGCCGTAATTCGGTATCCGCCTTCGACTTTTTCAGCGACCCCAGAACCACCGATCCAATCTGATCCGCCTGAACTGAGTAAAACAATTCTTTCATCAGCAACCCTGCGCAAAAGCGGCGCTACCACATCGCGAGCGGGTTCTTGATTGTACCACCGCCATGCCGGAATGGCGACTTGATGGGTGTGCATTGAAAAGGCCAACCCCGTAGAGCCACAAGCGCCACCAATAATTTTTAGAACATCGCAAAGTTCACGGATACTTGCCCCGCCGCCACCAAGATCTGATGGAACGCCTGCGGAAATCAGCCCAGACGTTTTTAGGTCGGCGTAATTGTCAGCGACAAATCGATCATTCTCATCGTTGTCAGCTGCGCGTTCTGCGAAGACTTTTGTCAGTGATTTGGCTGCATCAACGATGCTTTCAGATTGATGCGCGGTACCAGTTACTTGGGTCATTTTTTGTTACCTTTCTGAATTTATGCACCAAAAATAACCGTGATTCCGAATTCTCGCTAGTACAGAAACTGTATTGGATGATGTCGTGTTTTCTCGTTAGGCTGAAAAGACCAAGTTTTCCAACCACAAAGGAGTAGATAAATGCGCGCCGGATATAGTCAGTTCTGCCCAGTTTCGATGGCTACAGAAATCTTGTGTTCCCGCTGGACCCCGCTTGTTGTTCGAGAATTCCTGTGCGGCAGCACGCGGTTCAATGACATCCGCCGTGGACTGCCGCGCATGTCGCCAACACTTTTGTCAAAAAGATTGAGTGAATTGGAGGCGGCGGGCGTCATCGTGTCGATCAAGGGCACGAGCGGGTCTAAAGAGTACCAGCTTACAAAAGCTGGCGAAGAATTGCGCCCAATTGTTATGGGGATTGGGGCATGGGGCCAAAGATGGGTCGAGAGTGAACTATCTTTGAACAACCTGGACCCGGAGCTGTTGATTTGGGATATGCATCGCGGGCTGAATATCGATCCTCTCCCTTCGCGCCGTGTTTGCCTTCAGTTTGTGTTCAATGATTTGCCCGCTGACCGGCAAAACTATTGGCTCGTGGCCGACCCGCAATCGGGTGTTGAGGCATGTTATAAAGACCCCGGTTATGACGTTGATTTGTTCGTGGAGTGCAGCCTTCGTACAATGACTGCAATCTGGATGGGGATGGACACAGTGCAAAACGCAGAAAATGAAGGGCGAATTACGCTGTCCGGAACCCGAGAGATAGTGACGAAAATGCAGGAATGGCTAGGGCTTAGCCCGTTCTCTGGGGGCGAGAGAATGGCTGGATAGATTGTTAAACTTTGGTCAGCGAAAGTTCAGGCGCGGCATATAGCTTGGAATATCCATAATTCGTGGACGCCAAGTCCCATATGAAAATATCCAGTCATTTGCGTTGAAGCATTGATATTGGTTTTCGCGCAGCCCAAACGGCGCCAAGGGTGGCGGGCTAAATTATTTGCGTACTCACTCGCGGTCATTGCCGGACAAACGTTGGGCGAACCAAAAACTAAACATTAATCCGGGGAGCAGTAGCAGGAATGCCGTGCTGAGGGAAAATGTGTCGGCGAAAAAGCCGATCATTGGCGGGCCAACCAGAAAACCGGACAATGCGCCGAATGTCATAACCGATACATTGCGTGCTTCGCCGTTATCGCTCAGGGCTGCGGTGGCGCTGACACCCAACGGGAAGATGGTGGATACGCCGAAGCCGACCAATGCAAAGCCAAGAAACGCGGAAGCGACGCCAAGTCCTGCGACCAAAACCAGCAGGCCAGAAATGGCGGACCCAATACAAAGTCGGACCAAAAACACGGTACCAAAGCGCCTGTTTAATGCGTCACCCATAAACCGACCAAGCGTGACAAAGCCGGAAAAGACAGTAACCGCCAACCCTTCGGATCCTGAAATGGCGTCAGCAATTTCGCGCATATAGACGGTCGCCCAATCGATCATCGCGCCTTCGACGATGGTAGCACCAAAAACCACGGCTGCGATCAGCCAGACAGCCGTTGGTATCTGGGGCAATGCATTTTGAGCTTTGGTTTTCGGTTGTGCGGTTTTGATTTGAGGCAAGGCATAGGCAATCACGATTAAGGTCGGCGTCAGGATTGCTGCGGTTATGATCAGGCTTGGCGCCGCGGTGAGGCCAAGTGCCGCCAATTGCACACCGATGAGGCTGCCTGCCATGATCCCCATGCTCCAGAAACCATGGGCGCGGTTCATGATTTTGACGTCGAATTTCTTTTCAACCTGCGCGGCAAATACGTTCAGCGACACCTGCGCAAAGGGCAGGATCACCCCAAAGATAAACAGCGCCACAAACAGTGATGCGGTGCCTGATGCTAGACTTGGCAATATTCCCGCAAGCAGCATTGGGACAAAAACAATGAGTAATGCGCGTCTTGGACCGAGCTTTTCAACCGTGCGGCCAGCGAAATAAAGCGACGGCAATAGCCCCGACGGCATACCCAAAAGTGCGAGCGCCAGTTGGGCCTTGGTTAGTCCCAGCGTGGTTTGCACTTCGGCAACCCGTGACAGCCAAAGTCCCATATGGATAGGCTGCGCGAAGAAAACGATCATGCACATTAAGACAGCGTATTTCGCCAAATTCGGGGTCATGTCTTGGGCTCTTTCTTTGGGTTTAGGCGTGCCAAACACAGGCGAAGTCTGTGGCCAGGCTATGTAGGTCGGCAGATGTTATGTCGTGGCTTTGCCAGCCTTTGGACGCGACGCCTAAAATGCGCGGGACCAGCATCGGCCAAAGCTGTACATCTTGCGTCGTGAATTCAGACCAAAATGTCCCTTGCACACCAATGATATGCTTGGCCAGTTCGGGTTCATCCGGCGGAATGACGTCCCAAGCGATCGTGTCAGAGAGCGATACTGTGCCAGCCCAATTGCCGCCCCAATCATCAATGTCATTTGTGTGAGCCATATCCAAGTACACATGTTGTGCGGGTGTCATAACCACGTCGTACCCTGCGCGGGCCGCGGCAAATCCGGGTCCGGCACCCGTCCAACTGAACAGGATCGCATTATGGCCAATGCCGCCGTTTTTGCCGTTGGCTGCTTCTTCCCAAGCGGCAGGTCGCTGGCCGTTTTTCACGACGGTTTGCGCGAGACGTGACATGGTCCAACCCTGTAAGTCCTGCGTGGTCTCTAAGCCCTCTTTGGCTATCAACGCCTTAGCCAAGGGAGACCCCATCCATGTGTCAGCAGGCAGTTCGTCACAGCCCAAATGCAGCAGGCCAAACGGAAATAGCGCACCGACTTCGGTCGCCAGTGCCTCTAAGATGTCCCACGTTTTGGGCATGGCAGGGTTGACGACGTTGGCTGTGTAACCTTGCACGCTGCGCTCTGATCCTATGTCGTCGGGGTCGCGCGTGTCAGGATAGACTTTCGCGAGCGCCAACGCGTGAGCGGGCACTTCGATCTCGGGCATCACTTCGATGTTTAATGCTTTGGCATGGGCAATCACGGCGCGGGCATCGTCTTTGGAATAGCTACCACCGGAGTCTGACGCGCCTGAAAAGATCGCTGGGATCAAATGGCCTTCGCCGCGCATTTCGGTTTGTTGCCATAGCTGGGGCAGGCATTCGACTTGCAGGCGGAACGCCTCGTCATCTGCGAAATGCCAGTGAAAACGGTTGAGCTTGAGCAATGCCATCAAGTCCAACAGGTCATGGATGGTTTCTGGTTTGTAAAAATGCCGTGCACAATCGAGATGTTGGCCGCGCCATGTGAAACGTGGTGTGTCGGTCAGGGTGCCGCAAGGAATGTCGCCATCGTGCGTTCTCAAAAGCATCAGCAATGTGATGGCCCCATAGAACCAGCCACCTGTACTGGCGGCAGTCAGCGTAATGTCATCAGGCGAGATAACCAGCGTATAGGCATCAAGTGGCAGATCGCCAGTTTCAATAATCACGCGGTGGCCGTCGGGGCGCAAAAATGCGCCGTGATTTTGTCTCTGGGCAAGGGCCGCCACCGATCGCATGGCATCGTTTTCACAGGTGTAGCCGTTGATCAAAACTCTTTGGCCTGTTGGCGACCAGCTTGTTGGTTGCGGGATCAGTTTAAGGCCGGAAAAGGCTTTGGTGGGCGTTTCGGGTGCTGGATGGAAGCCGGAGGGCAGGGCGGGCAGTTGAATGACCTCGCCGTCGTTTGTCCGCAGATAGGGACCAAGCGGCATCCATGCGCGATTGGCTGGCTCAAAGCCGTCGTAACCAAGTGAAAATGCGTAGGGAGCGCCTGCTTTTAGATCGGGTAGCTGAACCTCAATGTAGCTGCCAGTCTGCGTCACCATTTTGCAACCGTGGACGACGGTCATGCGTGTCATCCCCGACGTGCAAAACACGGGGCCCGTAATATCGCGGTCAGATGTCACAACGCAGTCAAGCCGCGCACCGTTAATCGTACATTCAAATTTCATGTTGGTCCTACCGAAGTTCTGAAACAAAGTCGTAAGTGTCGGACCGGTAAAGTCCGCTGGTGAATTCAATTGGGCGGCCCGTGGCCAGATACCCTGTCCGTTCAATTTTTAAGACTGCTGACCCCTCGGGTAGCTTTAACAGTTCGGCTTCGCTTCGTTCGAGGTTGATTGCGGTTACTCGCTGGATCGCACGCGTCGGTGCGCAGCTATTTTTGCGTAACACTGCATAAAGTGAGGTTTCGACATCGTCCGGTATTGGCAAAATGTCTTGTGGCAGGGATGAAAGTTCGACGGCCATCGGGGCGTCGTCGGTCTGACGTAGGCGTTTGATGCGGGTAACGCGATCTTGACTGGAAAGCCCGAGAGCAAGAATTTCCTGCGGGCTTGGCGCGAAAATTCCACGCGACAAAACGGTGCTGGTTGATGTCATGCCGCGTACCGACATGTTTTCAGTGAACGATATCAATGACGACAGCGACTGTTCCAGTTTTGGCGCGGCACTGCGCACGAACGACCCTGCGCCCTGACGTTGCTCGATTAAGCCATCAGCGACCAGTAGAGTGACCGCCTTCCGCACAGTGACGCGGCTGATTTGCGCAAGCTCCGCCAGTTCACGTTCGGGTGGAAGCTGATCGTCAGGCGCCAAGTCGCCGGACAAAATCGCGGCACTGATATGGCGTTGCAACTGCTGATAGCGCGGCCCGCGACCGAGGCGAAACCATGCGTTTGGGTGGAAGGGTGAGGTAACAGGCACGATTGATTCGCTTTCACTTTGGTACTCTTCGATGATACCAATCTATCGAAACTGCACAAGTCCGATGTTTTTGCCTAACACTAATTCGTTGTTATTCAAGGAAATTTTTTGCAATTTTGATTTGGTATTATTTTGGTAGCATAAATATTTCTCTTTGGTATCATTGTTTAAGCGGCGTTGATTCGCTAGCCACTAACGCATCGGGGGATGTTTTGAGCGAACTTTCTGAAACTCAATCTGTAGCGACTACAATCGTTCGGTCGAAAAGGACTGTGCTTCCTGAAAAGTGGTTTGCCGCCGTGCTAATTGGCCCCGCTCTTCTTTTCATCTTAGTGATTATCGCGTGGCCATTGGTCGAAACTGTCCGTTTGTCATTTATGGAGGCGGGACTGGGCGGCGAGAAATTTGTGGGCTTTGCCAACTATGAAGAGCTGATCGAAAGTAAGAAATTTCACAAAACAATCATACGGACGTTCTATTGGATGTTCCTGTCGGTCGGGCTGAAATTGATCTTGGGGTTGATCGGCGCGATGCTTTTGAATGCCGCTATTCCGGGACGTGGATTGTTCCGTGTTCTGATCATGCCGCCATGGGTGATCCCGATTGCGGTCGGCTGCGTGGGTTGGCTGTGGCTTTACAATGGTCAATTCGGGGTTCTATCGGGCGCGGGTCAATATCTCGGTGTTCTTGATGGGCCGCATGAATTTCTAGCCTATAAGAAGAGCGCGTTTTATTCTGCTGTTGTTACCGACGTATGGGTCGGTACGCCAATGGTGACGCTGTTCCTTTTGGCCGCAATGCAAGGTGTTAGTCGCGATCTATACGAGGCTGCTTGGGTTGATGGGGCAGGGCGTTGGTACCGGTTCCGCCGGATCACAATCCCGCAAATCATGCCGGTGCTGGTCACAATGGCGCTTTATTCCGCGATCTTCACGTTCAATAGTTTTGATATCATCTGGATTTTGACGCAGGGCGGCCCACGTGGCGCATCCACAACGCTGATTATCGATACCTATAAGGTCGCAATCGGGAACTACAAATTTGGTGAGGGCGCAGCACGCGTTATCGTGATCGTGATCCTGCTTGGCGCATTTGCCGCCGTGTACATGGTCCTGCTCAACAAACTTCTTCGCCGCTACGGGAGCAAATAAGATGATGGACCGTTATACCAAGCTGCAGGTCGTCGGGCTTTATGCCGCCATCGCAGTGTTCATGTTGTTCATGCTGCTGCCGTTTGTGGAAATGTTCATGGCATCACTGCGCCCGCTAGAGCACTTGTTCCGCAGCCCCTATCAATTCTGGTCAGAGGACTTCAGCTTTGATGCGTATTCAAAGATGTGGGAGACGGTTCCGTTGCTGGGCCGCTACATCTTTAACTCTATCTTTATCGCGACCTCGGTCACATTCTTTACGATGCTTTTCGTGGTGCCCGCAGCCTATGCATATGCCCGTCTGGAGTTTCCGTTTAAGGGCCCGTCGCTTGCAGGGTTTTTAGCCGTGAACATGTTTGCTGGCGCGGTCCTGCTGATCCCGCTGTACCGGGTTTTGCGCGCAATGGGCCTGCTGAACACATATTGGTCGATGATCGTGCCGGGTGTGGCATTCCTGATCCCGACAGGCATCTGGTTGTTGCGGTCTTACCTTGAGAAGATCCCAAAAGAGCTGGAAGAAGCCGCGTTTGTTGATGGCGCAAGCCGTATGTACACGCTGCGTCGGGTGGTTTTGCCATTGGCGACACCAGGGATGATCGTGGTCGGCGTGACTGTCTTTATCAGCGCATATTCACAGCAATTTATCTTTGCAATCACATTCAACCAGACACGCGAGCTGCAACCGCTGCCCGCTGGTTTGTACGAATTCATCGGCTACCAGTCGGTGACTTGGAACGAAATGATGGCCGCGGCTTTGGTAGGTGTTCTACCTGTCATGGTCATCTTCTTGTTCCTTCAAAAATACCTCGTTGCCGGTCTTACGGCAGGGGCTGTTAAAGAATAAAATTAACCAGGGAGACTACAATGAAACTACTGAAAATTACGATGGGCGCGCTGCTGCTTTCGGGCACTGCAATGTCTGCACAGGCACAAGAGCTGCACTTCATTATGTGTGGCGGCGAGGTTCGCGCAGCGGATCAAGCAGTTGTTGATCAGTTTGTTGCTGATAACGACGGCGTTACTGTTAACCTAGAAGCCGTTCCGTGGGGCACATGCCAAGATAAGTCGCTGACTTTGTCCGCTGCTGGTGATCCACCATCCATTGCTTATATGGGGTCGCGCACGTTGCGTCAGCTGGCCAACAACGACCTGATCGTGCCTGCAAACATCGACCCAGACACTATGTATCAGCCCGGTGTTTTGAACACGGTTACTATTGAGGGTACGCAGTGGGGCTATCCGCACGCGTTTTCGACAAAAGCGCTTTATATGAACTGTGACTTGGTTGAAGAAGCGGGTCTGCAATGTGTTGCACCGCGTACTTGGACTGGCATGTACAACATGGCCAAGGCGATCAACGACAATACTGGCGCTGCGGGCATCGGCCTTGCTGGTAAAGACTTCGATAACACAATGCACCAGTTCCTGAACTACTTGTATTCCAACGGTGGTGTTGTGATCGATCCCGATACTGGCGAATCTAGCTTGGACAGCGACGAGACCCGCGAAACCCTCGCGTTTTACGGCAGCCTCGTTGATGTGGCACAAGATGGCCCAACTGCTTGGGAACGTGATCAGCTGAAAGACCTGTTTAACGACAACAAAATCGGCATGTATATTTCCGGTCCTTGGGGTTACGGTCAGCACAGCGCCAACATTGCACAATTGGTTTCACCAGTTCCGGCTGGCCCATCTGGCGTTAGCGGCTCGATCCTGATCACCGACAGCATTGTTGTGTTCAAAGGGTCTGGTCATGAAGATCTGGCGCAGGAATTGGCACAGCGGATCACATCCGGTGACAGCCAATATGACCTTGACAGCAGCTGGGGTCTGACGCCAATCCTTGACTACAAAGCGATGGGCAAAGCTGACGTCTACTATGAAGACGGCATCTGGCCAAACTTCACACAGACGATTTCGACAGGTGGTCCAGAGCCATTGGTCGAAGACTTCAAATCGTTGCAATCCGTGTTCACCAACATGATCCAAGGTATCATCCTGAAGGATGACACAGTGGACAACTTGGTCACGATTGCTGGTGAAGAACTGGCTGACGCCCTGTAAGGTCGTCCTCCCTTGTGGGTGGCGGGGTTTTGTCCCGCCACCTGCTTTTTAACCACATCCTAGCAACAGGAACATAGCGCTATGGCTACTCTCGACTTGAACCAGGTCAGCAAATCTTTTGGCGCGGCCCAAGTGCTTCACGACATTAATTTGGCGATTGAAGACAAAGAATTTGTTGTGTTTGTTGGCCCATCTGGCTGTGGTAAATCAACGCTTTTACGGATCATCGCAGGTCTAGAGGAAGCGACAGCTGGCAGTATCGTCATTGATGGCGAAGACGTCAGTACAGCGCATCCCGTGGATCGCGGTATTTCCATGGTGTTCCAATCTTACGCGCTTTATCCGCACCTTACGGTTTATGAGAATATTGCGTTTCCGTTGCGGGTCCAGAAATTACCCGAACCAGAGCTGGACGAAGCCGTTGCGCGTGCCGCAGGCATCTTGCAGCTCACCGACAAACTACAGCTGAAGCCCGGACAACTGTCTGGTGGACAGCGTCAGCGTGTCGCCATCGGCCGGTCCATTGTTCGCAACCCAAAGATTTTCCTATTTGACGAACCACTGTCCAACCTTGATGCCGCTTTGCGCGGCGACATGCGCGTCGAACTTAGCCAGCTTCACAAGCAGCTAGACGCGACGATGGTTTACGTCACGCATGACCAAATCGAAGCCATGACAATGGCCGACCGAATTGTTGTTCTAAAAGACGGTCGCGTAGAGCAGTTTGGCTCTCCGATGGACCTATATCACCACCCCGCAACAAAATTTGTGGCCAGCTTTATTGGTCAGCCGAATATGAACTTTGTGCCTGCAACTGTGACCGGAACCAAGGGCGGCCTTGGGGTTGATCTGGAAGGCGGACACCAGATGGTGCTGCCCGTCGACACGACAGGGATAACCGAGGGCGACCGTGTAGAAGTTGGCATTCGGCCTGAAGATGTCGCGCTGGGCACGTCCGGTTTGGATGTTTCCATTCGGGTGCTGGAACGTCTTGGCGGCGCGACCATCACCTACGGGACAATCGGGTCTGCTGAAACGCGGTTTTGTGCGTCACTTGCGGGCAATGCCCCAGTTGAACAGGGCAAGAACATGACTCTGATGATCGCACCAGAATCTTGTCATGTTTTCAATGAGAACGGCGATGTATTGTCGCGCTTGGGCGTGCCGGTGCCAGCAAAATGAGAGTTGTGACTGCCGGAATTGGTCTGCGCGCAGCGCATGTATTGTCGATCTTTAAAGAAACGATGCCAGAAGTGGAGATCGTGGGCTTTTTTGATCCGCAGCCCACGCATCTACATATGATTGGCGATGATGTGCCACGGTTCGACGATGTGGCGCAGATGTTGGAAGACACGCAGCCAGATTTGTTCTTTGTTGGGTCTCCGAACTGTTTTCATTTGGAGCATATCAAGCTTGGCCTTGCGGCAGGCGTGCAGATGTTTTCCGAAAAACCTGTGGTCACGACCAAGGCTGACACTATGGAATTGGCCGGACTGCTGGCCGAGCATGGCACCGATCAGGTGATGGTCGGGCTGGTGCTGCGGTATTCGCAACATATGGTCGATTTACGCGCAGTTCTGGATGATCTTGGGCCGATTACGTCGCTTGAGGCCAGCGAACATATTGCCCCTTATCACGGCGCGTTTTTCATGCGGGATTGGCGGCGTATGATTGCTTGGTCCGGTGGATTTATGCTGGAAAAATGTTGCCACGATCTTGATATCTATAACATGGTCACACGAAGCCGCCCAACGCGCGTTGCAAGCTTTGGCGGACGCAAATCGTTCATCCCGGAGTTTTCGCCAACGTCAAACACCGAAAATGAGATCATGCACCGCAAGGCGTCGGTCTGGGAAAGCGTGGATGATGCTTTTCAATCTGATGGCGATATCATTGATTGCCAGGCCGCGATTTTACAGTACGAATCTGGCGCGTCGCTTGCGTTTCACACCAATTTGAATGTGCCAGATGAACATCGGCGGTTCTGTGTGATGGGCGCGCTGGGCATGGCCGAAGGCGATTTCAGTCGTGGTTTTCTAAAAGTCACAGCCCGTGATGGACATACGGTTGCAGAGCATGACTACACAAAAGGCGCGCTTGCAAACACCAGTGCCCATTACGGTGCGGACCACATGATGGTCGCCGATATCGTGGCCTTTTTGCGCGGCGAAACCGGCGGTCTTCCTGTCGGTGTTGTTGATGCGCTAGAAGCCGGATTGGCGGCGATGGCTGTTGACGAGGCCCGCATCAGCGGCACGATCGTTGATATGACAGACACTTGGACAGAATTTGACAGTTACGGATTGCACGCATGAAACCTGAACAGATTGAGTTTGGTCATTTGATGGCCAAAGAATCCGCACAAAGCTTGGCTGTGTTTTGTACATCGGCCAGCCAAGACCTAACCACGCAAGTTGCGGCGCAGGGCATCGATACGGTTCGGGCGATTTATACGATCGCGCGCGGGTCGTCTGACGCGGCGGCCAATATTCTAAGCTATGAATTTATGCGTGAAATGGGTGTGCCTGTCACGTCACTGCCACCGTCCGTGTTTTCGCTTGGGCGCGGTGTGGATGTTGCTGGGGCTGCCGTTTTGGTCATCTCGCAATCGGGTGCCAGCGATGATTTGGTGCATTCGGCCAAGGGTGCCGCCGCCAAAGGTGCCAAGGTTATTGCCATCACAAATCAACCCAGCTCGCCTGTGGAAAAAGCCGCCGCACTTGCCATTCCTATTGGTGCGGGGCCGGAACTTGCGGTGCCAGCCACCAAGACGGTCATTGGGTCGGTTGCTGCTGGTATGGCGCTGCTGTCGGCGTTGGTCCCGTCTTACGGATTGCGCGCAAAAGCGGCGATCGAAAACCTGCACCAGATTTCGTCTGTTCACCCAAAGGCAAATGCGCTTCAAGCGTCGCTTTTACGAGCCCGTCATGTCTATGTTATTGGGCGCGATACAGGGTACGGGGCCGCCCATGAGGTGGCGCTTAAGCTCAAGGAATGCTGCGCCATTCATGCCGAGGCCTATTCCGCATCAGAGGTTTTGCACGGTCCATTACAGCTTGCGACTAACCCGCTTATGGTTCTGATCCTTGATACTGGCGCTGACGATATTCAAGCCAGTTTGGATCAAGCCGAGGCACGGTTTCGCGGCGTGGGATGTGATGTGCAGCGCATTAGCCCCGCTGATTTGGATGCCCGTGACTTAACCCCCGCTGCCGCTGCTTCACTTATGTTGGCGGTGATGTATCCGATTATTCTGAAAACAGCTTTGGCGCTGGGGCTAAACCCTGACGCACCTGAAACACTATCAAAGGTCACGAAAACCACATGAGAAACACAGCTGCACTTGATCGTTGGAATACTTGGGGCGAAATACATGCGCAGCCCGCCATTTGGTCTGCGTGGGGTGACGCGTTTGATCCGACACCCGTGCGAGATTGGATCGCCGCCCAGCAGGTGGATGAGATCTGGTTTTGTGGCGCAGGCACCAGCGCGTTTATCGGTGATATCATTGTGTCGGGTCTTGAAGGGCAGTCCGGTCCACGGCTACGGTCAGTGCCAACCACTGATCTGGTCAGTCGTCCGCAGGCGTTTTTAAGCGGCAAGCGCCCATTGGTCGTGAGTTTTGGGCGCTCGGGAAACAGTACCGAAAGCATTGGCACGTTGGACGCACTGGATGCATTGGCACCGATGGCCCCTCGTTTGCATATCACCTGCAACAGTGGTGGGGCGTTGGCGCAGCGCCCAAGCACTGGGCCGTCCAAAGTCATCGTGCTTCCATCTGAAACACACGACGTTGGCTTTGCCATGACATCCAGTTTTTCCACGATGTTGCTGACGGCGTTGGCAGTATTTGACGCGCCGTGTGATTTTGCGGCGCGGATGGATGCGATGGCGATTGAGCTTACGCGGTTGCTGCCGCTTCTTGGTGCGGCCACCGCCGATATTCCGGCCCGTAGCGTTTACCTCGGAACTGGTCCCTTGGCCTATGCCGCACGGGAGGCCGCGTTAAAGGTTTTGGAACTAACGGCAGGGCAAACGCCCGCGTTGTCTGACAGTGTCTTAGGGTTCCGACATGGGCCAAAATCGTTTGTGATGGACGGTACAAACATCACGGTATTCCTAAGCCCGCAGTCTGTGGCACAAGCCTATGAGGCCGATTTGGTCGCGGAATTACGCGCACAGTTTCCGGCGGCAACAGTGTCGTCCATCGGCCCTGACGGCGACATTGATATCGCGATGCCCTTTGGGCCAACATGGGCCGCGCCGCTATGTGTGGCTGCGTCGCAAGTGACTGGCGTTATTTGGTCTGATGCATTGGGTCTAAATGTTGACAATCCATTTGTCGGGCAAGGCACGCTGAGCCGTGTCGTTGACGGTGTTAAGCTTTATCCGGTGGCACCATGATTGCGGCTGGCATTGACCTTGGTGGTACCAAAATAGAGGTGCAATTGTTTGATGCAGACTGGCAGGTCGTTGGCAGTAAGCGCATTTCGACGCCACCCGATTATGACCAGTTGGTCGCGGCTGTTGCAGAGCAGATTTCGTGGGCTGACGCACAGTCGGGCCAAATTATTCCAGTGGGTCTTGGGTTGCCCGGCTTAATTGACCGCAATACCGGACTTGCACTGATGGCGAACTTGCCTGCAAATGGTCGGCTTTTTTCACAGGACATTAATACCGCCAGCGGTCGTGATATTGTTTGTGTGAACGATTGCCGCGCGCTTGCTTTGTCCGAGGCAGTGTTTGGACATGGCAAAGGTCACAAGACGGTTCTGTCGCTTATCCTTGGGACGGGTGTTGGCGGCGGTATTGCTGTGGATGGCGCGTTGTGGTCGGGGCCAAATGATATTTCCGGTGAATTTGGTCACACGCCACTGGCGGCCCATTTGGTGCAAGAGTTTGACCTGCCGCTGGTGCGCTGTGGATGTGGCCGTCTGGGCTGCGTTGAAACACTGATTGCGGGCCCCGGTCTTACCCGTTTGGCCGCTGCCCTAACGGGCATTAATGCAACCCCGCCAGAGCTTGTAGAGATGCGAAGCACCAACCCTGCGGTGCAACGGGTTTGGGACATTTGGTGTGAAATCACGGCGGAGTTGCTGCACAGCCTTATTTTGACTGTCGACCCAGATGTTATTGTTCTGGGTGGTGGTCTGTCGCAAGTCGACGGGGTGGCGGACGATTTACAGACCGTATTGCGCAACATTCAGTTGGCGGCGTTGTGCGACACACCTATTTTATGCGCCCAAGGCGGTGACGCGAGCGGCGCACGCGGCGCTGCATTTGCCGCACTACAAGAGGCCGCAAATGTCTGAGGTTTTGCGCGATATCATCAAGCGCAATCGCGCAGGTCACGCCGTGGCGATCCCATCGGTGTGCTCATCGCAAGCGGATGTTATTTTGGCGTCGCTGCTGCGTGCGCAGACGCTGGACCGCGCTGTTGTAGTCGAGGCGACCAGTAATCAAGTGAACCAAGATGGCGGCTACACTGGGATGCGCCCAAGCGATTTCATGGCGTTTGTACACGGCATTGCAAAAGACGCGGGCGTTGACCGTGAGCGCATTCAGTTTGGCGGCGATCATCTTGGGCCACAGGCTTGGCGCAGTGAAAGCCCAGATAGCGCGATGGCTAAGGCTCACGAACTGGTTGCAGGTTATGTGCAAGCTGGGTTTACCAAAATCCACTTGGATTGTTCTGAGGGCTGCGCAGATGAGCCTGCTCAATTAGATGACGAAATTACATCGCGCCGGTCTGCGGATCTTGCACGAACCTGTGCGAACATGGCCGATGATCTGATGTTCGTTGTGGGCACAGAAGTGCCCCCGCCGGGTGGAGCGCGCACGGATGAAAGTGGTGATATCGCGCCGACGTCTCCCGATGCTGCTAAGGCAACGTTGGCTATTCACATGGACAAATTTGGCGACATAGCGCCGCAGATAGGTGGCTTGGTTGTGCAGCCCGGGGTGGAGTTTTCGCCAATGCAAATCCACCACTTGCCGATCACCAAAGACCCCAAGTTGATCCAAGCGATTGCGGATTGGCCATCGGTTTGCCTCGAGGCTCATTCCACCGATTATCAGCACCCCCAAGTATTTCCACGTTTGGCCGAGCTAGGATTTGCGTTTCAAAAAGTCGGACCCGCGTTGACGCTTGCATACCGCCAAGCATTGTATTCCCTTGATATTGTGCGCAATTTTTCGTCTGAAGGCGCAGGGGATTTACCGCATGTTTTGGAGGCTGCCATGTTGGATGATCCGCGTTATTGGCAGGGACATTATCAAGGCGACGCTGATCAGCTCAAATTGCAGCGCCACTTTGGGTTGGCGGATCGGATTAGATATTATTGGCCTGTTGGCGCGGTGAAGTTTGCGGTTCAACAGCTTTTTGATGATCTGCCCAGTCAAATTCCTGTTCCAATTTTGTGGCAGGTATTTAGCCAGCCTGTTCTTGAGCGCGCAGAAGAGTTAACCGGAACGCAAGCGCAGCGGCTTGTTCGGGCGCAAATTCAATTGGCGCTCGATCCGTATTTCTTTGATCCTGAGACAGAGGGCACGTAATGACATCAAAATGGATCTTTCCCGATCACGTATTTGACGGTCAAACGTTGCGCCGTGGTCTTGCAATTCAGTCCCAACAGGGGCGTGTTGTTGAGCTGTGTCCCGTTGAAGCGGTTCCTGTGGATGCGCGAATTTTCCAAGTTGCTGGCACGGTCAGTCCGGGTTTTGTCGACTTGCAGGTCAACGGCGGTGGCGGTGTTCTGTTAAACCAATGCCCGACGCCTGAAGGGATGCGCGCCATCGCTTTGGCGCACCGCCAATTCGGCACCGTTGCTGTGACGCCGACTGTGATAACAGATACCCATGATGTCGTTGCCGCCGCAGCGGATGCGGCGATCCGCGCCAACGGCGACAGTGGCATTGTTGGCTTGCACATAGAAGGCCCACATATATCGAAGGTCCGCCGAGGGACCCATGACGCGCAATTTGTCCGCCCCATGGATGATGCGACAATTGGGGTCGTTGCCAAGCTGCGCAGTGCAGGTATTTCGACGATGATCACATTGGCACCCGAAGCGGCAACACTTGATCAAATCGCGAAACTGGCTGCGCTTGGCGCGGTCGTTTCGCTGGGGCACACAAACGCGACATCCGAGCAGATGACCGCCGCCTTTGCGGCAGGTGCGTCATGTGCGACCCATCTGTTTAACGCGATGTCTCCGATGCTGAACCGGTCCCCGGGTGCAGTGGGCGCTGTGATAAATTCGCAGGCTTATGCGGGGATTATTTGCGATGGTTACCACGTTGCCGACGAAATGGTTGGTCTTGCTATCCGCGCGCGCCCTGTACCCAACCGCATGTTTCTTGTGTCGGACGCGATGCCAACAGTCGGTGGCCCTAACGCGTTTGAATTGTATGGAAATACGATTTCGTTGAAGCAAGGCCAATTGGTCAATGCTGAAGGTAGTTTGGCGGGCGCCCATATCACAATGGCGCAAAGCTTTCAGCGTTTGGTGTCCGTTGTCGGGGTCGATAAGGAGACTGCATTGCAAATGGCCGTTACCGTGCCTGCTGATGTCCTGAAGCAACCTGAATTGGCTGCCGTTGTTGGGCGGTCAGTTGATGACCTGTTGGTTCTGGGCATCGATTTCACCGTTGTCGGTACTTTGGGCGATCAGATTGGTACCTCGAATGATGCTTTTGCCAGCCATGTACCATGACCGGTTTCACGCTTGAAATTTGTGTGGACTCAGTCGCGCTGCTTGATGTGTGTGCCACGTCAATGGTCGACAGAATTGAGCTGTGTTCGGCGTTAAGCGCTGGCGGGCTTACTCCTTCACTGGGATTGATGCGCAGTGCTTATGGCGTTCGGGAAAAGACCCATGCAATGATCCGGCCCCGCGCGGGTGATTTTGTATATGGCGCGCGTGATATTGAAGTGATGCGCGCTGATATTGATGCGGCACGAGATGCGGGGCTTGCTGGTGTCGTGATCGGTGCTGCGACGCGCACACGCGCGTTGGATGTTAACGTTCTGCGCGAATTGATCGGCTATGCGAACGGCCTTTGCATCACTTTGCACAGGGTAATCGATACGTTGATCGATCCATTGGCGGCAATCGATTTTGCCGTGGACCTTGGCATCAGCCGCATTCTTACGTCTGGAAAGGAACCCACTGCACTGCAAGGCATGGATTTCCTCGCGGACATGAAGCGACGTGCTGGAGGCCGGATCGAGATCATGGCGGGCTCCGGCGTTACTGCGCAGAATTTGACCGGTTTGGCTGAAAAAACGGGCATCCGTGCGTTTCATAGTTCGGGTAGCTATGGCGGCGTGACATCAGATGACCCTTTTGGTTTGGGGGCCGTCGCAACCCCTGAACATGTTCTAAGCAATATTTTGAGAATGCATGCTGTCCTCAATCGCCCTGACTTTCCCGATTGAGATGACGACGAAGCCAACTGCTTTTATAGCTTCAGCAACATTTACGCCGCACATAGTTTGGAAATGCACCGCATGGAAGCTGACAATAACCCTACGACGCCCGCGGTGAAGTCCCCAACATCAAATTCCGTTGGCGGGTGGTCAATTCTGACTTCAGCAGACGACATTGTGCGGCATGCTGGCATGGATAAGGCAAAACTAGACCGCGTATTTGAGATGCAGGATTTCCTTTTTGGTGGTCAAAATTCGTCAGCGATCGTCGTTCGAAATGGACACATTGTCTATGAACACGGCTCATTCATGGGCCTATCCACAAGCCGCTTTGACGTCTGGTCGTGCACCAAATCAGTGATGGGAACTGCATGGGGGTTGCTTATTGACGATAGCCGTAACGGCCGCCTGAGGGATGGTTTGCAAATCGATTTGGACACCCCAGTGTATCAGTTCCTTCCGCAATCGGCGCCCCACAGCGACCCGCGCAAAAGTGAGATCACAATCGGCCAATTGCTGTCGATGACGTCGGGGATCAAGGGTGAAGATCACGGGCTTTATGGCGTTCCAACAAATGCACAAACCGGACCTTTTGAACATGCGATGGGATATAGTGACAATCGGTACGGACGTTCGGCAGCCGAATTATCCGGAGATCCTGGGACCGTTTGGGACTATAGCGACCCTGCATTCGCACATTTGTCGCTGTTGTTTGTGCATGTCGCGGGCATGGAAATGGGCGCGTTTGTTCAGCAGCGTATTTTCGATAAAATTGGGATCGAAAATGCTAGTTTTAGCGTCCTTGGCGGTGCTGGGATGATGGGTCCGCATACATGTGGTCATGTCGGATTGGTGATTTCTGCGCGAGAGCTTGCGAGGTTCGGACTTTTGGCCTGTCGCGGCGGTCGTTGGGATGACACACAAATCATTCCGAGTTGGTGGAACGAGATCGCAACACAATCATCGCAGCCGCATAACCCTGAATATGGGTATTCTTGGTGGGTGAACTCCATGAAGACCCGCTGGCCAATGCTGCCTTCCGATACTTTTGCGCTGCAAGGACATAACACCAATAATTGCTACGTCATCCCGTCGCTCGACATGGTTATCGTAAAAGTTGGTTCGGGTCCGACGCGCTGGAATGAAGGTGATTTCGTAAATGGGATCGTCGCCAGCATTGTTTGATCCCCGACTTTGCTAGGACGCTTGATGTTTGGTTTGTACCAATTACTGCCTGGGGCAGTAGTCTTCATAACTGCCCTCGCATGTTCCAAAGCTCGGGGAAAAGTTCAACTTCGAGCATCCGCCGGAGATATTTTACGCCTGACGTTCCGCCTGTGCCGCGCTTAAAGCCAATGATGCGTTCGACCGTTGTGACGTGATTAAAGCGCCAGCGGCGGAAATAGTCTTCCAGATCAACAAGCTTTTCAGCCAGCTCATAAAGCGTCCAATGCGCCTCTGGATTTCGATATACTTGGGTCCACGCGTCCATCACTTCGGTGCAAGCGACATGTGGTTGATCCATCCGGTACGCTTCGGGTGGAAATGTCAGGCCGAGCTCCCGCGCTAGATTGTCCAAGGCAACATGATACAACGATTTTGTTCCGAGTTCTTGTTCCAACATGCGGTGCAGCTCTGGACGGTGTTCGTGGACTTTTAACATAGCCCGATTGCGATTGCCGACGATAAATTCAATCAATCGATATTGATGCGACTGAAACCCAGATGAAGCACCCAAATCGTCGCGAAACGCGGTGTAGTCGCTTGGTGTCATGGTGCGCAGCACGTCCCATGCATTGTTAAGTTGCTCAAAAATGCGCGCAACACGGGTCAGCATCTTAAAGACCGATGGAAAGTCGCCCTGCTCTAATTTGATGCGCGCAGTTGAAAGCTCGTGCAGCGCCAACCGCATCCACAATTCTGACGTTTGATGTTGGATAATGAACAGCATTTCATCGTGAGCGTCCGACTGCATATTTTGCGCGCCGAGTATCGGGTCAAGCGACAGATAGTCAGTGTAGCTCATGTCTTTTGCAAAAGACATTTTTGCGCCGTCTTCCTCGGGGTCGTATGCCGTCATGGGTAAGTCTCCATTTTCTAGTCCAAGTCTGCCGTTACTTGTATTACGCCGTCAACGCAGATGCCGGTTTGAACGCGCCAAGCGCTGCGACCTCAAACGCTTTCATGATTTGAGTCGGTCTTAATTTGTTGTGGCTCGCAAGTACAACGGAACTTTTGGATGTGCTGTTGCGCAGCGGGAGCACGCATAATTCCCTCCCGTCATAGGTGGTGTCGTTTGCTGGGCGCGTCACGAGCAATGAATACCCCAGGCCATAGCCAACCAACCCGCGTATGAGTTCGAGCGATGGTGAGCTGTGTACGATGTTGGGTGTCAGGCCCGCCGATCTGAATAGGCCTAGGAAAAACTCGCGGCTTGGCGGGACGTCCAATAGGATGAACGGTTCATCCGAGAGTTCGGACAGGTCAATATCGCTTTGACCGGACAAGGCATGTTCGGCCGGCAAAACCGCGTAGGGCGCAAGTTCTGTCAGTTGGATTTTTCGAATATTTTCAGGCAGATCCAGATCGTACAAAAGAGCCATCTCTAAGCGCCCTGTGTGCAGCCCTTCTATCAGCTTTTCCTGTGTTCCCTCACTAATCTTTAGCTTGATGTCGGGGTATTCAGAGCTGATCGCGTTTACAATGCGCGGCAAAACGGCGGAGGCAAGTGTCGTGAAACTGCCCAAATTAAGCTCTCCGGAAATCGAGCTTCCTGTCATCATGATTTGACGCTGTAGGTCTGTTGCATGGATCAACAGCGCCCGCGCGGAGTGTAAAATGTTCTTGGCGCTTGCCGTTGCCGATATCCCCTGAGAATGATGTCTGAGCAAAAGCTGCGCACCCATTTGATCTTCTAGCTTGGCCAAGGCGATGGAAACCGTTGGCTGCGAGACATTCAAGGACTTTGCAGCCCCAGCGATCGATCCATGATCAATACAGGCAATGAGATATTCGAGCTGGCGCAGGGAAAATCGGTGCATATTGCATAGCCTAAAGCTATTTAGTTAAGAGAATCAATCAATTTTTATTGTCACAAGGTCAGCGCTAGGGTCGGTGCGAAAGGCACAGATGATGGTGACTGCAAAACCAAGATTGCAGTCCTTTCAGGCAACTTAATTGGAGAGCTACAAAATGATCCGCACTGGTTACGAGTACCGCAATTCACTACGAGATGGACGTGCAGTCTGGATCAACGGTGAAAAAGTCGACGACCCCACAGTTCACCCGCAAATGAAGCCAATCATCGACGTCCGTGCGCATTTATACGACATGCAGCATGACCCAAAGACCCAAGCGGCGACCACATACAAAGAAGACGGCGAGCTAAATGCCATTGGCCTGCGCCTGCCTTATGAGGCGAAGGATTGGCAAGACAAACGCGATGCTGTTGATCTTGGCATGCGCGAAGTTGGCGGCATCGTCACGCGCGTTGGAGACGAAACCATCGGCGAGATGTGGTCCTTGCGCGATGGCAAAGACATCTTGAACGAAATTGACCCGCGTTTTGCGCAAAACATCGAACGTCATATCCAGATATGCACGAAACAAGACCCGTTTCACGTGTCTGCGAACACCGATCCAAAAGGCGACCGATCAAAGGCGCCGCAGGATCAAGACCCTGATATGTTGGTGCATGTTGTCAAAGAAACCGATTCAGGCATCACTATTCGCGGCGCTAAGTATGAAACCGCCGCCGCCTATTCGAACCAAGCGTTCTTGAAGCCAACCATTGCCAATTGGGGCAGCGCCGAGATGTCGGATTACGCGCTTGGCTGCATTGTTCAAATGAACGCGCCCGGCGTCAAACATATTTGCCGATCTGGTTTTGCGGGCCGTGCGCCAGCTGCGGATTATCCATTGTCGAACCGCGTTGATGAAATCGACACGCTGATGATTTTGGACGACGTGTTTATCCCTTGGGAAGACGTGCTTTTCTATCAACACACCAAGGCTGCCGCGTTTATTCGCCAAACATTGCACCGCTATTCGGCGTTCCCGTTTGTGCAGCGCACGCTGTCCTATGCTGATCTGATCATTGGAGCAGCCCTTTGGAATGTGCGGCAAACAGGCCTTGATAAACAGCAAGCCGTTCAGGAAAAACTTGCCGAACTCGCTGTCTGGCGAGAAGGTATCGATGCCTTCTTGACTGCGTCAATCGCGACTGCGGAAACAAGCCCCAGCGGGTTGTTGATGCCAAACCAGTCGATGTTGATGTCGGGCCGTGTTCACGCGCTTAGCAATCTGCCGAAAATGATGCATCTGGCCCGCGAATTATGTGGTGGTCAGATTTGCGTCACACCTGATGCGGCGACTTTTGCAGCACCCGACACCAAGCCTTGGATGGATAAGTTCTATACGATCAACGACCAATGGGTGGCCGATGACCGTCGCAAACTTCTGGGCTTGGCGCGCGATCTGCTGAATTCTGACTACGCAGGCCATCGCCTGACGTTCCAGTTATTCGCGCAGTCGCCGCCCTTTGCACAGCTTGCCGCCGTTTACCGTAACTTCGATTGGGGCGGACCATTGGATTTCGCGCATAAGGTCGCTGGTTTGTCAGACAATGTCCGTGACGTCTCTAAAATCTCGAAATGAATGCACAGGAAAGGAGATCATCATGACGACCCATAAACGGATCCGTCCGTTCAACACCAAGGAAACCTATCCGGAGCAAAATCTGGATAATGACCTGAGCCAAGGCGTCGTGGCGCGCGGCACTATGGTGTTTCTGCGCGGGCAGGTGTCGCAAGATTTGGACACACGAGAATGCCTACACATTGGTGACGCCACAGCCCAGACCCGTAAAGCGATGGAAAATATCCAGATGCTTCTCGGTGAAGCCGGCAGCTGCATGGACCACATCTGTCGCATCGTCGTCTATCTGACGGACATCCGTCATCGTGACGAAGTTTATCAAGAAATGGGTAAATGGCTCAAGGGCGTTCACCCCTGTTCAACGGGGATCGTTGTGTCTGCATTTGCCCGCCCTGAGTGGGTCGTTGAAATTGAGGTGACAGCCGTTATCCCGGACGTGGTGGGGGGCACATGAAACAAGATGCTCCTATCGTCGACGCACTGCTGACCCATCTGGGTAAGATTGCGTCCGGCTCGCTTGGCGATGCAACAGGTG